>Ga0265298_10001592_pt1 | contig 33572 bp, 22 predicted proteins | sample AusTroGonzalo_MG_3_FD_193486 | JGI IMG/M metagenome (GOLD analysis project Ga0265298, IMG submission 193486) | Bovine rumen microbial communities from tropical cattle in Woodstock, Queensland, Australia - Gonzalo_01 | ecosystem: Host-associated > Mammals > Digestive system > Stomach > Rumen ... | reverse complement strand
CGGGGCCGGTGGTGTGATAGTGGAAGTCGGGGTTCGCGGGGTTCTCGAACTGCTGCAGGATCACTGCGCCAGGCGTGGAGTCACGAAGCTCGTTCGCCTTGGCGATCGCTCCCTTCATGCCAGCCGCGCCGGGCGTGAGGACGATTTCCGCGCCGTAGGCGGCCGCGAGCTTGCGGCGCTCGATTGACATCGTCTCGGGCATGGTAAGAATGAGGTGATATCCCTTCACCGCACTGACGAGAGCGAGGCCGACGCCGGTGTTACCGCTCGTGGGCTCGATGATCGTCGCGCCAGGCTTGAGGACGCCCGACTTCTCGGCCGCCTCCACCATCGAGAGGGCGATACGGTCCTTTACGCTGCCGCCGGGGTTGAAGTACTCGACCTTCGCGAGCACCTTGGCTCCGCCCTTGTTGAGCTTGTTGGAGATCTCTACAAGCGGCGTTCCGCCGACCTTCGCCAGAATGTTCTTTACTGTGTTGCTCATGGTGAATTTCCTTTCGTTATATTATACCAAAGTTAGGTGGTTAGGTAGTTGAGTAGTTAGGTTGGTGGTTGGTTGGGAGGCATTCCGTTCCCCGTTCCCCTTATCAGAACTGATACTGCACGCTGAAGACGAGTCCCGAGCCGACGCCGAGGTTCTTTGCGGAACCGTGGCGGTAGAACTTGTCCTTGTCGCCCGTCTGGACATACGCCGCGACAAGCGTCAGGTTGTCGTTGACGAACCATGCAACATGGCCGTCGTAGTAGTCGTGGTTGCGGATTCCGTCTCCGACGCGAGCACCCTGCTTGTACTCGAGGCCGATCGCGACGTTGGACGCCGGCAGCACGTCGATGTTGCCGAAGGCGACAAGGTCGTAGTCGTTGTGTCCGACAACGCTGTTCACCACCTCGTCGGTGTATAGAAGGCCCGCCGAGAGAAGAACCGGCCACGGAGTCTGGGTGATCAACTTAGACGCGACGACATAGGCGTCAAATCCGTCGTTGTCGAGTTTGAGCGCATCGACCGTCCGCGAGTCCGTGTACTTGTAGATGCCGCCGACGGCTATCGCCGGCACCCACGAGGTGTCGAACGCGTTCTCGTCGAGAAGGCGGAGCTTTGCGCCGAGGTTGTACTTGTTGATCGACCTGTCGCCGTACTTCCTCGCGTTGACGAGTTCGTAGCCGGCTGAGAGCTCGAGACGGCTTGCGACGGTGAACGCGGCGCCGAAGGCACCCCAGTTGATGTCAGCGTCATTGAGGTTGACGTACCACGCGCCAAACTGCGGTTTCGAGACGACGTTATTGAGACTGTTCGACTCGCCGCCCTCCCACGGCTGGCCCGCCGTGTGTGCGAGGGGGTTGAAGGCGATGCCTCCAGCGCCCTGCAGGTTGTTTAGCGGTACGCCTCCGTAGGCGGTTCCTATTGCAGCGACTGCCGCGAAAGAGAGAGCGGCTGCAATGCGGATGGACTTGCTGTTCTTGATGTTGTTGTTCATTGTGCGATTCCTTTCTTTGATTGTTGTTCTGATGTGTTTTCTTTAAATGCCCTGCCCCGTTGCCGGGGCGGGGCGGGGGGTTAAATGGTTTCCAGCGCCCTGTCGAGCTCCGAGATTATGTCGTCGACATGCTCGATGCCGATCGAAAGCCGGATCAGCTCGGGCAGGACCCCGCCTTTCCTGAGGTCCTCGTCGGAGAGCTGCGAATGCGTCGTCGATGCAGGATGTATGACAAGCGACTTCGCGTCTCCGACGTTGGCGAGAATCGAGAAGATCTCGCCGTTGAGCGCGTCCGCGAAACATCGGGCCTTCTCCGCGCCACCCTTGACTCCGAAGACGACCATTCCGCCTGCGCCGTTTGGAAGATACTTCTTCGCGAGTTCCGGCTGTGTGAGGGAAGGGTACTTGACCCAAGCGACCTTCGGGTGCTTCTCGAGGTGCTTTGCGACCGCAAGCGCGTTTTCGCTGTGGCGCGCTATGCGGAGCGGCAGTGACTCGACGCCCTGGAGGAATATCCACGCGGCGTCCGGCGCGAGCGTCGGGCCCTGGTTGCGGATGCCGACCGTGAGAAGGCGGATCGAAAACGCGATTGGCTTGAGTGGCTCGGGGAGATCGTGAGCGAACCTGAGGCCGTGGTAGCCGGCGTCCGGCTCGTTGTAGAGCGCGAACTTTGGGTCGCTCCAGTCGAAGCCGCCTTTTTCGACGACGACACCGCCGATGCCGGTGCCGTGTCCGCCAATCCACTTCGAAAGAGAGTGGATCACGAAGTCCGCGCCGTGGTCAAGCGCCCTCAGGAGCGGCGGCGGCGTGAAGGTCGCGTCGACGACGAGCGGCAGGTGGTGCCTGTGCGCGACCTCGGCGTACTTCTCTATGTCCGCGATGTCAAGGGCGGGGTTGCCGACTGCCTCGATAAAGAGAAGCCTAGTCTTCTCGTTTATCGCCGATTCGACGGCCCCAAAGTCGTTGACGGGGGTGAAGTTAACCTTGATGCCCGCGTTCGGCAGGATCGCGTCGAACTGGCTGAACGTGCCGCCGTAGAGGTTGCTCGCCGCGACAATCTCGTCGCCAGCGCGGGCGATGTTCGTAATGGTGAAGAAGATCGCCGCCGTACCGGAGGAGAGCGTCTGCGCCGCCGCACCGCCCTCGAGCGCCGCGATGCGCTTTGCGAGGACGTCGTTCGTCGGGTTCATGAGGCGAGCGTAGATGTTGCCAAGCTCCCTGAGACCAAAGAGGTCGGCGCCGTGCTTGGAGTCGCGGAAGTTGTAAGCCGTCGTCCTGTAAACCGGAACGGCCCTTGCGTTCGTGGCGGGGTCGCCGTGCGCGTCCTGACCCGCGTGAATCGCCAGCGTCTCGATATGGAATTTTTTCTCGCTCATGTCGTCTTCTCCTTTCTTGCGTTTGAACGGGGCTATTGTAACATTCGGCCTTGCTATTGAATAATCGGAAATAATTTCTTCTACCCATAGTCTATTCCTATGCCTGAAATTTTGCTACAATACCCTCTGCCATGACACTGCAGCAGTTAAGATATGTGGACCAGGTCGCATCTGTCGGTTCGATAAGCGAAGCGGCGCGCAAGCTCTTCGTCTCGCAGCCGACGCTGACAGAGGCGGTGCGAACGCTAGAGGAAGAGCTTCGCATCGCGATCTTCAACCGCTCCGTGAAAGGCGTCTCCGTCACGCGCGAGGGCGAGGAGTTCCTCGCGTCGGCACGGCAGATACTCGACGACACGGCGCGCATACAGGAGAAATACACCGGGAAGGCCGTGCGCAGGCCGCAGTTCGCCGTATCGTGCCAACACTACGCGTTCGCGGTCGAGGCGTTCATGGAAGTCGTCCGGGAATGCGGCGCCGAAAGCTACGACTTCACGCTGCGCGAGACGGTGACGAGCGAAATCATCGACGATGTCGTCCGCCTCAGGAGCGAGATCGGCGTCCTGTATCTCTCGCGGCGCAACGAGCGCGCGCTGACAAAAATACTGAAAAAGGAAGAACTATCCTTCGAGGAGCTCTTCGTCTCGCGGCCCCATGTTTTCCTCGGAAAACGCCACCCCCTCGCAAAAAAGAAGCTCGGCGTCACGCCGAAGGAACTCGACGACTATCCCTTCATATCCTTCGAGCAGGGCGTTGAGAACGCGCTGTATTTTGCCGAGGAAGTAATGCCCGCGATCGACCGTAAGAAGAATATACGCGTGCGCGACCGCGCGACGATGACAAACCTGATCCTCGGGCTGAACGGCTATACCGTCGCCTCGGGCGCGCTCTCGCGCGAACTAAACGGACCCGACGTCATCGCCATACCTTTGAAAATGGACGACTTCATCCGCGTCGGGCTCATCCGCCGCTCGGGTATCCCCCTTTCCTCGGCTGGCGCGACATTTGTCCGTGTCATCAAGTCTTACGCCGCCTTGCGTAAAAACAAGTAAGGCGACAAGCCATTTCTGAGACACCATGTCCCACAACTGGGACAGTCCGTCGCATTTCCCCAATGCGTCCTCCTATTTTCCACTTTGGCATGGGCGGTGCAATATTCTCGGTTGTCTGCGCAAGATGGCGCGGACGGAAGATTTGAAAGGAGAAAGAAAAATGAACACGATAATGAATATTGATCCGTGGGGATTCCTGGACGACCTGCTCGGCGTACCGAGCCGCACGTTCCAGGCGATGAGGGCGCGTGCAGCCGGGCGCTTCCCGCCCGTGAACGTGTTCCTCGACGACAACGCGATTCTGCTCGACCTCCAGCTGCCGGGGAAGACGGCAAAGGACGTGACGCTCACGCTCGAACCGCAGGCAGTCGTGATAGCCGACAAGCCCGCCGCGGTGGATGGCAAAGAGGTGCAGCCCGCATGGAGCCGCCGCCTCGACCTGCCCTTCCGCGTCAACGCCGACAAGGCCAACGCGAAATTCACCGACGGCATACTCCGCATCGAGTTGCCGAAGGCCGAGAAGGAAGGCGTCAAGCACATCGCGATCCAATAAGGACCGCTTAAAAAGAAAGGAGATTTAAAATGAACACCGAAGAGAAATTCACCGTTCCGTCCACGCAGTTCGTGGAGAATCCAGATGGCTACGTGCTGAAGGCGTCGCTGCCCGGAATCGCAAAAGAGGACACGGAGCTGCACGTAGAAGGAAGGACGCTCGTCCTGAAGGCGAAGAGCCACTACCAGAATCCGGCCGGCTTCCGCCAGGTGGCCGCCGAGTTCGAGCACGAGAGCTACGCGATGAGCGCAGACCTCCCCGAAATGGCCGACATAGGAATAATGACGGCAAAGCTCGAAAACGGGCTTCTCACCGTGACAATCAAGAAGCGTCCCGAGACGCAGCCGAAGAAGATCGAAATCCTCTAAAAGTTAGCGGTGGCCGAGGCCTACGCCCGACCCCGTTCGTTGGCGGTGTCGCGTCCGCTTCGGGCTGTGTTTCGGCTTAGGGCTCGCTAGATTTGCCGCGAATACGCGTCAAATCTCCGGTGAAAAAGCCGGTGGCGACATCGATTTTGCGACCTTTTACATTTTGCCCGTGCCGTCGAGCCTCTCGGCAAAATGGCGGTGCGTCAAAATCGGGTCGCTTCCGTCTTTTCCCCCGTCGCTTCGCATGCCGCCGAAACACACCCTCCGCGTCCGCGACCATCGGCTCTCCGGCCTCTGCGCTTCGCTTTCCAGCCAAAAATAGCGGCGGAGCGAAGTTGGCGGTGGAGCGAAGGTCCGAGCGAGGGGATTCGGCGTATTCGCCGAGGGCTCCCCGAGGAGGAGCCTTCGGACGCCGCCAACGAGTGAACTCGGGCGCAGGCCTCTGCTACTTACTCAATATCTCTTCGCGGACGTTTTTCGGGGCGAGCTCGAACTGGTCGGTCTCCATCGAGTAGGAGGCGCGGCCCTTCGTGAGCGAGCGTATCGCAGTCGCGTAACCGAACATCGACGCAAGCGGAACGCGGGCGTTGACGACCTGAAGATCTCCCTTCATGTCCATGCTAAGCACCGTTCCGCGGCGTCCGTTGAGATCGCCGAGGACTTCGCCCACTGACTCGGGTGGCGTCGTGATCTCGAGCTTCATGATTGGCTCGAGGAACTCGGGCGCTGCGGCCTCGGCAGCCTCGCGAAAGCCCATCATCGCCGCCGAGCGGAAGGCCACTTCGTCGGAAACCTCTGGGTCGAAAATAACCGCAGAAAGACATGTCACCTCGATGTCCGTCATTGGATAGCGTGCAAGGACGCCAGTGACGACACCGTCCTCGAGACCCTGCTTCACGCAATCCTGCAGGCGCTTCTCGGCGACGAGATTCACGAAGTCGCGCGAAAGATCGACCTTCACGCCCTTGCCGCGCTCAAGCGGCTTCACTTCTATCTTGAGCGTCACCGCGTGGCGCTTGCCGCCGAGCTCGCGGTCGAAGGTGAACTCCTTCACCGCGCCCTTCGTCACCGTCTCGCAATAGCTCACCATCGGCCGTCCGACATTCGCCGCGCACTTGAACTCGCGCTTCAGGCGGTCGACGAGAATCTCGAGGTGAAGCTCGCCCATACCAGAGAGAATCGTCTGCCCCGTCTCCTCGTCCTCGCGGAACTGGCACGTCGGATCCTCTGCGGCGAGCGACTTCATCGACTCGACGAGCTTGTCCTTGTCGGCAGAGCTCTTAGGCTCAATCGCCATGAACATCACCGGCTGGGGAGCTACAATGCGCTCGAGGTGGCACGGCTTCATTTCCGAGCAGAGCGTGTCGCCAGTCGTGACTTCCTTGAGCCCCACGATTGCGCCGATGTCGCCGGCGCGAAGTTCATCGACCTCGGTGCGGTCGTCTGCGAAGAGGCGCACGATCTTCATTATGCGCTCGCGTTTCTTTGTGCGCGGATTGTAGGCGTTCGCGCCTTTCTTGAGAACGCCGCCGTAAACGCGGACGAAGAAGAGACGCCCAACGAAAGGATCGGTTGCGATCTTGAAGACGAGAGAGGTAAGAAACTCCGAATCCTCTTGCTTGCGCGTCACCTTCTCGCCGCTCTTGAGGTCGGTCGCCTCGACTGGCGGGCGGTCCGTAGGCGCGGGAAGATAGGCGCAGATAGCATCGAGAAGCGGCTGCACGCCCTTGTTCTTGAAAGAGCTGCCGCAGAGAACTGGAACAAACGCGCCAGAGATGGTCGCGCGGCGGATTGCGGGCACGAGTTCCTCGGGCGTAAGGTCGCCCTTCTCGAGAAACGCCTCCATCACGCCTTCGTCGACGTCTGCGACTTTCTCGACAAGTTCCGCTCGCGCGAGCTCGGCCTCGTCCTTCAGCTCGGCGGGAATCTCGCCGACCGTGAAGGTCTGGCCCTGGTCGGCGTCATCGCCTGCCCAGGTCACCGACTTCATGTTGACGAGATCGACAACGCCCTTGAAGCCGTCCTCGCGGCCAATCGGAAGTTCTATCGGGCAGGCGTTCGCCTTCAGCTTGTCCCTGAGTTCGCCTACGACGCGCGCGAAGTCTGCGCCCATGCGGTCCATCTTGTTGACGAAAGCGATTCGCGGAACGTTGTATCGGTTCGCCTGGCGCCAGACGGTCTCGGATTGCGGCTGCACGCCGCCGACCGCGCAGAAGACGCACACCGCGCCGTCGAGGACGCGGAGAGAACGTTCGACTTCCATCGTGAAGTCGACGTGTCCGGGAGTGTCGATGATGTTGATGTCGTGGCCGTTCCACTGGCAGGAGATCGCGGCGGACTGGATAGTGATGCCGTGTTCCTTCTCCTGGATCATGAAGTCCGTCGTCGTGTTTGCGTCGTGGACGTCGCCGGCGTGGTGTATCTTGCCGGTGTAGAGGAGGATGCGCTCGGTAGTCGTCGTCTTGCCCGCGTCGATGTGGGCGACGATGCCGATGTTGCGTACATTCGATAGCTCGGAACTCATAGATTGGTTATTATACCATATTGCAGCGCAGCAGGCAGGCGTGATTCCACTTGCTCCGCGGCAAATCCGACGCGGCGACAACGCGCAAACAGGCTTTTGGGACGCCCCGACTCAGATGTCTCAAGTGCCGTCGGCTGAGGGCGGCTTGCGCGCTTCCTTGATTCGCCCAGTGTGATAGGGCTTCTTTATGCTATGGTCAAATTGCGGTTCGAGATAGCGAAGCGTGCCGCCATCCTGTCGCATAGTCACCTCATTCCTACACTTTCCTCATTTCAAAGGGAAAAGAAATCGCTGGTGCGGCTGAGAAGTTCGTCCTGCGAGGCGACGGTGTGGACGGAGGCGGGGATCGACTTGCGGAACACCGCGCCGTAGTTCTTCGTGACGAGCCGAGGATCGGTCACCACCACTACGCCGCGGTCGCGTTTCGTGCGGATAAGCCGCCCAAACCCCTGGCGGAAGCGTATCACCGCCTCGGGCAGCGTGTAGTCGCGGAAGGAACTACCGCCCTCGCGCTCCACCCTCTCGCCACGCGCCTCGACTATCGGGTCGCCGACTTGCGCAAACGGAAGACGCGCGATGACGACGCACGAAAGCGCCTCTCCCGCGACATCGACACCCTCCCAAAACGACTGCGCGCCGAAGAGGACGGTAGGGGTGCGTGGTGCCTGCGCGCCTTCGGCGCTGGTGCTTGCGCTCGGCTCCGCCGAGCTGGTGCATGGTGCCAAAGAAGATTTGAGCGCCTGAGTCATCGACTCGCGGGAAAGCCCCTCGCCCTGCACAAGCAGACGTATGCCGGACTCCGCGAGCGAAATCGCCGCGTTGTCCGCGACGGCCTTCATCATCTCGTAACTCGTGAAAAGAACAAGCGCGCGTCCGTTCGTCGCAGAGAAGAGATCCTTGAGAAGCGCGGCGAGCGCCGCAGAATATCCGGCGGAATCCGCAGATGGATCGGGCAGGCAGTCTGGCGCCAGCACAAGGCACTGCCTGAAGTAGTCGAACGGAGAAGTCGCCGTGAGGCAGCGGAAGCGTGATTCCGTGGGCGGCACATTTGCCGCGTCGCAGAAGCCGAGGCGGCGGCACATGTACTTAAAGTCGTTGCCGACGCGCAAAGTCGCAGACGAGAGAATGACCGAGTCCTTTAGATCGTAGAGCATCTTCCTCAGCGCGTCCGCGACCGAAAGCGGCGCGGCGACAAGCCGCACATAGCGACGACGTTTCTCGAGCCGCATGCGCTCCGCCCAGCAGACATGCGCGTCGTCCGCGCCCTTTAAGACGAAGTCGACTTCGTTCGCAAACGCGACAAAGCTCTCAGCAATGCCGCCTACCTGCGTTGCGAGATCGGCGCAGAAGTTAAGTTCGCCGGGCGCTGCGGAATTCTCGAGCGTGTCGCCGAGGTCGTGAAGAAGCGTAACCATCTGCGCGACGGCGTCGTCAAAGCGAAGGTGCGCGTCCTTCACGTCGATCGGCCCCTTGTAGCGGACGATGTCGCGCGTGTGGTCGGCAAGCACCTCGCGTTCCGCGATTTCCAGGATCTCGTCTGCCGAGTCGACGATACGCACTACGAGACTCGTAGCATCGGCGAGAAGCCGACGAACATGTTCGCCGATGTCAGTTCCCGCAAGCATGCCCTTCGCAAGCTGACGCTCTACCGACGCAAGGATTCCGCCCGCGCGGCCATGCCGCCCCTTCCCACGGCGAATGAGCCGATTGAGGAGACGCGTCAGCTCCGGCATTGAGAACTCGCTGCTCAAGGCGCCTGTCGCTATGTCCTCGAGATTGTGCGCCTCGTCGAGCACGAGACGCCCGTAGGCGGGGAGAATGGCGGCGTTGCCGCCAGCCGCTTCCGCTAGAACAAGCGAGTGGTTGACGATTATGAGGTCTGCTTCCGCCGCCTTCTTTCGCGCGCGGTAGACGAAGCAACGCGAGTAGAACGGGCAGTGCCTCCCGCTGCACTCCTCGCCAGGGCATACAAGCAAACTGCGCTGAAGCCCCTCGTACTGGTCGAGATCGCCGTCGGGCGTCGACTTGAGCCAGTCGATGAAGTGAGGCATCTCGTCCTGTTCCTCCTTCGACATCGTCCAGAACCCGGGCGCGAAGAAGTCGCCAACGGCGCGGAGGCAGAGATAGTTTGCGCGTCCCTTCAAAAGTGCGACCTTGAACTTCGCCGCGCCGTCGCCGAGGATTTCAAGAGCGCGCGGGATGTCAGAGCCGATCAACTGGCTCTGCAAGTTGCGAGTAGCCGTAGAGACGACGACTGGCGTATCATTCGTCGCGGCCCAGAGAATCGAGGGAACGAGATATGCGAGCGACTTCCCGACGCCTGTTCCCGCCTCTATCATCAGATGCTCGCGTGAGTTGAACGCGCGGACGATTGCGGAGAGCATGTCGATCTGCCCAGGGCGTTCCTCGTAGCCGTCCATGCGGCCAAGCGTTCCACCGCGCCTCAGGTGCATCGCGGCAGATTCGCAGTCGATGCGCGAGCAGTCCTCGTGCGTAGGAAGCGCACGCACGCGCGGCGCCCTGTCCATTTCGGGAAGGAAGTCCGCCCAATTAGGGTCATCGATGAACTCTGCCGGCGTCATGTGCGGATGAAGATGTGCGAGGGCTTCGCGGACGCAGAGGCCGCTAGACCGCGAGCGGAAAGGACGCGCCTTGCCTGACGGGCGACAGCGTCGGAGGGATCGATCACCTCGGCGCGGCCGTCGCAGATTTTCTCGATGAGCGGCTTCAGGTGCGGGAAATGCGTGCAGCCAAGGACGATCTTGTCGCAACCGGCCTTTAGGAGCGGCTCGATTCTCGCACGAACGACGCGCTCTGCAGCCGCACCAGAAATCTCCTTGCGTTCGACTAGTTCAACAAACTCGTCGGCGACGGTGGCGATTACCGTGACGTCCTTGGCGAACTTCGCCTTAGTCTCATTGTAGAGCCGCCCGCCGAAAGTCCCCGCAGTCGCAAGCACGCCGACGACGCCGGTCTTCGAACGAAGTGCAGCGGGCTTCACCGCCGGCTCGATGCCGATAAACGGCACCTCCGGATGGCGCTCGCGAAGGAAGTCTATCGCAGCGGCCGTCGCAGTATTGCAGGCGACGACGACCATCTTGCAACCGCGCCGAAGGAGCCGCCGAGTATTCGACTCTGCAAGCTTGACTATCTCCGCAGCGGGCTTGTTCCCGTAAGGGCAGTTCTTTGAGTCCGCGATGTATATCGTCGACTCGTGCGGGCAGAGCGCCTTAAAGGCATCGAGAATGCAAAGCCCCCCGAGCCCTGAATCGAAAAAACCGACAGCTCCGCCCTTCGCCGCCATCTCACTTCACCGCTTCGACGAGCCAGTGCGGCATCGGCGGCGGAACAGGACGCGTCTCGCCGGGAGTGAAGCCCGCCTCGCGCATCCAGCCCTTGAGCTCCTCGTCGGAGAACACCCAGCCGTTCTCGGTCGTGAGCGCCATGTTTACGGCAAAGAGAGCGGAGAACTTTGGCGCGGTATGCGTCGCGTCTGTCATCATGTCGAGGACGAAGAGCCGCCCGCCCGGCTTGAGAGCCCTGTTCGCGCGCTTCAAGATGTCGACTATCTGCTCCGGCGACTCCTGATGGAGAGCGCCGAAGATCGTCACGACATCGTAGGCCTCCTGTTCGTATTCGTCCGTATGGTAGTCACCTGCGCGGCACTCGACGCGACTCGCTAGGCCGAACTTCTCGACATAGCCCTTCGCCTCCGCTGCAATCGCCTTTAGGTCTACGGTCACGCACGACGCAGACGGATTCGCCTGGCACATGAGTATCGCATACGCGCCCGGCCCGCCCGCGAGATCGAGGATCTTCCCTGAAAGCCCGCCAAGCATCGGGACGATGCCCTTGCCAATGCCCATCGCGCGGCCGAACATCGACGCGGCAAACGCCTTCGTGCGTGCTGCGTCTTCTCCGAGATGGATCTCCGGCTTCTCGACGGGGCGGCTGGTCTTAGCAAGTTCCGCAAGCTTCCCCCATGCGGGATACACGTCGCGGTTGTAGCGAATCGCCTTCGTGAGATCGGCAGGTCCCCCAGGAATCAGCGCCATCTTGCTGGCTTGGGTGTTGAAGTATTTACCGTCTCGTTTTTCAAGAAGCCCTTCCGCGACACACGCGTCCGCGAGAAGCCGCATGCCGCGGCAACTCGTGTCGAGCGCACCCGCCTCGACCTTCTCGAACACGTCGCAGTCGATAGCGGCGAAGAGAACGGCGCTACCATAGTAGGCGCTCGCGAGATCGACGATTTCCTGTACCGATTTCATGTCAGCGGTTTCCTCCGCGTCCGCCACGACCGCCGCGTCCGCCACGACCGCCGGGAGGACCAAAGCCGAAGCCGTTGTCGGTCGCCTCGTAGATGCCCTTTACGGTCTCGGCAATCTCCTTCGCGTCTTCGCCCACGAAACCAAGCGTCTCTGCGGTCTGGACAAGAAGATTCTCGCGTTCAAGGCGGTTCAATTCGCGGATTCTCTCGTCCGTCTCGCGCATTTCCCCAAACAAGGCATGGCGCTCGTCCTCGGTCATATCCATGATGCTGTGCATCTTGCTCTCGATTTCCTCCCGATGCGCGATCATGTCCTGAAGGTCCTCATGCGTCTTGCGGGCTCCAGGGGACATCTTCGACGTGTCGACCGACGAAAGGAAGTCTATCTTCGACTGCGCACGCTCGAGGCGGCGCTGGCGGAACTGCGCCATGCCGTTCGTTATCTGCGTGTAACGGGCGGGATCCTCGGTCTTGAGGCGCTCCATCTCGGCGCGCGGGTCAAACCGCGGCCTCTCACGCCTTTCGGCCTCCTCCTCCTTCATCTTCTCGACCTCGACGCCTTGCTTGGCAATCATGTCCTCGAGCTCCTTGATACGGGCGCGAAGAGCGCGGTCCGCCCGCTCGCCGCGATACTCGGGCTGCTTGACTTGTTCGGGCTCCGCCTTCTTCTCCGGTTCAGTAGCCGGGGCCGGGGCTGGCGAGGACAGCGGGCCGAGGCAATAGCCAAGAGCCGCGCCTACAAGAAGCGATATTACGATTGGAGAGAAGTTTCTCAGTTTCATCTTGTTTTACTCCGATTGTGCAACGGCGCATTTGCGTCCGTGCGTTCCCTTGACGATCCCCCTGTTGAAAAAGAAAAGTTCCTTCGGGTCGTAGCCCGGCTTGTTGTGGATGTCGACATGCGACGCAAAGTCCGGCGCCTCGCGCTTGTCCGTCCACCAGGCGTAGTCGCACCACGAACCTTCTCTGGCGAGAAGGAGTTGAAAGTTGAGAGTTGAAAGTTGAAAGTTGGGAGACGGGAGCTCGTAGTCGCCAGTCGCAAGCAGAAGCTCCACGGCCTTTGCCCTCTCTTCGCCATAGACGACGCAGAACTCGTGATCGCACATCGCAAACGCCGTGGACTGATAGAAGTCTGGATAAGACATCCCGGCGACGGTGCGTGTCCTGAAAAGATCGTTGCGGCGAAGGACGACATTCGGGCGAACCGGCTCGGCCGTAACCTCGGTTATCTCGTAGTCTCCGACAACCTTGAGCTCGCAGCCGCGGCGCATGCAGATGTCCGCAACGCGCTCAAGCTGGCGGCGAAACTCCTTCAGCGCGGCCTGCGCCGCGGGCGAATCGGGACCAGACTTCTGCGCCGCGTAGTCGAGTGTCGGGAGATACAAATATGCCTCGTCGACATCGTGCGCGTCGGTCATCGCCTCAAACCAGCTTACGCACTTCCTGCCGACCTTTGGCGACGCGAGCGGCCCCCAGTAGCGCCAAAGAGGAAACTTGCCGCAAAGCTTCTCAAGAATCGGTGCCATTCCTGTTGGCTTCGTGTAGCAGCTCATCACCATACCGCCACCGTGCTTGTGGATTGGCGCAGGCGAGATGATCACATCGGCCTCCTCGCCAAGCGACTGCTGGAAAAAGAACATGCCGACAGTGCCACCCTGGGCGCGACGATCGGCCCAAACGCGACGCCCCTTCACGATGCGCGAGCTCTGCTCCCAGAAAAGCGGCTTTTTCAAATCCTCCGACCACCAGCCGTTAGAGACCATGCCGTGCTCGGCAGGAGCGAGCCCCGTCCTTAGCGACGCCTGGGCGACGCACGTGACAGCAGGAAAGACGCTCGGCGAGGAGTGAAACTTGAGCCCCGCCATCTCGAGCATTCCGTTACGCTCGAGGAGATTGTAGCCAAGCCCGGCCGCGACTACTGTCAGAGTCTTCATTTGGAGGTTTAATTATACCAAAACCCTCCCCGCCGACTCAATAGCGGGAAGTCGAACCAGAGGCCTCTACCTGCGTCCATCCATAGGCGCCAATGGCGTCGGCAACGGCGGCAACGTAGTCCGCCTCCTCGTCCGTGACAACGCCGTCCTGCGCGACAGTCGCGCTGATGCCGAAGAGGAACTCGCGCTTCGCAAGCGGGGGAAGCGCCTCGAGTTCGGAAAGCGAGTCAAGGAACTCCATCGCATCGTCGTAGGGCGGCGGCATGGGGGGAAGCGGCGTCGGAATAAGCGAAAGCTTCGATTCCGCCGCGCGGTAACCGCCCTCGGGATCCGACCCGAAGCTCGCCACCGTCGCAATCACCTTCGACGCCTTCGGCGCAAGCGACGGCGCGGGCATCATGCGGACTGTGCGCGGTCTCCTGAGATAGCGCCTCACGGACGCGATCAGCATGAACTCGAACGAATCTATCTCACCGTCCTCCTGTGCAAGCGCGGTGATCGTGTCCACCCATTTCTTGCGCGAGGGATCCGCCTCAGTGTCGCGTATCGCGATCGCACACCGCGTGGCAAGACGCCGCTTCTGCGCGCGCGTCGGCATGTAGCCAAGTCCATCTGGCTCGCGGCCGCGAAGCATCTGCACGAGCACCGACCCCGCGCCGCCCGGAGAGCGCAGACGCGAGACGAAGGCGAGCGGCAAGTTGTCGGCCGCAGAGTTGTCGGCCGCGGCTTTGCGTGCAGCCGGCTTCGCGCTCGCAGCGACGCGATTCTCGTAGGCGCGCTTGCGCTCGGCGCGTATGCGGTTGACCCTGGCCATGAGCTGTTCTTCTGTGGCCGCGAGCGACGGCGAAAGGCGCGCGATGCGATCGGCAACAGGTGGATGCGTGGAGAAGAAGATCCTTTCGCCTTCGTTAAAGAGCATGTGCGAGATGTCGTTTCTCCAGGCACCGAACGCGGACCGTCCGCTGTTGACAAGCATCGAGAGGCGCAAGACGCTGGCGAGGGCCGCAGGATTGCGCGTGAACTGCGCGGCCGATGCATCCGCGAGATATTCACGCTGGCGCGAAACCGCGCACTGGACGAGCCGCGCGAAAAACACACCGACCGACCCGACGAGCCACAGTAAAAGCGCCGTCACTATGTAGACGAGAATGATGACAGCAATCCCGCCGCCGCCCTTCCCGCCACCGCCGCCGCCGCCACCGCCGACTCGGCCCCGCGGGAACCGAAAACCCCCGCCGGAGTTACCAGACTCGGACGAGTCGGAGCGAGACCCAAACATGCCGAGCATCCCCCTGCCGAGCCGGTTGTACGCGGTCACGCCGGCAATCAGCATAAGAAGCCGGAAGTTCAGCCGCATGTCGCCGTTTAGGATGTGGCTGAACTCGTGCGCAACGAGTCCCTGCAGCTCGTCGCGCTCAAGATAGCGAAGAGCACAGTCGGTGACGCATATCGCGGAAGTCTCGGGGCTTTCCCCCGCGACAAAGGCATTGACGTCCAAGGACTTCGGAAGAACCCATATGGACGGCATCGAAACGCCCGACGAAATGGACATCTCCTCGCAGACGTTGAAGAGTCGGAGACGGGCGAGCGAGTCGTTGTCGTTTCCGTGAATCTTCGAGCGGTAGACTCGCTCGGCGCCAACGCTCTTCATGAGACTTTCAGCAGACGCAAGGTCGTCCATCTTCACGAGAAACCCGATCAGCACGATGAGAATCGACACGAGCAGGGAAATCGCTATCACCGTGGGGCTAGCGATAAACGACGAGAACAGGGCGAGTTTTTTCTCGATTAAAAAGCCGTCTATGATCCAGGCGCCGCAGGCAAAGACGAACGCCGCCGCCGCCACCACGGCGACGACAGCGATTACGGCAAGCGCGACGAGTCGGCCCGTGTTTCGCCGCGCCTCGTCCTGGAGCGCAAATGGGTCCATCAGAACTTGACTTGGGGCGCCTCGCGCTGCGCGGCGGAGTCGGTCGACTCAAGGAGCGTGGCAGGAGCGAAGTTGAAGATACCGGCGACGATGGAAGTCGGGAATATCTCGCGCTTCGTGTTGTATTCCGTCACGGCGTCGTTGTACGCCTGGCGAGCGAAGGAGATGCGGTTCTCTGTAGAGGAGAGTTCCTCCATCACGCGCGACATCTGCCCGTCCGCCTTCAGTTCGGGATAGCGCTCCACGACGGCCATCAACCGCGAGAGGACGCCGGCAAGACCAGACTCCGCCTTCGCGAACGCGGCACTTGCACTTGCATCGCCAGGAGCGGCTGCGAGCGCCTTTGCGGCGGACGCCGCAATGTTGCGCGCCTCGGTTACGGCGGTCAGCGTCTCGCGCTCGTGAGCCATGTATCCCTTCGCAGTCTCGACAAGGTTGGGGATAAGGTCGTAGCGGCGACGAAGCTGCACGTCAATCTGGGCAAACGCGTTCTTGAACCTGTTCTTGAGAACGACGAGTCCGTTGTAAAGCCCGATCACCCACGCGACAAGCACGACGGCCAGCACGACGACGACAAGCAATGCGATAAGAATTCCATTCATCTTGTTTCTCCTTGTTGTTTTGAGTTATTATACCAAATCTTTATACGCACGGACTACGCAATCACGACGCACTGACTTTTGGCAGCACGGTCTTGAAAAGCCGCAGAAGAATGAGCATCACAGCACCAGCAATGAGAAGCGGACGCATCGCCGCCACCTGCTGGAACATAAGCGAAAGGACGAGAAGCGCCGTGAGCTGGAGATAGACGATTCCGCCGACAAGCGCGCCAACGCGCCGCTTCTTCTCAGGGTCATCCTCCTCGCCTTTAGAGTACCATGTCACCGCCCAAATATAAGCGAACCAAACTGCGGCTAGCCCACCAAGAAGCAAGAAGGACATCTCACCAATATTGTTCGCACATGAAACAGCGACCGCCACACCACCATAAACAACATTTAACGCTCGGCAAAGGCCCATAAGCAAGGGCTTTTTCGTTGCATTATACGCCGATATAAGAACTGTCATCGCGATAAGGACAACAAGCATCCAACCTGGAAGAGCCAAAAAAGGGATGGTGGCAATAAGCCCTGCGAAAAACCAGCAGACAGCACATGAAGATTTGGCCGCTCTAATCGAAATCAAACCCTCTGGTATTGGGCGCCCCTTGTCCGTCTTAGCACCCAGAATATCGTTCTGCACAAGACCGAACATATAGAGAAAAACACTTGAAACAGCCGTCCACCACACAGGCGCAAGACCAATTTTAAGCGACGGCACAGAACATGCGACAACCGCCGCACCAACAAGAATATCTCCCGGCACCGTCGGCAAATTGACGACACGAAAGAGTTTAAGCCACGCAAGGAAAGTGGAGGAGTGTGTGAGTGGAGGAGTGGAGGATTCGCTTCCTGATCCTCGTTCCCCGTTACCCGTCACCCCTTCCCCGTTACCCACAATCTCCCTCACCTTCTCAAGCGCCCTTCCCCTATGGGAGATTGCGTTCTTCTCTTCGGCGGAAAGCTCGGCAAAGGACTTGTCGTGTCCATTCGGAATGAAAAGCGGATCATAGCCAAAGCCCTCGACCCCCGCTTGCTTTTCGGCGATATGCCCAGGGCAATGTCCGTGGACGACAAGCTCCTCGCCCGAAGGATCGATAAGCGCACAGCAGCAAGTGAAGCGCGCGGCGCGATCCTTGACGCCTTCGAGATTCTTCAAGAGAAGCGCATTGTTCGCAGGAGTGTTCGACGGTTCGCCCGCATAGCGCGCGCTATGGACGCCAGGTGCGCCGCCGAGCGCCTTGACCTCAAGACCGGAGTCATCGGCCATGCACCACTCGCCCTTGTGCTTTTCGGCAATCGCCCGCACCTTGATAAGCGCGTTGCCGGCAAAGTCGGGCGCGTTTTCCTCAACACCCTCAGGGTCGTCGGGAACGATTTCGAAGCCAGGGAGAATCTGCGATATCTCGCGTATCTTGTGCTGGTTATGTGTCGCAACAAAAAGCTTCATCTTGTAACCTCTCTGCGCACTCTGCGTCTCTGCGCCTCACCCCTGCTAGGGCATCCGCTTCGCGGACAGCCTTCGGCTGGGGGATACGCGTTAAAAAACCTAGTCGACCCTCTCCAACACCAATCCTACATTTTCCGGCGCAGCGCGGCCAATCGCAAACGCCTTCAGGAGATCGGCGGCGCAACGCTCGAGTCCATCGGGCTCGCGCGAACTCTCAAGTGTCGCAAGAGGAGAGCCGACGGAAACACGGTCGCCACGCTTCACGGCAAGCGTGATGCCGGCGAGCGGGTCGATCTTGTCGGTCTTCTCAAGCCGCCCAGCACCAAGCGCGAGCGCAACCTTTCCAACCTTCTCGGCGTCGATCGCAGTGACGAAGCCAGACTTCATCGCCTGAATCTTGAACTTGAAAGTCGGCCTCTTCAAAAGCCGCTTGAACGCATCGAGATCACCGCCCTGCGCGGCGCACATCGCCTCGAACTTCGCAAGCGCCGACCCGTCAGCGAGCTTCTCGCGGCACATCTGCCGCGCGTCATCGAGCGAGATATCCTTTGTCAGCGCAACCATCAGCGCCGCCAGCTCAACGCAAAGTGAGACCGCGGGATCGTCCGAGGACTCGCCTGCGAGCCATTTAAGCGCCTCTGCGACTTCGCTTGCGTTGCCGACGGCGCGGCCGAGGGGAGCCGACATATCCGTCACAAGCGCTGCGGCCTTTCTGCCCGCCGCCTTCGCGCCATCGACGAGCGAGTGCGCGAGCGCCACTGCCTCCTCGCGCGTCTTCATAAACGCGCCCGAGCCGCACTTCACATCGAAGACGAGAGTGCCCGCGCCCTCGGCGAGCTTCTTCGAGAGGATGGACGCCGTGATGAGCGGAATCGACGCGACCGTTCCAGTGACATCGCGAAGAGCGTAGAGCTTCTTGTCGGCGGGCGTTATCTCGTCGGTCTGCACCGTCATCGAGACGCCGACTTCCTTCACTACCTTCTGGAAGTCGTCAAGCGAAAGCGAGGCGTTGTAGCCGGGAATCGTCTCGAGCTTGTCGGCTGTTCCGCCAGTAATGCCCAAGCCCCGCCCGGTGAGCGAAGGAACGGCGACACCACACGCTGCGACAAGCGGCTGGATGACGAGCGAGAGTTTGTCACCGACGCCGCCAGTCGAGTGCTTGTCGGCGGTCTGGACATCCCATTCGAGGCAGCGGCCCGACTTCATCATCGCTTCGGTGAGATCTGCCGTCTCGCGCTCGTTCATCCCGCGACAGCACACGGCCATCGCGAGCGCAGACATCTGGTAGTCTGGAATCTCGCCACGCGTGAAGCCGTCGACGAATTCCCGTATCTCCGCGCTGCCGAGCGCATGGCCCTCGCGTTTCTTGTCCAGTATCAGCTTTGCAATCATGTGGACATTATACCAAATCGCGAGCCGCGCGGCGGCCATTTGATGTCCTGCAATCAGGGCAATGCGACGGCTTCGCCGGTTGAGACGAGGAGAAGGACGGTCGAGACTCGCTCAATCGGAAGGCCTGCAAGCGAGGCGACGGCCGCGCGATAGGCCGACATCTGACCTGTGTAGGCCTCGCGCATTCTCGCCGCGAACTCTTCCTTCGTCTCGCCACGCCGCGGCATATTCGTCTTGAAGTCGTAGACTATCGCGCGGCGCGCGGCACCTTCGCCGCGGAACACTACGCGGTCGAACTGGCCAGACTCCCACTCCGCGCCGACAAGCCGCTCGTAGCTGCGCTCGCGCCACAGCGCCGCAGCGTCGTCGCCCTTCACGAACGCGTCCGTCCAGCCGTTCGCGAGAATCTGCCGCTCGAGATCGCCCTTCGGCGCCGAGGGGTCGATCCACTCTATTGCCTCCAGCTGCGCGTGGACATCCGTTCCCCTCTGACGCGCCGCCTGGCGCGCGGAGCCGTCGGTGAAAAGCTCGCCCGCCGACATCCCAGAGCGGAACGCAAGCGACGGAAGACGGCGGCGAACGCTCTCGCGCTTGCCGCGCGCGAATTCCCGCGACACATCTGCCGCGACGGAACGCTTTGCGGGGCCCGCGACGAACTTCTCGTACCACTTGGGATCGCCAACTGAATCTGGTAGCGCCTCGCGCACGAAATCGGAAATGTACATCGACGAACCGCTTTTCGCAGGCGGGCGGCATACGATCGTCATCGCGTTCTTCGCCCGCGTCATCGCAACATAGTAGGTGCAAAGCGCCTCTTCCTCGACGCGCTCCTGTCGCGCCGCACGCGCATTCGAAAGCCCCGGCAAAATCTTAGACACCTTCGTTCCGGGGTCGGGAAGAACCCAGTCGTCCGCGACAAGCGCACCGTCCGACGACGCGTTCAACGCATCGGGCTCGTAGAGCGGAAGAACGACATAGTCGAAGCCGAGACCTTTGGAGCGGTGAATCGTCATTATCTTGATCTTGCCCGGCTCGGCGAGATTGCGCTTCTTCTTCGCCGCGAGGAATTCCGCGAAGTCGGAAAGACGCGTTCCCGGTTCAAGCCCAAGCTCGAACTCGGCCGCCGCGCGCAGCATGTCGGTAAAACGCGCTTCGGTAAATTCGCTCCACGCCTCGGCGGGATTTTCGGGGAGGCGCGCGCGCAAGTCGCGGAAAGTACGCACAAGCCCCTTCGCCGTAAACGACTGCGCGGCGAACTGCGAAACCTCGGCGGCGAGCGGAACTCCGTCAGGATAAAGCGCCGTCGCGAGAGGCGTAGAGCAAAAATGGTTATAAGGCTGCTGGTAGCCAGGATGGTCGGCGAGCTTCACGAGATCTATAAAGCCCTGCAATGCGGGTGTATCGAGAATCGCGCTTTCGCCTTCCCACACGATGCCGCCCATTCCCTTGAGCTTCAGATACGCGGCGATCTTCTCGCCTGTCGCGTTGCTCCTTACGAGAACTGCGGCGGCAATCGACCGCTTCACTGGATCGACGGCTGCAAGCGCATTGAACACCGGATCCAAGTAGTCGTCAAACTTCGGGCTTGCCGCGACAACCGCCTGGACGAACCCAGGCATCTTCGGCTTTGCCGAGACATGCTCGTCCGCTTCCCAGCCAGGGAACTCGCCGCGCAACCGCCCGCGCACGAAGACGCGGTTCACCGCCTCAACGACGGCGGGTGACGAGCGGTGGGTCTCGTTGAGTTTTCTCTTGTCGTAAGCTTCTTCGTCCGCCGCTTCACGGCTGAATATCCCGACATCACCGTTACGCCAGCCGTAGATCGCCTGCTTCCTGTCACCTACGATAAAGACCGACTTCTCGCCGTCCGATGTCTTCGCCTCTTCGACGAGCGGCGAGAGCGCGGCCCACTGTTCGCGGCTCGTGTCTTGAAATTCATCGAGAGCCCATGCGCGGATCTTCGCGTCGAGGCGGTATTCAAGCGCGAGGCGAACGTCGTCTGGGAGAGACGCGACGAGGCGCGGCACATCGTCGAAGACGAGAAGCCCCTTCCCGCGCACCTTGGCGTCGTAGTCCTTCTCGTATTCCGATATAAGGCGGTAGACACCGCGGGCAAACTCAAGCCGACGGCGCACGACAAAACCGCAGACGCCAATGATGGCGGCTCGCACGGCTCGCGCCTCGGCACCGCCGAAGGAATACGCCTTTCGGTTGAACGACACGTCGATTGTCGCGCCCGAGAGGAAGCCGTCCATCTCGAAGAACTTTTTTGCAAACCCCTTGAGTCCGTCGAAACTGCCGCGGAAGTTCCGCACCCATTCAACGAACTCGGGCCACGAGCTTGAGTCGCATATTCCTACGAGATCATCGGCGAGTCGAGAGAGCTCCTTCTCGTCGGTCGCGGCCCATGCCGGTGACTCGCCCCATATCGACGACGCTTCGCCCCATGCGCTTTCCGACGGATTCGCGCGAACGAGCGACTGCCACTTCTTGACGAAGTCACGATAGGAGCCGATGAAGCTTCTGACGTCCTCGCCGTTCATCGCGAGTGAAAATGCGTCGGTGAACGCGCGGCGAGCGGACGCGTCGGTCCGGCGCAGGATAGAGAACGAAGTGCGGGCGAGTTCCTGCCCAGCGCGGTAGTCGTCCATTATCTCGACGCCGCCGTCAAGCCCGAGTTCAAGGGGGAAGCTCCTCACGATGCGCATGAGGAAGCTGTCGAGAGTGCCGATCTGCGAAAGGTGCTGCGTCGCGATGACCTTGCGGAGATGCACCGCGCAGGAAGGATCGTCCTTCGCGCGCTCCGCGAGAAGCGAGACGAACCGCTCGAATATCTCGCCCGCCGCCGCGCGCGAAAAGGTAAGCGCGACGATTTCGTGCGGTTCGAGCCCGCCCTTTACGAGCGCAATCAGCTGCTCGGCAAGCGCCTGCGTCTTGCCAGTCCCGGCCGATGCCGCGATAAGGACGTTCGCTTTCATTTAATTTGCCCCTGTGAGTTAATGGCTAACCGACGGAGCTGGTCAGCAATCCATGCGGGGTCGACGCTTTCCTCAGGAGAGTTGAAGATCCAGTCGGCGAAATCCCACCGCCATTCGGAAGTGTCGGTCGCAGGCCAGAAGACGCCGCGCTCGATGCCATCGACAAGCTCCTTCACCTTCGCTTCCGCGTCGGGAACGTCCGCGCCCAAGAACGACTCGGAGTAGCAAGTGTCCGCGACGGTCTTGGCGAGGATGCAGTACGAAGCCGTGATGCGCTCGCGCTTCGCTTCGGGGAAGTCAGGATCGGCGTCGAGCATCGCGCAGTAGAGCGGAAGCTGCAAGCTCTTCCAGACGCGGGTGCCGTCCTTCTTCGTCTCGAACGCCGCAGCGCGCGCAGCGCTATCCCACGTCTTGTAGTCGATGACGCACCACTCGCCAGTGCGCTCGTTGAAGTCGATGCGGTCACAGCGACCCGCGACGACTGTGTGGCCGTAGGCGACCTTCATCTTGCGCTCCGTCGCCATGACGCGCCAGCCGTCCGCCGCGCGCGCGGCCTGAAGCGCGGCAAAACGGCGAAGCCGCCGCTTCACGCTCTCGCCCTGAAGCGCGACTATCGCCGGAATCTCAAGCCCGAAGCGCTCCACGAGAATCGCGTCGACCTTCTCCTCGAGCACCGCGGCGATTGCATCGGCGTCCGTCGAGTCCTTTAATTCGCCCTGTCCCCACGCCTCGAGCGCGTCGTGCGCGAGATTGCCGAACTCCGACGCGTCAAGCTCCTCGGCGCGATAGTCTTCGCTCTCGTTGTAGGTCTTGCGGAGAAGGTAGGTAAAGGGGCAGTGCATGTAGAGGTCGAGACTCGACGGAGAAGTCTTGCGAAGCTCGGCGTACTCTGGTGGCACCGGCAACTTTATCTTCCACCGGTCGGGAAGGTCGGCGGGCGGCGTCTCGCCTGTTCCGGCGCGAGTAGCATATAGCGCAATCACGCGGCGGACGAGCTCTTCGTCGTCCCTGCAGTCGAAGAGAAGACGCGAGGGCTTCATCACATCGCCCTTCCCGTCGACAGAATGGAAATGCACCGTCACCGCAGCCGTCTCGCGGCAGGCGAGCGTCATCGCGAGAATCGTCTTGTCGCGCACCGTCCGCGCCGTATTGTCCACAAGCCCGAGCCCGCGGCGAAGCGAGTCAGGAAGAAAGGCATGGCCCACGACAGATTCCGGCACCTTCCCCTCGGCAAAGCCCGAGATCGTGACTTCGTCGGCGTCGAGGAACGGAAGCTCAAGCCAGCCGTCTGTCAGGATCGTATCGCCCTCGTCGGGCTCGAGCGAGTATGTCATCTCGCCAAGACGCCGCTCGAACAGTTCAAGCGCGAGGTCGCGCGGCACGTCCTTTGCAAAGCACTCGTCGATAAGCCCGTTCACCGCCTCCGCTGCAGCAGCGAACTCGCGCGACCGTTCGTCGCGTTCGTCGAGGGCAAGCGTCGAAAAGATCGAGGCGAGAATCTGTCTCATGCCGCGCTTCCTGAGCTGCACCTTCACAAGTTCGAAGATCGCGCGCAGCGTATGCTCCGTCTTCGACGCGATGTCGTCGACCTTCGCGGGGATAAGCTGCTGCTGGCGGTTGTCGAGGTCGACGAGAGCCGCGGTGAGCTTCGCATCGTCGATCTTCAGTTCCGCCTTGAGCCAGCGCCTGACATCGCCGCCGCGCACAAACGCGGAGAAGACGGAATAAGAGGACGTTCGCGCAAGCGCGGCAAGCTGATGGGCGAGGTGTCCGAGCGAAGAGGTGGAAAGCGCCATCGCAGAAGGATTGTGCACCTTTAACCCCTTCGCGCGGAGCGCACCCTGTATCTCGGGAAAAGTCTCGGGATCTGCGAGGCAGAGCGCTGGTAATGCCTCGTCCGACTTTACGGACGCGAAGAGCGACGCGATTTTCGCGGCTTCGCTTGCCGCAGTTCCCGAAGCGGCGATCTGCGACATCTTAAGTTCTGGAGCAGACGAGACATCGGGAACGAGTTCCGTCACGGGAAGGCCCGACTTCTCGAGGACGAGGTTCATCACAGGAAGCGGATCGAGAACGCAAGCGACTACTGCTTCCTCGATGCCAGGAAACTCTATCGGCTTTGCAAGCTCGTCCTTGAGCGCCGCAATGCGATCGCGCTTACCGCGCAGCCGAAGCGCGGCAAAGTACCGCGACTCAAGACCGGCGAGCTTTTGCCAGCGCTCGATCTCGACATCTGCAAGATCGCCAGTGAGTATCGAGCCGACCTCCCCGGCAACATCTGAAAATGAAAGCGCGTTCGCGCCGAGAATGCGGCGGATGTCGGCAAGTTCTGCGGCGACGTCAAAGCCGCCCTTCCCGCCGTTCGCCTCCCTGAGCGCAAGCAGTTCGTCGGCGCGTCCTGCGATGTCGGGGGCGGAAAGGTCGATGAGGTGCGCGGGAGTCCTGACGAGCGGGGGGACGACGCCCGCGGGGAAGTGCCGCGCAAGCGCGTGGCGAAGGCGGCGGCCGCTCTGCGCCGTCGGCACGACGACGAGAATGTGCGCAAGGGACTTTACGCCGGCCGCGTCAGACCGCGCCCGTGCGGCAAGGAAGTCCGCCACAGCGTCCACGGCCTTTCGCCGCGCATCAAATGTCTCCACCCGCCTCACACCCATATACATTCATCTCCTGAAACGGGAAAAAGAAAACCGCCTTGCGGCGGCTTAAGATGGTGCTCGGGGCGGGACTCGAACCCGCAAGGAGTTACCCACATGCACCTCAAGCATGCGTGTCTGCCAATTTCACCACCCGAGCAGCGAAACGAGAGATAGTATACGCTTTCTGCGCTGAGAAATCAAGGGGGTAAATGTGTAAAAAATCGAGTAGGGGGAGTTGCAACTCCCCCTACTCGATTTTTTACAAAAGCTGGCGACGTCCTACTCTCCCCGCTACGCGGGGCCTTTGCCGCCCCCAACCGCCCCTGGTATTCTCTGCTCATCCCGAAACTCCAACTGCCGCTTCAACCATTTCTCAACCGCGGCAGACTTGCCGCGCCGCGCCCGTGGGGGCGCAACTGACTTGGACAACTTAGGGGCGATTTGCGCACAACTCCCCACGGGCGCGGGTGGAAGTCCATTTGCCTTGCGTTTTAGAGTCGCGTAGCGCAGAGCAACGCGCCCTTGCTCCGCCCACGGACGGACATCCGCCCGACTTCTCGGCAAACTCAACGCTAATTCAAACACCATACAACCATTTCCCAACACCGACACGGACACAACCAACCGCCACTCAACCACAACCTTTTCACAACCATTTCCCCAACCATCCAACAACCGCTTCCCAACCCCGCACCGACCATCGGGAACCTCAACCCCATCCACAACCGTCCTTCAACCGCTTGTCGGACTCGGACATGCAAAGCCCTCCTCCAACCCTCCAACAACCACGCTCCAACCATCCTTCGTGTCGAATCCAAGAAGCACACGATCTCGACACAACCATCCTACATCATGCCCTAAAACCGTCCAGCAATCTTCTCCTTATACCCTCTGCCCCGACCCGCACCGCTACTGTGTCATAAGGAGCCATGTTGAGACGCTCCTGATGTACCACAGAGCCATGCTCCTGTGGCAATCCGTCTCCAATTTGTCACTAATTGAGAATCTTTCGAATAAGCGGGAATATGATAAGCGCAACTAATGTACCCCACGCGATAGAGTTAATCATCATAAGACCCCATCCAAGAGCATCCCCAGAAGAAGCCCCAATTGCATTAGCGACAATGCGACCAGGCTGTCCAAGAAATCCGCCAAATGCAATAAAATATATGAAGTGAGCTACACTAAGTGGAATATCCGCTATTAGGAATGATTTCATTTTGATGACCCCTTTTGTATGATAATATGTTGTAAGGTTTAAAATCTAGTTTCAAATGTTGTATTTGTTACGCCATTAATCTATTGTCTGATGGAATTATCGTTTTTTACTTTTTCTTTTTGCATCAACTTTCGCCATTAACTCTTCATCCTTATGCCGATTCCAGCGCACCCATATAATATAGATAATGCCAAAAATAGCCAAGACCAATGACGACTTGACTGGGTGATATTTATTCCAAAATCCATTAGGAAGACATGCTGCAATGCTTGAAAAAAGATTAAACCTTGTCTCATCAGCGATAGCGCATATTTCATGATACAACAACTTCGCTTCAGAGTCAGAAAGATATTCAATACAATCTACCGCACTTGCCATATTTGTAGGAGAAGCTCGAAAACATGCCAAATCACGTAATCCTATATCAACCTTAGTTGCATATGTTGCAGAAACTATATGATGGCTTCCTGGTATTAGCATAGCATCAAAAAAACGCTCATCACGTAGAAATACCCTAAACCGCAGCACTGACACAATTTGCCCATACTGGGCACTATACGCAGCAATCTCACGTGAGAGTTCCTCTGGAGCCACACCTTCGTTAACACGGCTTTTAATTATTTTATCTATACATTTCTGAAAATGACTATTGAACACCGCCCCTATAGTAGTATTGTCTAGATAAAGTTGCGATAACTGAATGTCGATATCTGAAAGTCTATTAGTTTGGAATTGCTCTTCCTTTGAAAGCTCTAATTTTATATAGTCGGGGTTTTCTCTGTCTTTTAGCCCTTTGGCCGTATATAAAAATCTGTCATTGGATTGAATTAATTTATCAACTGGGCGATCATGCGACTGCCGTTTCCTTCCAGAACTTATTCTATCAATTAAGCTGTAGCATGAAACAATAATTGCCAGCGCAATTGATAAGATCGACAAGAAAGATAATACTCTAGATATCAAGTCATACGTTAAGCTTGGCGCGGGCGCAGAAATGAACTCTCCACAATGCCGTCTATGTAACATCTGCAGACACCGATTATACTCGGACTCGCTTAATAATTTATGGTCCCTCATACGTCTAAGAATACGCAACTTATCCGAGAGCTCTTTGATGCGGGTCTCGTCATTGCCATTGTCACCATTCATAGTATTGTCTAATCACTTTCGCTATCATTTTGAACATGCCGCTAATCAAGCGGCTCTACGACCGCACTCGCAGTCACGCGCATAGTATAGAAAAGATTTCCTACAAATTTCCTACAAATTTCCTACAGTTTTGTAGGAAATGGGGGATAAGTGGGCAAAATACGCGGAACTGCCGCGAAAAATGACGCGAAAATTTTTCTATAAATCGCAATAAATGGTATTGACAACTGCCATTTTTGATTTGAGCTTATACAGAAACACCCAACCCTTTTAGGCTTAGCAATACGAGGACGCCGAGAAGCGCGAAGACGAGACCGAGCGCGACCTTCGCGGGGATGACGTTGCGGGACGACCACTGCGCCATCTGGAAGGCGTCCGTCGTCTTCGAGGCGAGAATAAACACGGCGACGAGCGGCGCGATGAACGCGAGGTTGTAGACCGAGAGCAGCGCGAAGGAGCGCCACGCCCCGGGCTCGCGGGAGATGAGCGCGAGGATCGGCACATAGACCTGCCCTGTGCAGAGCGCGTCGAGCAGCGTCACGAGGAACGCACAGCCGAAGCCAGCGAGGGCGACAGCCGGGCCACTCCAGCTCTCCATCGCAATCTTACGTATAAGCACCTTCACACCTTCCGGCAACTTCAGAGTCACAACCGAAAATACGGGGATCTTGCGAAAGCGTGCCGCGTCACGGAAACTCAGGAACGACAGCACAAAAAGCGCGAACGCAAGAAGTACCATCACGACATCGTGAACAATGCGAAGTCCCTCAAGCGCCTTGAGTGCCTGCATGAGCCCGAGCCCCATGAGCATATACGTGACGAACGTGCCAGCACAGAACGAAAGTCCGCCGAGGATTCGTGCCTTGCGCTTGCGACCGCCGATTGCGAGGATGCCTGCGAGTGAAATCATGATAGCAAAGGAACACGGGTTGAATCCGTCGACGATTCCAGCGAGAACGACGGCCGGGAGCGTCCAATGAGACGCCGCTCTTGGGGATCTACTCTCGACGGCCGTACCCGTCACGGGAATGTTGATCACGGGACTTTCTGGATCGTCGCAAAGAATCTGGACGTGCTTCGAGAACTCGCCCGGGAGCATCGGCTTGAGGAAGACCGAAAGTGTCGCGGCGGAACTGGGCTCGATGCGCATCGATGAAAGGGTTGCATCCGCGCCGCAACAGCCCTTCACGTGCGAGACGGCGACGGGCGAAGAAGAGACGTTGCGAAGCTCAATCGACTTCGCCGCCGCCTCTCCTGCGGCGATCTCGCCAAACGCCACACCATCGGGCGGCACAGAAAGACGAGTCGCGGCAAGCATGAACATTGGCATGATGACCGACAACAAAACAAGGTTAATTTTCACCACAATCCTTTCTCTGACTCAGCACATTGCAAAATCAGCGTTGCGCCAACACTTGTAGGCGACTTACTCTACTTGCACTACTTCCTATTCTCACCATATGCGACAACTGCAAAGAATATCCTATCACACCCACTACAAACAGCATAGTCCTTTGGCATTGGAAAACGGATACTCTTCCGAACACCATATTCCCATGCTCCATGATCGCCTTGATTTAATTACGGTTATTCCTTAAACCTTTTAATGGAAATTTGTCTGGAGGCAACGCCAAAAGGAAACAGATAACATAATTTTCTAGAAAATAACTTCTCTCGGGTTCAAAATCGGGAAAACGATCACGGATTAACCCCCTTAAATAACGTCTCATCGACTGTAACTCAGTTGGTGCATTACGCAAGCTTTGAGACCAATAAGGATTCTCCCATAGATAGTAGGGAGGCGAAGGGAGTGTATCAAACGGATGTCCCTTCGACTCAAAATACGAGATACCAGAATTAACAAAATAAACTGCCGTAGGCGTGAAAATGAGTATTCCCGCAAAAGTTTCTTTCCGCCCGAGCCATGCAACACAGGCGGTGCGTGCCATTTGATTGCTGATGGCCCCAAATGGCACAGCATCCCGAACCTTAACATTACGAATAGAACGAAGCAATTCATCCCCTATCATCCGGTCATCACTCGGCGCCAGTGGCTCAATCCATCCTGGCCTTGTGAAGTTAAGCTCCCCAACAAACTCATGCTGCTCAGGAGTGCTGTTAATAGGCCATCCATCTATCGGTCTATAATAAAAGCTATGTTCGGCATCAAGCCTTTCAAGCTTCTCAAGAAGTGATTCGTGAACGAGAAAGCTAAACCTGTCAAATAAAGGTATTTCTGACTCATATCGTTCCAAGGCACATCCCATAATAAAACATAGGATAAGGAATATTAAAGTATTCTTTCCGAATAGCCACATTTTACAATCTCCTTAAACTGTTCGTGATAGCGCTCATATGCCGCTTGGTGAGCCCTGTGCTCATCATAATTGTTTTCTTGCAGCAAGTCATCTCGCGTAGCTTCATCCAGCAGATAAAATATCTCCGCATACTTTAGTGCCTCGGAACACTCAACCTTAATAGTTATAGTTTTACATCGGCAATCAATATCTCCGTTTGTTTTTGCAAATTCTTTTAAGCCTTGTACAGTACTTGACACCGTGGGGTTAACCTCATCCCCAATTATCCCATATCTCTGGGCATATTTAGCAGGGATTCCCTTGCTCAAGATAGTTTTCAATTCATCAGCATCAGGAAACCGCGGCTTTGGAAGCACCACTGGCATCTCAAACCCAGGATGCTCGTTCTTCACCATCTCATTATATACGTTGGCACCACAGCCCCAATAACCATAACGATCTCCAGTCGGGCAAGAGGGAAATTGCTGACTACTAAGTCGCTTCCAAAGGTTTCCAGCGCGGTCCGAACTCCCATGTGCCACATATAGCAGATATGTACAATCACGTTTCTCGGACAACGGTGTTCCAGCGCCAGTCGCCGGTTCCAGACCTAAAAGATCAACTCGATTAAGAACGCTATTCAAAACAAACAGATAATCCGACTTATGCTCAACCCGATCTCGAGACAACCATTTTGCATGACCTGGTGAATAATGTCTGTAATTGTAATATGACAACCCAATAGCACCTTCGTAAAACTCTGCCGAAAAACGGAATGTATTGTCGCGCCACAGGACTCCACTTGCCAACATCATCGCACCAAACGGTGCGTACTCGTAATGCGCAACGATTTCGCTGTCCTCAGACACGACTTCACTTACATTCTTATTGCCGTCATGTGCATAACAAAGGGCAATTTCACCACACTCCCAACCGAGAGGATGAGCCGAGACAGGTTCGTTCGGGTCCCAGATGAAAAGTTGTGAGTTATGAGTTGTGAGTTGTGAGTTGATAGCAGACTGTTCGAAGTTGGCTATTTGCAAATAACCATCGTAGACGAACCGCTGTAAGTTCTTCGTGACACGGCGGCCCATTCGGTCGTAGGACATGACAATATTCGTCACGCCATTCGACCAATAACTGGGCGGTTCTCGCCGTTGTACTGAACTTGCCAAATGCCGGTCGCTGTCAAGATGAGCGTCTGATTCCCATCATCGTCAAATTGCGGAACAAAATCATCAACTGCGGCATACTGGTTGAGTCGATTAGCCACATAAACAATATTCGTGCCACGTTCGTTCGCTGTCTTACGATTGCCGATATCGTCATAATCGTATGCATAGCGATAACCCGAGTCAACAGCAGCCACGGCATTGGTCAACTCGGAACGAATGTTATAGCCGTATGTGATTGTATCTGGATGGACAAACGCAGAGCCAGACTGGGCACACGATACACGCCGTCCTATGGCATCGTAAGTATAGTCATACTGCGAAATCACGTTTGTTGGCGTTGTGTTGCAAACTTGAAGCAATTGATTGTTGGCATCATATTGCCAAGAGGCGGTTAGCCCATTTGGATAGACAAGGAACGACTTCAAGTCTGTGCCGGAAAGATAAGACCAAGTAAACGAGTTTGCGTTGTTAGTTAGAGCTGGAGAGTTGTTGGAATTATCTTGCCAAGGAACCTGTATAGTCGACAGGCGGCCCGTAGCCCGGTCATAGGTTATTGTCGTCTGCTGAATGCCATTAAGCGCATAGCCAGCTGTTCTGCCGAACTCGTCCCAATAACGTTCGATAGCGTTCGTTCCCGCCACGCCAATTACTGTTTCGTTTGTAAGCGAGCCCCAAAAGTCATACGCAAATGTCGTTATACCCGCCGCATCATGAGCCGCCACTTGGTGACCTAATGCATCATAGAAAATTGAGACTGCCGGGGCATTATCAGAATAAACAATATTCGTCTGGTTGCCCCAACCATCAGACAAGTAATCAGTGACTATTCCTCGAGCCCAAATCCGACGAGACAACTTTCCATCTGGAGTGTAACTGTATGTCGGCCCCCTGCCATCGGCATAAACCTTATTGGTCATCGCGCCAGACGCCTCGTCGTAAAGCCAGGTTGTAACATCGCCGGAATCAGGGCCAAGAGACTCGTTACGATAAGTCATCATGGTTGTCTTGTTGCCGAAGACGTCGTAGGTGTAACGCACAGGATATGTTGCACCTCCTTCATAGATCTTACGGCCGCGAAGGTCGTATTCATAAACGATAGCATGCCCGAGAGGATCGGTAACGGCGTCAAGATTGCCGAACTGGTCGTAGGCGTAGACCGTGCGGTTACCAAGGGCGTCGATGGAGGCGGAGCGTTGACCGAGGGAATTGTATTCGGTGTGGCGGGTGTTGCCGCGGCCGTCGGTGTGCGCGATTTGGCGACCGAGGGAGTCGTAGGCGACAGTGTTTGTGACAGCAGAAACTGAGACATCCATCAGAGAGACGCCATAACGCGAAAGCGACAACGGTTTGTTGGTTGCGTAGGGAAGCGCTTGACGCGATGTGACAAAAGAAGAGTCAATAAGCGTTTCATTCTCTGTCACATTGCCGCGAACGTCGAAGGAGTAGAAGCGCGCGGAAAGTGCCGTACTGAGACCGGTAAGCTGTCTGGAAGAGGATGTGATTAGCGGCGCGGTAGAGGCGTCAGAACAGGAGACGATGTTGGTTTGAGCGTGCCAGATAGTGGCGACATTGAGAACGAACGATGAGAGCGTTTCAGTTTTGCGCCATTGTCCGTCCGCACGACGGACAAACGCGGAACGCACGCCCTGCACATCATAGGTGTACTCAACTGTCGGCTCGTAGTCAGCAACAGTTGAGACGAGGCGGCCGAGGAAATCATAGTTATGAACGGTTGCGAGGACAGCACCTTGGAAACCGGAGCGCTCTTCGCGAAAGGTCTGTCCGAGGAGATTTACACAACGCTTTATGAAGTGCGGGGAAGCAGCACTTTCACCATCAGCGGTGCGAGACCAGCGAGTGCCGTCTGGAAGAATGCCGTAGGTGTGAAACTCGGGCGTTACGGCGGTGCCGATGATGGAGAGAGTGTCACCACCAGCAGAGCGCGAATAAACAACTGTTGATGTGTTAGGGTTTTGGACAGACACCGTTCTCCCATCAGGACCGTAGGTTGTGGTGGTAGTGTTGCCGAGGGTGTCGACGCGAGCAATGACACGGCCGAGCTGGTCGTAGCTGGTTCGCGTTACTGGGAGGCCAACATGAGCGGCATAGTTGGTCTGCCAAGTCGCGACTTGGCGCCCGAGATCATCATAGCGATAGCAGGTCGTAAGCCATGTAACGTTGGTCATGTCAAGAGGGATGAGGCGAGAAGAGGCGATTACACGCCCTTCCATGTCGTAGTCCCAGGTCGTGGTAGAGCCGTCGGGCTGAACCTCCGAAATCTTGTGGCAGCAGTTCCACGCCGTGGTCGTCACCTGACCGGCGAGGTTCTCGGAAGTGATGCGCTTGCCCTCAAAGTTGTATGTCATCCGGTTTCTGGCGATAGTATACCAAATTCCGTCTATGAACGCCTCGGTTTTCTCTTCAATGACTTCGCCGCGCCGATTGGTGGTGGTGATGTCGCGGGTGGTCTTGCCGGAAACAGGCAAGGGGGATTGCTCATGGAGGTGGGTGACTGTTTTCGTCCAAAGGTTGGAGACGAGAACATAGTCGTAGAGATCGAGCTTGCCATCCTCGTAGCGGATGGAGGCGACGAAGCCGGAACGGGCGTCGTTCGCAACTACAGGGCAGAACGCCGTCACCGTGCGGAGAACGTTGGTGCCACAGTAGGACGCGCCCTGAGTGCCGACGCGCTCGACGATGTTGGTGAGAGGCGAATAGACGTAGTAGGTGCGCTCGCATTCGATGTTGTTCAGTTTCCTGACGATGGTGCGTGGGCGGGTGTCTACCGGGAGCACGGGGTCGCTTGGATCGACCGGCGTGTAGTCGTATGTCGTCACCTCGGTCATCATGTCAGGGCCAGAGCGCGTCTCTGAGGTCACACGGTCAAGGTTGTCGTAGGCGTACTGTATTAGCAGCCCCGACTGATGCTGCTCCGTCTTGACCTGGCCCTTGCCATTGCCGGAAGTGTAGTACGTCCAAGTCGTCGTGTCGGTGACGCCGCCGAAGCCCTCGACGCGGTTCGTCATCGCGAAACCCCACGACTCCCATTTGTAGTTCTTGACTTTTTTCGCAAGGACTTCGCCAGACGGAGAGACGTCCGTCTTGTTGACCTGCGCGGCCCGTTCATCGTCGATGAAACATTCCTTGCGTTCCTCCAAGCCAGACGGCCTCGTGAGCGACCATTCGCGCATCGCGTAGTCG
>Ga0265298_10001591_pt1 | contig 33576 bp, 45 predicted proteins | sample AusTroGonzalo_MG_3_FD_193486 | JGI IMG/M metagenome (GOLD analysis project Ga0265298, IMG submission 193486) | Bovine rumen microbial communities from tropical cattle in Woodstock, Queensland, Australia - Gonzalo_01 | ecosystem: Host-associated > Mammals > Digestive system > Stomach > Rumen ... | reverse complement strand
GGACTTCGACGACGTGCTGATCGCACCGCAGCGCAGCACGCTCAATTCTCGCTCGGAAGTGGAACCTTGGCGGGAATTCAAAAATCTGATCGAGACGCATTCGTTCGATTGTATCCCAATCACCGCCGCAAACATGGGAACGGTTGGAACGATCAAGATGGCCAAGATTCTTTCTGCAAACGGCTATATGTGCTGTTTGGAGAAGCATATTCCGGTGGAGGACATCGTTGATCTGTATCGTTCAATTTCGCCTGATCGGCAGAACAGGATCTTCGTGTCCATCGGGGTGAAGGAGCCGATGGAGAGATTCCTTTCGCTGAAACGTGCCGGATACGACAAGATCGGAATCAATATCGACGTCCCTAACGGATACATTCCGAAGCTCAAGGATCGTGTCATCGAAGCACGAAGGATGTTCCCGGATTCGTTCATTGTTGCGGGAACTGTCGTTTCCGGCGACATAGCGCAAGATTTGATCTTGGCTGGTGCGGATTGCATCAGGTGTGGAATCGGATGTGGATCGGTGTGTACGACCAGAATCAAGTCGGGCGTCGGGCGTCCCCAGCTTTCAACGATCATGGAATGCGCCAATGCGTGTCATCAGATGAACGCCTACTGCATGTGCGACGGTGGGCTCAAGACCCCCGGAGACATTTGCAAAGCATTCTGTGCGGGAGCCGATTTCATCATGACCGGATCGATGTTCGCCGGGTGCGACGAGGCAGAAGGCGATGTCGTCGAGCGCAACGGAAAGAAGTACAAGCAGTATTATGGGATGTCATCCAGACTGGCTCAAGAGAAGCATTTTGGTGGCTTCCAAGCAAACGTACGTGCTTCCGAGGGCCGCGAGAAGCTCATTCCCTGCACCGGACCGCTTGAGGACATCATCAAGGACATCAACGGCGGCATCAGATCGATGATGACGTACATCGGTGCCAGAAAGCTGAAGAACGTAAGCCGACAGGCCACGTTCTATCGGGTCAACCGTCAGGTCAACGACAAGTTCGCAAACTGCGAGAACATCTGATGAATATTCTTAAGCACATACAAAAACTTCTGAATCTAAAGGTTCAGAAGAATCAAGGGTTGCTGCTTGCGTGTTCCACGATAACAGGATTTTTGTTCTGCTACATTTCTCCTAGAATCCAGAAGGAGATCGTCAGCAATTTACCGGCGGAGTTTCTTTCCGTTCAATCCTTGTGGTGGTGCCTGTCCGCCCTTCTTATCGGAATCGTATGGAAGGGAACTACGCGGGAAACGGCCATCAAATATTTCACGGTTCTGGCATTGACGGAATCGTTCATGGGATTCTGTCTCGGGATGTATCTGGTGTTCGTCGAATACAACGTATGGATTTTCGCCATCGGATCTCTTCTGTATTCCAGCATGGTGTCGATCTTTGTCGGAAAATGCATCATGTGCTTCGAAAGCAAGTTGTGGCAGAACCGCGAGCGAGAGGACTTCGACAACACCAATTCCATCGTTCGTGGAATCGTGAACTGTCTAGGATTCGGGATAGCGATCTTCGCCATGCCGCCGACGAAGGTGGCGGTATTCATTTGGGGTGTTACCTGCGTTTTAGATGATATCGGTTGGATTATCATCTACAATCGCAACAGGGAACTCATCGTAAAGGAGTGACATCACTGGACAGTTCCCCGTCAAAATACTCCTTCATAACGGAATCCATCTTCTCCGGCGATGTGTCGAAGTTTGTCGCCAGCACGAGGGACGACACCGGATTCATTCCGGGGAACAGGGCTGGCTGGACGTACTCGTATCCTTCCACGCGACTGAATCCGTTCTTCTTCCAAAACCGAAATGCGTCTTCGGACGCCGCATCGACGACCGTCTTCGGGTTTCCGTTCCTTTCCATCCATTCTTGCAGTATCTTCGTGCCTTCGCCGGAATTTCTATGGTCTTTGTCTACAACGAAGAAGATGATCCATTTTATTCCGTCGGACAAATCGCACCAAGCTACGCAGCTTCTCTCGTCGAACTCTATGTGGTGTCCGGGCTCGTCGAAGTATTCGCAGAATTCCTTCAGCGGATATCTTTCGTCCGGTATGAACTCCGGCTCGACGTACTTCTTGTAGGCTTCCGAGACGGTCATTTCCTCCAGACCGAATCCGTATCTGAACCAAGCGCGAACCATTCCGTCCGTCTCCTCCTTCGTCGGCCGGAAGTTGGTCGAGAGGAACATCCAATCGACCGGTCGCAATCCGTCCTTGAGCGGCGGCTGGATGTATTCGTAGTCAACCTTGTCGATGCCGAATCTCCGCCAGAACCTGAGCGCGGATTCGCTGTCCACCTCCATCATCAGCCGGGGATGTCCGGTCCTTTCCAACCATTCGGAGAAGATCTTCGTTCCGAGCCCGTTTCCCCGGCATTCCTCCTTTATGACGAAGAACTCGACGACCTTCACGCCGTCGTCCAGATCGCAATACATAAGACAATGCTCGTCGTCTATCTCTATATGATGCCTGTCCTTGTATTTGTCCGTCAGGAAATATTCGCAGAAATCCTCAAGAGGAGGCCGCTCGTCGACCGGGAAGGTCGGTTCGAACATCTCCTTGTAGCATCTTTCCAGTTCCTCTTTGCTATATGATCTCATCGCAGAGGCCGAGCTTCAGGCACTCCTTCGCGCCCATCCAGTAGATGTCGTCGTTCATGATCTCGCGGATCTTCTTCTCGGTCATCTTGGAATGCTCCTTGTAGAAGCGAACCGTCTCGTCGAAGAAATCCTTGATGTCGCGGTTGTTTCTCTTGAGCTGCTCGTAGGTGTGCGTGAGCGAGCCGATTTCCCCGAGGTGCATCATGTTTCTGGCGGACTTCGACATAAAGCGATAGTCGCCAGCGGCGGCCAGCATGGAGGCGCAGCTGTAGGCGACGCCGATGTTGTAGGTGACGATCTTTATCCCGTTCCTGTTGGCTATGGAAAGAAGCGACAGGATGGACTCCAGCTTGTCGGCCTCGCCGCCGCCGGAGTTTATGTAGATCGGGATCATCGTCTCCTTCTGTCCGGCACCCTCCGCTATGAGATCGGCCAGATCCGGTATGACGTATCTTGAAATGGAATCGTCGAAATCGCCAAGTATGTAAACTTTCCCGTTCTTTACGAAATTGCAGGACTTCCTGTCGTCCCTCTCCCCGTCTTCGCCGTCGATCGTCCTTATGATGTTTCCCGTGATGCTCATACAACTATTTACCTCGGCGACCCCCCGGTTGGAATAGCCCCCGCAAAAAAGAACGATAAATATATTAAACACTGCGATGTCCGAGAATTACGATATAGTGCTGGAATCCCTGAATTTGCTGAGCGACGCCTTTCCGCCCGGCAAAAATAAAATTATCGTGGAGAGCTATGACGATCCGTCCATGATCGGGCAGCTGAAGAGGGCCGGTTGGCAGGAAGTTCCCCACGACGCCCACACCTATTTCCTGCTGACGGCACCCGACGAAATACTGGAGCTCAGGAGCGGAATAGGACAGAACAAGAAGGTTTTTCGCCTCAACAAGAGGAAAAACGGCATGCTGGAGAGCTCCGTTTTCTTCAAGGACAGGGGAATGCACTTTTCCGAAGACAACCAGAATCGTCTTAGGGCCGGACAGCAGCAGCAAACCGAATCCGTCTACGTCAAGGCCAGACCTAGGGAGAACGAGTACGGCTTTGATCCGAACTGGGACGGATTGAACATCCTCAGGATAAGCGCGCATCATCCGAGCCACCCCAAGGCGAACGACAGGTATTTCGTCTCGGTGGCCAACGAATCCCCCTCTTGGTGCTGGCTATACCATTATCTTCCAGAGATCCTGAAAGACAAATCCATGCCCGGACAGAGATTCTGGTACAAGATAGACGAATTGATGAAGAACGCCGGTGTCGAGGGATATCTACAGAAGAAGCGGGCCGAATTGCAAAGGCACAAGCCGCCGCTTCCGCAGACCGACGACCTTCTTTTCGCCGGAATCAATAAAATTTTCGGGCCCGCGAGATTCATAGACTTGGCCGAGGTTCCAATAGAGAATCCTCCGAGCTGGACTTGGGACGAGTTCATGGAGGGGATGGTATTGAAGACCCCGGACTACGTGAGTCCCACGAAATATGCCGTTTTTCCTCCGAACTGCCGTAGATTTTATTGATTGACAAGCCGGGCGGGACTGTGCTATCATAATTCCATGAAGACATACATGGAAAAGATCGGCAAGAACGTGAATGCGTTCGGGAAGAGGATCTTCGTCAAGGACGAATCCGTGGCCAAGCGACTGGACTTCCTTATGATGGAGAACATGCGGGCCTCGGCGATCGCCGATCGGCTGTCCGAAAAGAAGAGGCGGACGCCATCGGAAAGCTCGATGATGTCCGCCAAGCGTGCGCTACAGGACTTCTGCGTCCGGCGCGGAAGGGCGCTCTAGCTACCGTCTGTGCGGCCGTCCACGGGGAGGGCCGAACCATTGGTGCGGCGGAGGAGGCGGTGGCGGCGGAGGAGGAGCATACATAATCGGTCTGGGCGGAGGAACCGGACGAACAACCACCACCGGTGGCGGAGGTGGCGCTGGCTGAACCACCACCACTGGCTGCGGAGGAGGCGGAGGAGGCGGAACGACCACGACCGGCTGGGGCGGGGGCGGCGGCTGGGACGCGACCACGGCCACGGCGGCGGCCGCGAACAGGCCGGTTACGAGCCCGTAGCCAAAACGATGGCGGTGACCGGCATTTGCCGGAAGCGCCAGACACAGGCACAGAATCAATGCGATCATCTTCTTCATATCAGTAAATCTCCCTTTACCAATACTTAGACGAAAACAGTGAACGGATATTCACTTTTTTATGCCTTGTTCGTCGTGGTGACGACGCTGGAGCCGTTGTTCCAGAAGTCGGCGGCGTTCTTGAACACGTCGGAGAGCCTGTTGACGCTGGTCACGAAATCCTTGTCGTCGACCGTGTTCGTGCTGGACGAGCCTTCGTCCGACGAGTACTCGTTCGCCCACTCGACCGATCCCGGAATCTTGAACTTCTGTCCCATGTACTCGACTTCCTTGTCGACGATGCGGTAGTTTTGCCTTGCCGGTTCTGCCTGATCCGAGTTTATGGCCGTGCCGTAGTCCGTATCCGACGAGTCCGGCTCCGAGCTGGACCACCAGTTGACGAACTTGTTGATCTCCGTCGGTGTCAGATCGATTCCGCTGGAACCGACGTTCGTCGTCCACTGGTCCCAGTCCAAGTATTCGGTCTTGTTCTCGACTGATTTCCTGATCCGGTCGATCAGCTGTTCCCTTGTGCTTTTCTTCGTGCTCATATGCGCGCTTATACCAGATTTCCGGCCAAGTGTCAAGCGAAATCGATAAATATATCCGTATGGACGACACGAACGAGGAAATCTGGACTCTGTGCGAGGGGCTTCTGCTGGAAAGCAGGCCGTCGCAGGGATACACCAAGGCGTTCGTGCTCGGGGAGGTCAAGGTCGAGCGCACGAACGAGCCATACGAGACGAGGGACGTATACCGCCGTCCGATGACCGTATACCGCGACATCCTGTCCGTCTACGACGACTCCGGGAACAAGATCGGGTACGTATGGACGCAGCATCCGGGCGGCGACGCCTTGGCGGCGAAGCTCAACGAAAAATACGCCGGAAAGACGATAAGGATGGAGATCGCGTTCGCCGGGAGGTATTCGCTCAGGCTGCACAAGGACAAGATCATAGTGGTCCCGCCCCAGCAGCAGGCCCCGCAACCGGCACCCCCGCCCCCTGCGCCTCCTCAGCCAGCCGGGCCCAGAATCGTGAAGAAGGGCCGCCGGAAGTTCGTGGTGGACGACCGGCAGATGACGTTGTTCTAGTCGTTCGGCCCGGACTTCGCCTTTTTCTCGTCGTCGATCATCCCGTCGACGATCGACATCAGCCTGAGGGCTTCGGCGTTGTCGCCCCTTTTGCGCGCCTCCTGCGCCTTTTGCATCAGCGCGATCTGCCGCGAAGCGTCCCCGGCGCTGTCTTTTCGTGGACGGGCCTCGGCATCCCTGACCTTGGGGAACGGGCCTTCCGGCAGCGCCGAGGCTATTATGGCGTCCTCGTCGATCGAATAAAGCGCGGAAAACACCCTCTTCATGAGGGTATCGGCGATCTGGGCGATCCCATTCTCGTCCAGCGATGCGTATTTCTCCGCCGTGGTCCACTTGGGAAACTGGACGTACGTCCGCTGTCCGATTTCCGCCATCTTGACCAACGAGTTCACGATGCACGAACAGATCATCCTGATCAGACTCTTGTCCGGGTTGTTCATCTCCCTGAAGTATTTCGCGCCGGACTCGTACATTTTCTCGACGAGAAGCTTTTTGAGATCGGTGTCCAGTTCGTCGTACCGCATCTCGTTCAATACTTTTTCATAGGATTCGAATATAAGGTCGTTCGTGCTCATAAGAATATTTATTATTCCTAGGATTTCCGAAGTCCGTCGGATTTTTTTTTATTTTTCGGCGATATCGTTGGTTTTCGCCGAGCTCGTTGGTTTTCGAAGAATGTCAATGGGGCCTCGCGCGCGCGTCAGGGAAAAATTATATTTTTTCAATTTTAACGATCGTGGGCATAAGGGTGGCGACCTCGCCGCCCGGCAGATCGCCCGGAGAATTTTCCAACGCCTCCTCGGCCCTCGGACTGGGGAAGCTACACCCACTAGCAGAAAGGGAAGAAAATGAAGAGTGGGCCAAAGATTACTTTCGAACCTGCAACACACAAGTACACGGTCGATGGGGAGACGGACGTCCTCTCCGTAACCGAACTTGTGGGGACCGTATATCCATTCGACGCGCCAGCAGTCGCAGCCAATCTGGCAGAACACGGCCGAAAGACCGCAGAAGAGTGGCTGGCCGAGTGGCAGTATGCGGCTGACCGTGGGACTCGGACCCACGCGGTGGCGGAAGCCTGTGTCCGCCACAAGGCGCGGCCCGTCGGACTGAAGTCCGAGCAGCCGTACTACGAGGCGGCCAAGCGGGCCGTCGCCGAGATGCGGCGGGCTGTGCTGGCTCGTGGCCTGAAGTTCCGGGCCAACGCGGAGCTCCGGGTCGGCACCCGGCTGGCCAACGTGGCCGGGACGATCGACCTGCTCGTCGATCTTGGGAACAACCACTGGTTGCTCCTTGACTACAAGACCTGCGACAAGCTTCCGCAGGAGAAGCTGGACAAGTACAGCCTCCAGCTTTCCCTCTACAAGCAGATTCTTCTGAAGGAGTATCTGCCCGAGGGAGCAGTCGTCACCACTTACATCTGCCACATCGTTCGGTGCGGCGACGAATGTTTCTTCAAGTTCATCGGACCGAAGCCCGCCGCCAACGGTGACGGGCGTCACCTGATCGATCAGGACGCTCTCGCCAAGAAGCTCCTGAACGACCGCTACCTTTCCGCCAAGGCGCGTGCCAAGGCGGCTTAAACAAAAACCCAACAACCCAAAGGAAAACAAGCCATGACAACGTTCAACACCGTTCTGTTCCAAGCCGAGCTTCCCCTACTCGGGGGGTTCGTCCTCGCCTTCCTCCTCGTCACCCTCCTGCTCGCCGCCATCCCGGCCGCGAAGTACGGGGCGGTTCGCCCGCTCGTGACCGCATTCGCCCTCACGACGATGCTCGGACTCGTCGGCCTCGCCGCTCTAGCCGCAGAGTGCTACCATCCGTTCCATGTTCTCATGGAGAATTTCGAGGATCTGTTCCCCCAGACCCCCGCCGGTCGGTGGGGATACCTCGGCGGTTTGATCGGGATCTTCCTTCCGATCATCATTCCTCTGCTCATGGTGGAGGGGAAAATCTTCAACTGGATGTCAAAAGAGAACGTCTAATGAACTTCCTTCGCTACCTCAATCCGTTCCGCTCCTGCGGAAACGCCATCGTCGACGGCCTCTATTTCGGAGCGCTCGTCTCGGTTGTCACCATCCTCGTGATGGTGGCGATCTACTGGTAAAGCCAGATGACGACCGGGCGTTTACAGTCCCGGCGTAATGCCCCACGCACCAAGCGTGTCCCGTTCAAAGGCGGGAAACCAAAAACCACGGTTCGCACGGCATTTGCGAACCACAAACCGAAAGGCACACCCATGCCACGTTTCAAGAAATGGGCGTCGTTCACGGCGACGTCCACCCGGCACGTCGAGAGGCGTGTTTCCCTCGTCGACACCGCGCTCCAGCTCGGAGCCGGACTGCTCCACCCGGAGTGGTTCGATAACCTCCATTCCTTCGACCGGATGACCTACCAGACGGCACGCCTGAACATCAGGCAGTTCTGCCTGAATCTGGTTGCCCACCACATCGTCGGTGGCAACGAGATCCCCGTCGAGATCCGTTCCGTCAAGACGCGCTACGCGAAGCGCCGCGCGTTGGTCTGTCACCAACTCCGAAAGGGGTCCGACATCACGTTCACGGCCAAGAGCGTCCGTGAGCAGGCGGAACTCATGACCATCGTCTAGGAGGTTAGCCATGCCTGAAATCGAGAAAAAAATCGTCGACGGGATGATCATGTGGATGCGGCGAATGTGCTGCGTCCCCAACGCAATCGTTCTCGTGACCCCGGCAGAATGGTACGACTTCTGCCGGATCGGTTCGTCGGACATCGGAAAGGTTCTCGTGATCGCCAACACCGCTTTCCGAAAACAACTTTCCCTTCGGAATGGATGGTCGCATCGCGCCTCCATCAAAGAGACGATCGATTGGGTCAAAGACTCAATCGAGAAGTACAGCATCACCGCTCCGGTCGCTCTCTTCATCGACGGAAAACTGGAACGCTTCTGGAACTACGACGGTGGAAGCGCCAAAGAGTTCTTCGATGCGAGCGAGTACTTCGCCACCTTTGCCAAGAACACCAACCCCTAACCAAAGGACACCAAATGCACAAGTTCATCGAGGCCATCAAGAGCCTCTTCGCCACCGAGCTGGCGGCCACCGAGGCCGCTTACAGCGGCTACGATCCGTTCAAAGACCACTACGAGCACCACCACAAGGCGGGGAAGTCCTACTTCCTCGACAACGGTGGCAACGACTTCGGCGAGCCCGTCGCCGAAGTCCTGAACACGGAAACCCCGGACGAGAACACGAAGCTCGTCGAGGTCGGGTTCACGTGGCCCGACCCCGAGGAACCCATCGAGCGGCCGCACGTTCGTTCGTGGGATCCGTGGGTCTGCAAACCCATCGGCTTCTTTTGCACCACGGAGGACACCGGCCCGTGGGCGGCCCTGAAAATCCGTCCCAACCACGACGAGCTCCAGTTCCACGGACGCAAGTCCGAGTGGACTCTGAAGGAGACGGAAGCCTACACGGCAACCGTCGTGCTCCGAAAGGAGAACGGAGTGTGGCTTCTCGCCACCGCCTTCCCCGGACCCGCTTCCGTCCACAACGACGAGGAGCTCATGAAGAAGCTCTCGAAGGTCGAGAACCTCGACTGGGAAACGGCACACTACGACGGTGCCGATACCAGCCATGTGATCCTCCTGTCGGACGAGGAGTTCGACGCGCTCTAAGGGGGGCACCGACGCGCGCACCGAGGGGGTACGGACAAGAATTTTTTTCGAAGTTCCTATACCCTCGGTGTGTTGAAAAATATTATGCTTGACTTTATAGTGGAATTATAGTAGAGTCTTATTCGGCAGAGCGGCCCGTGGCATATTGTCCACGGGTTAATGCACCACGGAGCAATCCGTGCTGGTCGCAAGTCCAGATCCACGGCAGTCAGTGCATTGGCTGTCATTCGTCAATGATGCAAGTGAAAGGAAAACACCATGCGCATCAAGTACAATCCGGGATCCCTCAAGGGGATCACCGCCACGGGCGAGGCCGACAAGGACGGGAACAGGACGAGCCACGAGCTCGCCCCCGAGCTTCGGAACAAGTCCAAGGCGAACAAGTCCAACGGGCAGGGGATCCTCGCCCGCATCCTCGGCCTCCGCAAGAAGCCGGAAGGCTCGGACCGCACGATGATCGGCGGCGGCAAGCTGGGGCACATCGCCCCGACCGTCGCGGCCGGTTGCGCCGCCATCCGCGAGCTGACGGAGGCTGGCATCGTCGCCTCCCCCGAAATGGCCTCGGCTGTCGAGTCTCTCCGCGAAGACAAGACGTACAGCGAGCGTGTCTCCTCGGCCTTCGAGGATGGCGCGCAGCGCGTCCTTGAGCTTACCGCCGAGAATCAGTCGACGGTCGTCTTCCTGAGGGAAGGCGAAGAGAAGGAGTTCTTCGACTCCCTCGACGCCTCCATCACGGACAAGCTCCTGATCTTCCGGCAGCTGCCCGAAGACGGCGAGAAGATCGCCGAGGTCGCCCGCAACATCCGCGCCTACACGCGCGAATTCGTCGCAAACAACACCCGCGAGGGCTGGACCGGCAACGTCGTTGCCACCGGCTCGGCGGGCTGGAGGAAACTCCACGACGAGATCTCGCTCGGCCTCGCGTTCATCGACGCGATCCCCGTGTACTCGCCCGAGTCGGTCCACGACCGGGACGAGTTGAAGACGGGGCTGGAAGCACTCCTCGCCCTCGCCAACAGCCGAGAGGAAGGAGCTCAGAAATGGGCCGAAACGATCGACGACGCCTTCGCGTACTACAACGCGGAGTACGAGCAGATGATCGTCCGCCCGGACTCCACCCACTTCGGCAAGCGCAAGGGCAAGCCGAAGAAGACCACGGCCGCCGACATGGCGGACGTGCTCTAGCACAAAACCACCCCCGCCGTCAGTTCCAAGCCAGCTGGCGGCGGGGATTCCACAAACCTCCAAACACAAGGAGAAAACAAAATGGCCTACCACTACATCTCGGTCGTTCCGGCCGACATCATGCTCGCCCGCCTCGGCGACGCCATCCGCAACAACCCGTGCCAGTTCGGCATGAAGGTCGTCCACTTCTCGTCTTCTCTCAGGCAGCTCTCGAAGCGTGCCGCGAAGGCCGCCGGGCTCGATCCCGACGAGATCCAGAAGGTCACCGAGTACACCAACCTCAAGACTTTCCACATCAGCTACGAGAACGACGTGCGCGTCAAGCTCAAGGCGAAGGGGCTCGACCCCGACGCCTTCGACGCCGCCCCCCCGAAGGGGATGGAGTGGGCTCCCGGTTGGAACCGCATCTTCCTGCGGTCCCTCTCCAACCCGGACACCTTCTACCTGCGCGGGTTCGTGGACGCCACGACCAAAATCCGCTCCGTGTTCCTCATCAACGGGAAGGTGGCCAACGCCACCGAGGACCAGCTCATCCATTCGTGCTGCACGAACAAGACGAGCTCGCCCTCCGCCAAGCAGATCGCCGCCGGGCTCGACGAGGACGAGGTGGTCACGCCCCGTTCCCTCGGGGTCGACGGGATCGTCGGATTCCACTACACCGGCGTCGATGTCGGCACGACCTTCGACGACCTCTGCGCGGCCCTCGCCTAGCAGATTCCTTCACCCCCTCCGCCAGTCCTAAGCCAGCTGGCGGGGGGATTCCACAAACCTCCAAAACACAAGGAGAAACACCATGGCTAACAACTCCAACGGCGGCTCCGCCGCCATGCCGATCATCGGCAAGCTCATCACAATCTTGAAGAACTTCTTGAAGATTGGCACCTTCATCGAGGACGGGTTCATCCGCTCGTTCCTCGTCACCATCTGGGGCGAACCCGGCATCGGCAAGAGCGCCGTCATCCGTGCGCTCGCCGAGGCGGGCGTCGCGGCCTACTTCATGCCCGGCGGTATGTACGGCGACCTCACGGACGCCGTTCCCACCCCGAGGGTGATTCAGCCCGACATCGACACCCAGATCAAGATCTGGGAGATGATGGCGAAGAAGGTGGACGCGATTCCACCCCACATCCAGACCGCGATGTTCCGAAGCCAAATCGAAAGCGCATCCAAGCGGGAGATCGAAATGATCAATCCGCGCCACCGCTTCCTTGAGGAGTTCCTCTTGAAGTGCGAGGCGGATCGCAAAGCGAAGAAGCTCAAGTCGACGCCGGTCATCTTCGTGGATGAGGCGACTCACATGAACGGCAAAGCCCGCGACCGTCTGGTCACGGATCTGTGCGACGGGGATCTCTGCCGCAAGCTGGGACTCACTTGGGTTCCGCTGGTGGTCTTCCTCGCCAACGGCCGTGCCTTCGGTGGCAAAGAGAACACGCCTCTCACCACCCGCCAGATCCACCGGGCAGTGCAGTTCATCTACTATCCCGACGTGGACGACATCCCGTCGAAGGTGGAGAACATCAACTCCCTGTCGGCCAAGAAGGAGCGCCAGCGGGCGAGGGACGCCGCCCTCCGCCGCTTCCGTGAGGGCGAGAACTCCCTGTCCGACAGGGAGCTCCCCCGCAACGACGCAGGCAACCCCCGCGCGCAGGAAATCTTCTACTGGATGTGCAGCCGTGTGAAGCGGCTCAACATCCCGGAGGCGATCAAGTTCATGAGCGAGGTCGCGGCGGGGTACTTCCGGGAGGGAGACGACCTCACGAACGCCATCGCGTACGTCCGAATCTTCTTCGGTGTGCTCCCCGCTTCGATGGACGAGGTGCGGGAGCTCATCAAGGACAACGGGAAGAACATCCCGGCGTCCGTCAAGGGCGCGAAGCTCCAGATGGCCGGTTGGGTCAACTGGGCGAGGGCGATCTCGTCCGGCACCACCGCCGATCAGGAGACGCTGGCGACCTTCGCCGAGCTCTGCGGCGTCAAGGCGGAGATCGCCCAGACGATCCGCACGGACAAGGAAGAGCTGGTCAACGAGGTCTAGCTCCTCCTCGCCGACCCCCCGGTGGCCATCCACCGGGGGGCACCGGCGCACGCGCAAAGACCTCTCGAACACAAATTTTTTCGAAGCCACAACGGCTTTGAGGAAAGGAAACAACCATGAGCAACGCATACACAGGGGATCGCAATCCCTTCAGTGTCCCCGAAGACCAGTGGGACTGGGACGGGAACAACTTCGACCTGATCAACAGCCTCGTGATGGGGATGGAGATCATCAAGATGAAGTGCTGGGCGGAGGCCGAAGCGGGCCTCTACGACCTCGCTTCGATCGCGATGAGCCGTCTCTCGTCCGGCCGTCTCGTCATCACCCGCAAGATCGAAACCTGCGCCGTCGGCGCGGGCGGCCTGTTCATCAACCCGGACTTCCTCAGGGGCCTCACCCCGCCCCAGCGGAACTTCATCAACCTCCACGAAGCGTCGCACGTGCTGTACAGGCACGGCCCCCGCTTCGCTGGCAAGAACCAAGACCTCGCCAACATCGCCGGAGATCTCAGCATCAACGACGCGCTGCGCGACTGGTCGAAGCGGATCAAGCTGAAGTCGGACAAGAATCCGAGGTGGCCGTTCATCGACCTCTTCCTTCCCGTCGACGACTGCCTCTACCCCGACAATCCCGACATCGCCCTTCCGCCCGACCTCTGCGCCGAGGACTACTACTCGGAGCTCCTCAAGAAGTGGCAGAAGCCGGACCAGCAGGACAATCCGGGACAGGAGGGATTCCCCGGCGGTCCTCCCCAGCCGGGACAGGGACAGGGACAGGGGCAGGGACAAGGGCAGGGCCAGAACCAGCAGGACCAGCAGGGCGGGGCGCAGGGGGGCCAGACCTCCAAGTACGACCCGAACCAGCAGGACCAGCAGGGCGGCTCCGGCTCCGGCTCCGACCAGCAGAACGGGCAGGACCAGCAGGGCGGCGGCTCCGGCGACGACCAGCAGGGCGACGACCAGCAGGGCGACGGCGAGGACGCCAACAACGGCGAGCCGAAGGAGCCCGAGCTCGACCAGTCCAAGGTCGACGAGCAGATCGAGAAGGCCAAGAAGAGCGGCCTGATCGACTCCGGCACGGGAGCCTCGGCCCTCGATTCGCAGATGGCGGACGCCGAAGAGGACGAGATCGCCAAGGCCCGCGCCAAGGGGATGCAGGACATCTCCGACTACGAGGACAGCTGCCCGAGCGTCAAGGGCGGGCTGACCAAGGAGCAGTACGAGCGAGAGATCGCCGCGCCCGGCTCCAAGGAGTCCGCCAAGGGCAAGGCGCAGATGAAGAACCGCAAGGGCGTCTCCGCGACGGCGGGGCTGGCCCAGCGGGGGGTCGACGGCAAGGTCGCCCGCGCCGACGACGAGGCGATGTGGTGGGACATCCTTGAGCCTCTCCAGCAGGAGGAGCTCACGGACAAGAAGCGCTACTCGCACCGTGAGATCGGCAAGGTCGTGATCGCCGACGCCATCAGCGACGCCATCCACACGGACACCTTCCTCAAGGGCCGTGTCATGGGCTACGCCGTCGGCGGCGAAGTGCTGATCATCCTCGATACCTCCGGGTCGACGTGGGACTACTGGCAGTTGGCCGTGGCCAAGTGCCTCGAATGCCTCTCGGCGATGGAGGACCACGCGGTCGTGCTCCGGGTCGTGCTGTTCAGCTCCGGCGTCAGCATCGACAACGAGTACATCTTCTACAACTCCGACAAGGTGGAGGAGGACGAGCTCAACACGCAGTCCATCATCCGTCTCGGAATGGAGGTGCTGCCCGAGCACGTCGTGGACGTCTCTCCGATGATCGGCTCGTCCTTCGTCGACATCAAGTCGATGGTCGGCTCGAAGATCGTCGGCGGCGGCGGCACCGAGCTGCTGCCCGTCGTCGGTGCCATCGAGCACACGATCGGAAAGGACGAGGTGGCCGAGCGTTTCCTCGTCACGATCATCGTGACGGACGCCGAGCTGATGGGCGCGGACGTGAAGTGGGCCACGAGCAATCGTGTCTACGAAACCTTCGGCGACCACGTTTGCTGGCTCTTCCTCGACCTGTACGGATGCGACTACAAGTCCTTCGTCGGCGAGAAGAAGTACCTCATCGCCTGCCGATAATAAAATTCGGCTTGACAATGCCCGGCAGTTGTGATAGACTGCCGGGCATTGTTCCAACAACAACCCCAAACTCCGAAAGGAAACCCAACCATGAACAACCACAAATCCGTCCGCGTCTCCATCAACTTCACCGAGCGCGGCGCAACCAAGAAGATCGGCGAGGACGAGCTCACCATCACCCGTGGCAAGCTGCTCACCGAGGGCATCTACCGTGACATCGGCAACCTGCGTTCGAGCAGCAACAACCTCGACTCGTCGATGAAGAAGCTGTTCGGCCACAGCGTCGACCACCCGCAGGGCGGGCTCGCCTCCCTCTCCCCGGCGGACGACAAGACCGACAAGATCAAGCGCCTCGTCGACGCCATGCGCGTCGCCTGCGCGATCGAGGGCGACACCAAGCGCGTCAAGGACGCCATCGAGGAGTACGTCCTCACGGACGAGTACGAGGAGAAGCTCAAGAAGATGGGGCTCTCCAAGGCCAGCGTCCGCAACCCGACCGTCGACTTCGGCGTGACCATCGCCATCGACAAGGCGAACACCACGAGGGAGGAGGTCGTCGACCTGCTCTCCGAGAACGGGGTGCTCCCCGGCTGCGTGTCCATCGTCAGCATGGTCCACGGGCAGGACGAGAAGCTCCTCGCCATCATGGAGAACATCGCCCTCAAGCTGGGCGAGGCGCACCGCAAGCTCAAGAAGAAGGCGGACAACGCCAAGCTCAAGGGCAAGTCGATCACCCGAGAGGAGATCGTCGCCGCCAACCACGACTTCGCCCGGTCGCTCGACGACGAGCGGGAGAAGATCCACTACATCCTCGGCGAAGGGCCGCAGGCCGAACAGGTCGACGCCCTCATCGACCGTCTGCTCGGCAACGGCGAGGCGATGATCGACATCTTCCGCAACGTCAACTTCTCGAACGGCGAGTCGCTGGAGGATGCGATGAGCATCAATCCCCGCCTGTACTCCCCGTACAAGACGAACAAGGAGATGCTGTCCTCCCTCGGCTGCACCGCAGGGGACATGGCCGACGTGCTGTAGCTAGGCCGGTCCTTAGAAAAATTTCCCGGACTCGGAACATGCCCGAGCTGCGCCCCGGCGGCCTTTGGCCGTCCGGGGCAGCCGCGCCCGCTTGAGCCAGTCCGGGAGATTATTATTTTTTTCAGATGGTATGGCACGAGGAGAAGGACGGGGGACTCGGTGTCATACTGTATGCTCGGATCTCATCAGGGAGTTCGTTGATGGTGGAGTTGAGCCATCGCTCAGCGAGCGACAACAGCGGACATACAGTATACGAACGTCAGAGGCCATGACGATCTTGGTTGTGGAGGCAGAGTTCGTTGACCCTCACCTGCTTCGAGATGTTCCGGCGTTATACTGTATGCCGTCGACAGTGCCACGTGGGTGATTCGAGTGGTTCGACACCATACTGTATGCTACGGTCGGCGATCATGTCAGCACATGTTGGGATCGAAACATACAGTATACGGTCGTCGCAGCGTATCCGACTCTGTGGTCTGTCGCACCAAACGCTCCGCCGGTCGTGGCAGCGAACATACTGTATGCCTACGGTGACGACAGTGCTCGGGTTTCATCAATGTCGTTGTCAGTCCCCACGACACACCAGCAGGTGATCCGAACATACTGTATGCTGCCATCGCAGGACGTGGGTGAAGACGGAAGTCTGTTCCCAACAGCGTCTTCCAGCAGACCGTTGCATACAGTATGAGACAGTCCCCCGGTACGTAGTTGGTTCCTGTGCGAAGCTACATATACAGTATGCGACGGTCCCCCGGTATGTCGTCTGACACTCATTGGTTCATGTTCAAAGCTACATATACAGTATGCGACGGTCCCCCGGTATGTCAGTTCGTCTTGGCGAAATCCGCAAAAAATCACTTTTCAAGGGACATTTATAAGTCCTTCAATTCCAGCGACTTGCGAGGGACGTCTTCCAGCGCCGATGGCGTATACAGTATGCCATGAGCTCGAAGATGCTCCTCTGTGTCCGCTCCACCCCGAAGAAACCCAACCCAACCCGAAATCCCAACCCCGAATCCCACAAGGAGAAATAAAAATGAAGAACCCCAAGGACAACCCCGTCTTTATGGAGGTAATCGAGTGGCTCGGCTGCCCGTTCCTCTTCAACCGGAAGTTCACGGACGACGAGATCGATCGCATCTACCATACAGTATGCGAACGCTACCCGGCGGCGGAGACGAAGCCTACGAAGTTCCGTCTGTCGGCGGTCGCGTATGATGTTTGCGAAGACCTCGGCTTCAAGCTCAGCGACATGTAGGGCCATGTGCATACAGTATACGCGCCTTCGGCGAGCAGGAACATGTGTTCATCAAAGTTCCTGCAACCGCGACTCACACTCGTCGGTCGTCTCAAGCGTGCGTATACTGTATGCCTACGGTGACGACAGTGCTGACATTGGTGAAGCCCGTCGGGAGTTCACGCTGGTCTGTGGCCAGCATCAGGAGCATACTGTATGGGTATCCGGCGATGACGCCGACTCTGGTGAACAGAGTTCGTCTTCGGCTGTGGCCAGCGTCAGGAGCATACTGTATGGGTATCCGGCGATCACGTTGATGGGTGTGTTCAGCGTTCGGTAGTTCGTCTTCGACGGATGTCGCCGAGCTGCATATACTGTATGGGTATCCGCCGTCCGACCACAGTGCTCGTCGGCGGAATCTCGGAGAAGCGTATGGGCCCCGGTCATACAGTATGTTTTATTTCGCATGCATGTCTGTCGAGTTCGTGTCATGTCGTTCGACCTTTATATAATGTCCGCGTGCGCGCACGCGCGCACGTACGTGAGACGATGCCCATACTGTATACGCCTGTTATCGCCTGCGAGTTCCTCCTTCATCCACCTGCCACACGACTCGGGTCGATCGACCGTGGCATACTGTATATACCTACTATCATCTGCGAGTTCCTCGTTCAGCGACTCGTCATACGACTCGGGTCGATCGACCGTGGCATACTGTATACGGTCGTGGCAGGTCGTCCGACTCTGTGGTCTGTCAACGAAGCCATCACCACCATGGTGGATACAGGACATACAGTATACGCAGCTCTCACTCGTGAGTCCCATCTCTTCAGCCCAGCCTACCATCCCGTCGTAGCATGATCGCATCCTGCGATCGATCTCATACTGTATACTCAGCTTCCGACGTAGACATACAGTATCCGCCGGGCCCCCGGCCGAAGCGTCTCCACCCACATTACCATCACCTCGAACAACACGTCATCTCGTCGATCGCATACAGTATCTTGCAACGATCGACATCAACCCAGTCCAACCCCGAACCCCAACCCCGAATCCCACAAGGAGAAATAAAAATGAAAAAACCGTGCCAACAGGAAGTCAACGAAGTTCTGGAAAAGGTCGAGTGGCTTTGTTCCGAACTCCATCTCGTCAACACCATGACCTACGACAAGGCGTCGAACATACTGTATAGCGTCTATCTGAAGCTTCCCGACGACTGCCCGTCCTCTTGGCGGCAGCGTTGCGGAGAAGCGATCGACATCTGCATGAAGTGCGTTCGCCGAGACAATGGCAACCGGTCGTAGCGTGGATATACTGTATGCGGTCGATGCCCGGCAGGTAGTTCGAGTCCTACCAAGACGTCTCGAACCAACCTGCCGGGACGTTCGGCCATACTGTATATGCAGCTTCTGTCGTGGACCCATCTCGATGAGGATGTCCTCCTCACCCTCGACATGCCTGCACGGCCGCGCCATACTGTATATCCGCCTCTGGAGATCCTCCTCGGTCTGGTCCGAAAGCGGCACCGGCGCGCGCACGCGGGATGGAAAAGACATATTTTTTTACGAAGGCATCGTCCCCAAACCTGCACGTGGCTGCCATAGGACATACTGTATGGCAGGATCACCCGGTCTTCTCCTCTGTCATCTACCTTGACCTCGACATACCTGCCGCCATAGGACATACTGTATGATACGAGCACCCGGTCTTCTCCTAGTTCATCAACCTCGTCCTCGACATACCTGCTGTGTACCGCATCATACTGTATGCAGGATCTTCACGTCCGACTATGAGGTCAGCATCTCTTCCGACATGACACACCTGCTGTGTACCGCATCATACTGTATAGTGGGATCTCCGACGACCGTCGAGTTCCTACGACACGAACTCGGACTCACATGCATCTCGCAGCAGCGCACATACTGTATATGTAGCTCCGATCGAAGACCATCAGGTCGTCAGCGTAGTCGTAGTCGAACTCGGGATCCTCAAGCGTGCATATACTGTATGCGTCGCAGGCGATGTCCTTCTCGGAATTGGTGAAGACAACCTGCGCCGACCAACAGCAGCCCAGTCGTAGCGTCCGTATACTGTATGCTACATGTCGGACGTGCTCCTCACTCCTTCTCAGACGTCTTCGTCAACGTATCCGACGTATCCATATACTGTATGCAGTCGCCGCGATGTCGACCATCGAGATCGTGGTCACCTGAACTTCGAGGTTCCGTCGAAGCATACAGTATAGCGCCGGAAGACGTCATATCCCTCCTTCTTCTGCTGAAACTTTTTCCGAACTTTTTTAGAAAAAGTGCTTGACAACTTGGGCGCGGTCTGCTAGACTTCGCCCTATCAAAGAACGACAACCCCCAACCCCCAAAACCGAAAGGTAAAAACAAAATGGCTAACACCTGCTCATACACCGCCCGAATCAAAGGACGGAAACAGGATGTCGTGGACTTCCTGCACTGGCTTCGCGGAAGTGGGCCGAAGATCGAAGTGACGGAAAAGCGGACGGACGACGACGAACCGCGCACAGTCCGTCGAATCTGTACCGGCTATGTCGGACGAATCGGATGTGACAAATCGCCGCTTACGATCCGCTCGAACCGCAACGAGTATCTGGTCGAACTCTGCGACGAATGCGCGTGGAGCGTGAACTCGTCCGGCGTCGCTTTCCCCTCGGTGGACGACCGCAAGTCCATTCCCACGCTCGCGGAAGAATTCGGACTCGAAATCGAAATCTTCTCCGTCGAATACGGGATGGGCTTCGACGAGTATTATTATTTCAACGGGAATGACCCGGACGAGAACGAAGAAGACGAGTTCTCGCACGACGGGCGCGAGGACGAACTGGAAACCCTCGGCTACACCTTCAACGAAAACGAGCAGGAGTGGCTCGACCCGAACGGCGACATCGTGGAAATGCCGATCGACATCGTGCGCGAACGCGACTTCCCGTGGGAGTGGCGCTACCTTCTCGACAAGAAATGGGAAAGCCGCCGCTTCAAGCGGTTCACCCTCTCCACCTTCCTCGCCGCCAACCCCGGCTCCTGGACCCTGCAATAAAAATAAACCCCAAACCCCCCAAACACCAACCCCCAACCCAAAAGGAACCCAAACCATGAAAATGAACCCCAAGCGCCTCGCGCGCCTCTTCAAGATCAGCCGCTTCCTCGAATCGGCCCGCGCCCGTCAGTTCAACGACGACAAGCACGTCGACGCCAAGGGCTGCATCCACCTCTCGCCGGAGGAGTTCGGGCGCGTCACCCGCACCTTCGACGACGCGGCCAGCACGCTCGCCACGATCGACGACTTCACGCCGGAGGAGGCCGAGATCATCAAGTTCCCGGCGTTCGCCAAGAACTTCGGCAAGTTCGCAGAGTGCTACCGCCACATCTTCGCGGCATACAACGGCGACGACTCCGACTCGTTCACGCGGGTGGAAGGCGTGGTCGTGTCGTGGAAGACGGACAAGCGTTGCTCGACCCTCCCGTCCGAGATCAAGGTGGACTTCAACATCGGCAAGTCCTACCGCTGCTTCCGCTTCTTCGACAACTTCGACAAGGTGGAATGCTCCGACCGTCAGGCGCGCGTCCTCGAAGTCTTCGGCAGCGACGAGTTCGCGTCGAAGTTCGACGCCATCGTCGCCAACGCGAAGGAGCAGTTCTCCCACGACTTCACCGGCATCCTGTAAGGAGGAAATAAAAATGGCCACCATCCTCGAACGCATCGAGAACGCGGTGCAGAGGCGCAAGCCCCTCACCGCGTCCAACTTCGGACTCAAAATCCGCTGGATGGACACGCCCGGCTGCGAAGACTGGTACATCGCCAGCTTCGGCTGGAAGGACAACTACCATCCGCTCGCCGTCGGACACGTCGGGGAGCGCCCGATCATCGTGCGCGCGCCCTACAACTTCCCCATCGACTACGAGTCCGCGAAGTCGTGGTTCGAGACGCACGACTTCTGGTGGAACAAGAGCATCCTTCCCGTCGAAGGCAATCCCACGCAATACCGATTCGGCTACACGACGAAGGTGTCCGATCCGCGCGACATCATCATCGACTCCGGCTCGAACAACAGTCTCATCCGTCTCCACGACTTCGGGATTTTTATTACGAAGGAGAAGTTCATCATCGACAAGGTGAAGAACGAGAGGACCGGGCGGATGAACGCCGTCTACGGCAAGTTCTACGCGCTCCACCCGCAGTGCTGGGAGAAGTTCGGCGAGGAGCAGAACCGCATCGACGGCAGGGTGTTCTTCTCGCGGGACAAGATCAAGATGGACTACGGCGTGTGGTATCTCGCCGCCAACGGACAGCCGCTCGACATCGAGGACGGCGACCTCGCAGAGTTCGCCCGACTCTTCCAACCCAAACCCAAATCCAAGTAGGAGGAAATAAAAATGACAGGAAACGACACGCTCGTCATCGCGCGAATCAAGGCAGGAAAGGAACTCATCCGCCGCAGCAGCACCATGATGGTGGTGAACGTCGGGGAGTTCTACGGCGTCTTCTACCACGACACGCAGATCGCCGTCGGGCTGAAAGGGGAAATGCCGTTCGCCTTCAACCTGCACGGCTGGACGACCCGCACGACGATCGACCATCTCCGCAATCTCGGCTTCGGCCTCTACTCGGAGAAAATCTGCACGGGCAAGCGTCTGAACAAGAAGACCAATCGGATGAACAAGGTCGTCGAAAGGGCGTTCGTCATCGGCAGCCAGCACAAGCCGCTCGCCGAAATCCACGGACTCGCCCTCCGGCTCCGATACTACGACTGGTACGACGCCGAGGGCAACCGCTTGGAAGGAGACTTCGACATCTTTCCGGGCGATCATTCTCCGAGGTGCCGGTTCTTCTGAACCGGCGCTTCTTCTTTCCCACTGTCGATCGCATACTGTATGTGAGATCAGACTGTCCGGCCATACAGTATGTCCGGTCGATCGACATCGCCATCAGAATCGAAAGGAAGTTCAAAATGAAAAAAGAAAATCCATCCCTCTTCTTCCAAATCGACTTCTACACCGACAAGACGGACAACTTCTGCGACGACATCGGCGAATCCCTGCACGACTGCGTTGAGATTTGCGTAAACAAGCTGCGGGAATCCGTCATGGCGTGCTTCGGAAAACCGTCCCGGATCGTCTCGCCTCCGTTCGTCAAACAAGAACATCGCCCGGACGAAATCTTCGTCTGGTCGCATCCGCGTTTGCCGCTCAGCTTCGAAGGAATCGGCACGACGATCTTCGTCGAAATCTGGAACTACCGTAAGATGCCTTCCCGGACGTTCGCCGAGTTCTGGCAGAGGATCAATAAAAATATCAACGACTTCGGCGAGTTGTCGACGAAAATCTACGACCTCTCGTTCGCCGCCTACTGCGAGGAGGAGGACTACATCGCGGATCTGCCGATGAAGATTCGCTGACACGATCCAACGTGGCGGCATACTGTATGAACCTTCGATCGTGGCTCCGCCGGATGTTGGCAAAATTTCCGGGAGTCGGGATACGACGAGCATCGTGGACCGTAGGGCATACAGTATGATGGGATCCCAGCATGACAGTCTGGTCAGTTCTTGACCGGCGGCGGTCAATTTCCGACCGGGCATCGGCGCGCGCGCCAGCCACGGGGACGGGAAAATTTTTTTAGGAAAACCTCACAACCAATGGAAGACGTCGTATCCAACGTATGCATACTGTATGCAGTCGACTGGATCCACGTGATGTCGTCCATCAAACCACAGGAGAAAACAAATGGAAATGACAATCGACACGAATGAGGCAGAGTGCCTCGAATTCCGTTTTGACCTGAGCGCCGGAGGGGAAGTCCTCGGCATAGCCGTCGAACAACTGTCGAAGAAGATGCAGCGTGACATCATCCTCGCAGCAAACAAGATCAGCAACGCTTTCGTGGACACCGGGAACCTCGCACCCGACGTCTGGTGGGAGAAGCACATCAGCGCCGACTACAGCACGCTCCCCGTCGTTTGGTGCATGCCCTACGCGCTGGAAGTCTCGCGCGTGATGCGCAAGCGCGCGGACGGCTCCTATCTCCCCGGAAGATGGCACATGCGCTTTACCGTCACGGTGCAGCGTTGGCAGATCGCCGACCCCGACGGCTTCGCCGAGTTCTGGAACGAGACGATGAGCATCCTCAACAGCAATCGTTCGGAAAAGATCAAAATAAAATTGACCGTCCACATCAACACGAACTCATGGGAGGTCGACCTGAAGATCCCGTGATACTGTATGCCGTCGACATGACGTCAGAGATCTCTGGGATCCTCACGTCGGCATACAGTATATGCAGCTCGGCGACATCATGTCGGACGACTCCGATGCGGATCCACACGACGGCATACAGTATAGCGCCGGAAGACGTCATCCCGACGCTTCTGGTGCGAAAACTTTTCCGAAAAAAGTCTGAAAAAAGTGCTTGACAATTTGGGCGCGGTCTGCTAGACTACGCCTCATCAAAGAACGAAACCAACCAAAAACCCCAATAAAACCCCCAAAAACAAAGGAGAAATCCATGCCAGTGAAAAAGCCCGCGCACCGCGCAAAGAAGCCCGCCAAGAACAAGAAGTTCAACTACTCCTTCACCATCGCGTTCCACGCTTCGGTGAACGTCGACTTCAAGGCATCCTCGCTCGAAGAGGCAGAGGAGATGGCCCGCAACTACGTGCCGTCGGACGAGGACATCCTTCAGTCCCTCCAATCGGAGGGCGAGGATTTGGTCGAGACGGACGACCCCGACGCCCAATAAAAATTTCCAACCCCCAACCCCCCCAACCAACCAACAAGGAACCAAAGCCATGGACATCAGCAAACTCATCCCCCTCTCGGAAGTCTCCACGGAGAAACTGAAGGAACTCTTCGACAAGAACGAAAACCTCGCGTGGAACGTCCGCAATTCGGTCGCGCAGAACGAGGTCTTCTGGGCGCAGGACGCGCTCTCCTACTTCGGCGACGCCGACATCGAGACGGAGTTCGGCATCTACACCCGCGCGACCTTCTGGGTGAAGCACGATCCCGACTCCGCCCGAAAGTTCATCGTCGGAATGAAGAAACTTCAGACCGACCGCGAGATTCTCGACCCCGAGAACGCGCCGTTCATCGATCAGGCGGTCGCCTACTGGAACATCTACGCGAACAACCAGAACCCGGACACGGACGATGTTCTGCTCGAACTCGTCTACAAGGCCGTGGATCGTCTCTCCGGGATGTTCCGCGACTACCTCGTCAAAGCGTTCAAGTTCTGGGAGGACGACGAGCACGTGAAGAACGAGATCGGCGACTTCGCGGAGAACCACGGCGACCATCTCTTCCTCAACCCCACGGACGACACCGTGCTGGAGGTCAAGAAGATCAGCCAGTGGGACTTCTACTAGGAATAAAATTTGCCGCGCGCTTGGCCTGCGCGCGGCTGTCGGCTGGGAGCGATCCCTGAAGCGCATGAGGACGGCCTTCCAGAAGAGGAAGTAAAACCAAATTACTAACTGCTCAAGCGATTCGATCATGCCGCGTTGCTTGAGCGAATAGATAAAAAGCCAGAGTCCTACTTCGGACGACAGACCGCCCACGGCTTACGGCGTGAGTCTTCAACTAGGCGGCTACTTTTGAAGGAGAAACAAACCATGACAACCACACCCCACATTCCAGACTACCACCTGTTCCTCTACGAGCAGGCGCGCAACGGAAGGATCAAGGCATACTTCGCCCGCAACGAGAGGATGGAGGCCAAGATCAAGTTCTGCACCGAGGGCAAGCCGACCTACGTCAGCCACCCCTACTCCGAGGCGCTCGTCGATTGCGCCGAATACGTCGTCGGAGGATTCCGCAAACTCTACCACGCGGGTTGCGGATACCACGCCTAATAAAAATTCCAACCAAACCAACCAACAAGGAAACCAAACCATGAGCAAAAAGATCCGAGTCAACCGCGAGTTCGACAGTCTCAACGAAGCCGCCGACTACTTCAACTACTACCTCTCGAAGAATCCCGAGGGCGAGATCAGCATCTCCGACCTGAAGAAGATCGCCGAGAAGAACGGGTGGACGCTGGAGGAGCAGGGCATCGGCAACCGCCTCTACCGCCCCGTCCTCTCCGACGCCGACGGGATGCAGCTGGGCCTCACCATGCTGCCGCACTTCGACGTCTACGAGCCGGAATGCGAGGACGGCGACCTCGAAGAAGACGCCGACTCCGAGGAGGAGCAGGACGAGTCCGAGGAGGAGTCCGAGGACGAGCAGGAGGATTCCGACACCGAGGACGACGAGGAATCCGAGGCCCCCTCGACCGAGGAGACGTTCGCGTGGGTGCAGCCCGGCGAGACGTTCGTCTGGCGCGACCCCAACGACGACAACCCGGAAACCTCCGAGCATTCGGCGACGGTCGTGGAGGTCAAGTCCGAGGACGGGAAGGTCCACACGGACACGACGGAAATCCGAGCGGACGTCGAGGGGGTGGGGGTCATCTCCATCTTCTGCGACGAGATCGTCATGCTCGACGAGGAGGACGAAGACCCCGACGAGTCCGGCGAGGAGGACATCGAGGACGCCGAAATCGTCGAGGAGTCCGACGACACCGACGACACCGACAAGTCCGACGAGGATTCGGAGGACTAGTCCAGAGGTTCGACGACACGAATCCCCCGACCGAAAGGCCGGGGGATTCTTTTTTTCACCGACATCGAGGAGACGCTCCACGACGTCGTTTCGAAGCATACTGTATGTTCACGAGATCCATGACGAGTTCCATGCATCCTGCATGGATACGCATACAGTATGCGCCGGGCCCCCGGTAACCACGGCCGGAACTTTGAAAAATTTTCCGAACTTCACCCAACACAACCAAGGGTCGACCCTGACGTAAGCATACTGTATGCTAACGTTGGACCCAACGTTAGCGTCCAGCCGAACAACAAGGAGGAAATAAAAATGGAAGAAACCAGCAAACAAAAGCCGGGAGTGGGATTCTACTTCGTCTTCAAGGAGCGCGTGAACAAGTCATACAACGGGATAGACAACTCGTTCGAGCGAGCCGTGGACGAAGCATACAGAATGATCAAGGATCGTCTCGAACTGTCCGGCATCCACCGGTGGGCGTTCGACAACATGCATCACGACAACAAGATCGTCGACCGGGGAATTCCGATGTATTCCGTCGAAGGCCACCGAAACGGATACACCATGTCCAAAGTCAGAGGGAAGGTCAACGCCAGTCGCACGATCGACGTCCATTTCTGGAACTACGAGAATACGTCGGAGGATACCATACAGTATGCTTGGGATGGGATCATGTTGGCTGTCGCCGAAGCACGTCGACTTTCCCCGAAAATAATAATTCACGCGACCTGCATCGTTCTTCCCAACGGAACCGGCTTCAATGCAATCGACCACAGTATGCAGATCTTCTGATCGAGCACCCGGCGCATACTGTATGTTTCCATGATATCATGTGCTCAGCCATGTCGAACTCGTCGAACTCGTCGAACTCGGAGATGGTCCACGTCATTCCGGCGACATACTGTATGCTCCGAAGCCACAGGTCGACATCGGTGAACTCATCTGACGTCTCGATCGAACTTCGCATACTGTATGCTCGGATCTTCACGAGATGCATCGCCGAGTTCTGTGAATGTCGTCCGACCATCGACGAATATTTCATACTGTATGTCCCTGAATCCCGGAGGGCGCGCCGCCCGACGCTTCGCGGCGGGCATCGGCGCGCGCACGTCGCACCGAAAATCAAAAATTTTTTTCAGAGTTCGCCAATCACCTGCATCTCGATCGAACTTCGCATACTGTATGCACAGAGTTATGCAATCCCTTCTCCTCTGCTCCTCTGTCCTCTGCGCGAATTTCAGAGATGCTCATAGAACTTCGCGGATGCTCGGAGAACTTCAAAGATTTTCCTTGACAATCGCAGAACTTTTTGCTATGGGGCCAGTTTCCCTAGAAATTTTCCTAATGCGCGCGAATTTCTATAAAATTTTTCTGGAGATCGCGCGCTCCCAGAATATGATTTTTGACCTTCAATGACGATTCCAATGATTGTCTCCTATATTATATGCTTATAAAAGAACATTGAAATCCAAATAAAATTTTAGAGATGTTGAAGATGTTGGAGACATTGGGATAATCCTTTGACGATTGTTATGGATGAAATATAATTTGTTGAATGTTATAAAAGTTATGAACAGGTTATGAACAACCAACGAAACCCTTTGAAAACCAACGAAAACCAAACAACCAACCAACCAACAACCAATCAGCCAACAACCAATCAAGACCAGCAGGACGCCCCGGAACATACAGTATGATGTATCCAGAACTGGGAGTGACTCTGGTGACAAAAAAGAAGGAGGAAATAAAAATGGCAAAGAAGAAACAATCGAAATGCCGTGACGAGGTGTGGAACAACTCGGACAACACCGACAACATACGGTATGAGGTCGTAGTTTCCCCGTGCGAACCGACGAAGGACGGCGAGGACGACAAACTGACGGTGGCGTTCTGGGCTATCGCAGTCTATATGGAAAATCTGCTTACGGAATGGAACTACGAAGAAGGCACTTTCAACAAGTATTTCAAGTGGGCTCCGTTCATTCCGAGGGGGGTTGTCCCCTATGTCGGGTTCGACAGGAGGGGAGGTTGCAAAAACAGGATGTTCGTCTACGCGCAGTCGTTCAGGGACGAAGACCCGAATTCCGATAAATGCACCAGCACCCGTCCGCACCACTTCACCGAGGAGGAATGGAACTTGCTTTCCCTGTTCGTCACGGAGGGAGCCATGCGATCCGTGGAGGAATGCTGCGCTATGGGGGATGTCGATATACCCGTCCGCGTGTCCGTCAACCTCGTCTACATTCGGGACGGACGGAGAAGGGGAGAGATCAATCTGATTTCCGTGGAAGCCGGAAAATAAAATTGGAGGAACAGGCAAATGAAAGAAAAAGGAAGGAAAAGGAAGTCGAATCGCCTTGAGGAATGGAGCGCAAACGAATTCCAATCCGTGAGGTTCGACGTCTGCGTGGAGCCGATCGACGGGACGGAAGCTGAAAACGCCAGTCTGGCAGGGTATTTCCGTTGCCTTTTCGACGAGGTGGTAAAGACCCTCGACCAGTATAATCCGCCTCTGGACACCTGCCCGATGGGGGGATGGTGGGCGGACTGGCTCTGCGGAAGGAGGACGATCCCATACTTCACCTTCAGAACCACGAACGCCAAGAATCGCGGGTTCGTCATTCCCTGCCAGATCAGGCACGAGGACTTGTATATTCTTTTGCAGGCGAGAAAGACCTTCGTTTCGTCCTTCACGGACTGGCATTTCGTCAATGTCAATCCAAACGAGTTCACCGAGGACGACTGGATGTTCGCCGCGCTCTTCGTCTGGGACGCATTGAAGACCGCCTACCGGAAGATCGTGGAGTCGTGGAAAGCCACCGAATCGTGGACGATAGACGGGTCGTGGAAGAAGGTCAGGGCCGGGTGGAGGAACCTTCGCGTCCGTCTGGACCTCGTTTTCATCCGCGACGGAATCCGCCTCGATTCCGTCAATCTGGACACCATCGAACCGACGGAGAAATAAAAATAAGGAGGACGCGAAATGGACGAAAGAAAACGCTTGACAACCGGGGCCGGAAATGCTAGATTGTCTCCCGTGCCCCGCACAACGGGGCTCAAGAAGGTAGAACCCCTTGTAAAAAAAGGAAAAGGAATGAAACGACGGACGAAATCGTGGGACAGCGACGGGACTTGCGTCTCCGTCCGCTTCGGCATCGACCTCGATCTCCCGAAGGACACCAAGCAAGACCTGTTCCAGCGGCTTCGCGCCGGGCTCGGCGGGTGGCTTTACGCGGGCCGCTACCCCAACGGCTCCATGCTCGCAAGCGAACCGCTCCTTCCAGACGGGGACGAGTTCTCCTTCTTTCTGGACAACAAGGGATCGACCTTCATCTTCCCGCGCTTCATCCGCCACCCCGATCTCTTCCGCACGATGATCGCGCGGCGCGGCTACATAGAGAGAACCGCCCTTCCCGGACGGCCCGACAACGAGCACTTCGTGTATCTGGACCCGGCGAACTTCGACGACTCCGACTGGATGAATATAATTGTGTTCGTCGAGGAGAGGGCGAGAAAGGCCGTCGTCGACTTCTGCGAGAACTTCCGATATGTCGAGGTCAGGACGACCATCGAACTCCGGCACAAGGCGGGACGGAAGGACGGAGGCGGCTGGAACAAGGCCGAGATCGTCAGCTTCTCCACCAAGAACACGGAGGTGCTTCCGTGAAACTGGACAGACCGAGATTCTGCGTCCGCTTCCATACCGCCAACCTCGGCGGGCTGGACGCGCGGCTCCGCAACACCGTGTGGATCAACGTCGGCTACCTCTCCACGCACGACTTCATCCCCGGATTCACCGTGGACTTCACGATCTGCGAGCATCGCAGTTCCGGCATCCTGTCGATCACCCCCCGCTGGATCAGGGACGACTACAAGTTCAAGGCGGCGGAAATGAAGCGCATCCTCGGCGGCTTTCCGAGCGCGGCAGACTTCCAACGGCGCATCGACGAATGCTACGAGTATTCCGAAAAGGAGTGGGACGAGTGGGGCGACGACCTCTGGATGAAACTCGCCATGCTCGTGCAGACTGCGGTGGACGCGGCCCTCCAGAGCGGCTACGCCGTGGACGAATCCCTCCGCTACGAACTCTGGTTCGCCAAGACCGACAGGAAGCACCCGAAGGACAACTTCAAGGTTTTCCTCCATTCTGCGGACGATCCGCAGGGAAAGTGAGAAATAAAAATGAAAAAGATTCCAGACACGATCATCGGGAAGCAGAAACTCGCCGAGCCGGTCACGGCTCTGGCGGCGATGGGAATGCTCCCGTGGGGCGGCGAGTTCGAGAAGGACTCCGACCGCCCGAGGATTCCAGTCGCGTTCTTCCGCGCCGTGGACAGGGTGGCGAAGGAGGCGGGCTACGACAGGGTGGCGGTCAACCTCTGCCCTCGCGGTCAGGGCTGCCCCCGCCGCATCTTCTTCGCAACGACGAACGACACCAAGTGGGGCTTCGCGGAAAAGGCGGACGAGGACAGTCTCTCGATCTACATGTCCCTCTCCTTCACCACCGATCCCAAGACCAAGAAGCCCGTCATGGTCCTCTTCCATTCCGATTGCCGTCTCCCCGAATACGGGACGGGGGACAGGTTCGACGAGTATATCTTCGACAAGGACGATCTTATGGAAAAGGCGCTTCCGCAGATCGTTTTCTCGTTCATCTACCTCAAGGCCACCAACGGCGGGCGAGACTGGTAGAAAACGCTTGACACGGGGAATCCCCCGTGCTAGAATCACGCACGAAACAGACACCCAACAGAAGGACACCACAATGAAAGGCTCCGGCAGATTCACGCAGAAGGAACGCCAGCAGGCGTGGGAGAAGATCAGGGAGGAGGAGAAGAACAACCGCCTTGTCTCCAAGAAGGACATGGCCTTCTTCGACTCGCAGCAGATCAGGAACGAAATCACGAGCGCGTTCGAGGGGGACGTGTTCCTCACGGGCGGCGACGGAAGCGATGTCAAGATCGGACAGCAGTTCTTCGACAAGGGCGTCGGCAGGGAGGTGGACCAGTGCGGAAACCACAGGGCCGACATCTTCGCGGAACTCTGCAAGACCGGCTCCCTCAAGGCCAAGCGGCAGGGCCGGGCGTTCCTCTCCGTCAACTGGATTCCGCAATTCCACAGATGGCTTCGCCGTCAGGGGTTCGACGTCGGCAAACTCGTCCGCCTCAACGCCTCTCCCGTCGTCGGGATCGACACGGAGTTCGGCTTCTCCGTGAAGATGTGCGGAGTCTCCACCAAGCGGGGAATCTCCGTTGAGGTGGCGAAGGTCGAGGGAACGAGGGGCGTGTTTGTCTCCATCCGTCGGCTCCGCACGGCGGACACGGTTGTGGAGCGCGCCTTCCCGACCCTCATCGCCGCAAAGAACTTCATCAAGGCGAACTACTGCTTCGATGTCAAGAAGGAGATCGTCTCCTCGATGGCCGACGTCCTCTAATAAAAATAAAAACAAGGAGCATACCCATGAGCAACAACATCACCTCGCCGAATGTCAACATCGGCTATGTCACGACGACCAACTCCCCTCCGACCTACACCACCGCGAACACGAGTTCGTATATCAACGCCTTCGGCTCCTATGACGAGGAGACGAAGACCCGGATGCAGAATCTTCTGGAGGACGACGCGCTCACCGCCTTCGACAACGGTCGAATCTCGAAGATCGCCACGGGGGAGGAAATCTCCAACATGCGGATTCTGGCGAAGTTTGGAATCCCCTACCACCAGTCCACCACGGTGGGCATCCTCTTCGCTGCGGACATCTACGATCAGATCTCCGCTCTGGAGAAGGAACTCCCCGACTGCAAGATCGGATCGCGCTGCGAGTTCTACTGCGTGGTCAAGGACAAGAACGATCCCGACTCGAAGGTCGTGTCCACCGGATTCGACTACAAGATCTTCTCCGGCGAGAACCGCACCACCATCACCGTCAAGTTCAACACCAAGAACAAGACGGTGGAGGTCACGGGGCAGAAGCAGAAGCCTCTCGGTCAGGGCGGGGACGATCCGTTGTTCACGGTGTTCGGCGAGAAGAAGCCGTTCGACAAGAAGAACCCCTCCGAACTCATCCCGTGGATCGTCGAGAACGCCCGCCGCATTCTCACGATGGGCGAAACCGCGCAGAAGAAGGAACTCGTCCAAAGCATGGCGGACTTCCTCTGATCGGAGAACGGAAGATGCACTACAACGAAATCGTCAACTGCGTCGATCTCCAGAAGGATGACATCGCGTTCGTGTCGAGAGTCATAAAGGCGGGGAATCCGCTTGCGAGGTTCGTCAAGGAGATGAACGACTTCGGGGAGAAGTTCCGCCACTTCTTCGAGTGCAGGGAATCCCCGACGATCGGCAGGGTGTTCATCCGGCAGCCGTTGTGGGAGGAGAACCCCGAGTTCTGCGTCTGGCTGGACCTGCCGATCCCGATCCGCTTGAAGACGGAGAAGGGGGAGTTCTACCGCAACGGGGGGTGGTGGAAGGAAACCGACGACTACAAGGAGGCGACGGGAATCTACTTCGAGTTCCAGCTGAACCGAGGGAACGACAGGATGATGTTCCTCGGCGGCAAGCAGACCCATTCGGATACGCTCGACTCTCTGGGGGCAAACTACTCGTGGACGATGAACTCCATCTTCAACCGCTCGATCCACCTAGTCCCGACGAGGCTCAGCGGCTGGATTCTGGAGGTCATCTACGAGAAACTCTTCCGCGAACCCCCCGAACGGGAACCGAACGAAGCGCCGCAGTTCGCCATCCGGTAAAAAACGCTTGACAATTTCGGGGCGTTGTTATAGACTGCGCCCTGTCACGAACGACAACAACCCCTAACCAAAGGACACCAGATGCTCATCGTGAAGAGAAAGAACTATCTCGCCGAGTGGCCCAACCTGCCGGACGGCACGGAAGTGGAAGCCATCATCGGCGTGATGGACGAAGACGCGGAGGACGAGATCGCCCTCCTGTCTGCCATCGCCGAAAGGATCGACAACGATCCCGCGTTCAAGGACGATCCCGTTCAGGGGGAGACTTGGGTCGCCGAGATCGAACGGCCCGAGCGCGAAGGCGACCACCCGAAGGTCGTGGTCAGCAACGAGGACGGGGAACTCGTCTGGTTCGTAATCGAACTGGAGCCCGTCGTCCTCCTCGACCACGACACGATCCAGAACACCTCTGTCGACAGGGAGGAAGCGTAATGACGACGGTCAAATACTTCTACACGGAGAGGACGACGGCGACCGGCGAACTCTTCTGCAAGCGGTTCGACACCTACTCCGAGGCCAAGTCGATCTTCGACCGCAACGTCAACGAGGCCGAGCGGGGGAACGGACACTTCTCCCTCTCCACCGAAGACATTCCCGACCAGTTCTACGGCAAGAGCGGAATCATCTACGAGATCGTAGTCTCCCCCGCCGAACGATAGGAGGAAATAAAATGATCGCGCACACCGACAAGGTTCTGCTCGTCGAGCGCAAGCCCGGCGAGAAGTCGATCTCGCAGAAGGAGTTCGACGCCATCAACAAGATCCAGACTTGGACGCATCTGGACGATGCGTTCTGGCCCGTCGTCCTCCACGACGACTCGATCGTCTGGGACGAAGGGGAGGGGAAGCCGACCGACTTCCTCACCGGAATGGAATGGATGGTGGACGGGCTCTACTACACCCACACCTTCGAGCCGCACGAAAACGACGACGCCGACTACCTCAAGGAAATGCGGGACACCTTCCTCGGCATTCTCGACCGGTTCGGAATCCCCCACGAAAAGGAATTCATCTAGGAGGAAATAAAAATGATCGCAAGCGTCTTCCAGCAGAACGACAGCACCTACACCATCATCAACGAGAGCGGATCGTGGACGGCCCACATCTACT
>Ga0265298_10001590_pt1 | contig 33589 bp, 33 predicted proteins | sample AusTroGonzalo_MG_3_FD_193486 | JGI IMG/M metagenome (GOLD analysis project Ga0265298, IMG submission 193486) | Bovine rumen microbial communities from tropical cattle in Woodstock, Queensland, Australia - Gonzalo_01 | ecosystem: Host-associated > Mammals > Digestive system > Stomach > Rumen ... | reverse complement strand
GGAGGGGCGCGCGAAGCGACTGGGGGATGAGAGAGCAGCCCGTCGGTAGACGGGTATGCTCCACAAAAAAAGCCCGGCATATTTGCCGAGCTTCTTTTGTGGAGCATAGGAGAATCGAACTCCTGACCTTTTGAATGCCATTCAAAAAGGCTTTATGCTAAACGACTGTAAATCAATATATTAGCTTGCTTCAATTGAAGATTTTGTTAAACATATGCAAAACAACATAATCTTCATGTGCCAACAAAGTTAATACAAATAACCTTTTGAAACAAGCACCTGGACAGGGTTTCTATCATACCCGAGTTCGATTCCTCATAAGTCCAGAACTTACCCCATTTTTACAGTATCTTCAACGCTATTGCAGCGCATGCCTCCGCATCGGCTAAAGCATGGTGATGACGGGTCAAATCATACCCGCAGGCGGCCGCCACAGTCTGGAGCTGGTGGTTGGGAAGGGAAGAGCCGTATAGCCGACGTGACTCTGCCAATGTATCGTAGAACTCGTAGTCTGGATAATCCATCTGGTAGACCCGAAACACTGACTTCAAACAGCCCTCATCGAAGGGGGAGTTGTGTGCCACCAGGGGCAGTCCTTCAATGAGAGGAGCAATCTTCGCCCATACCTTCGGAAACACCGGCGCATCGTCCGTATCTTCCGGCCCCAGCCCGTGTACCTGCTGGCAGAACCACTGATAGTATTCCGGCTCCGGATGGATAAGCGAATAGAAGCTGTCCACTACCTCTCCGCCTCGCACAATCACCACACCCACTGAGCACACGCTGGAACGGCACTCATTGGCCGTCTCAAAGTCAATCGCCGCAAAATCAGTCATAGTTCTTCACCATCTTCGCAATCTCTTCCTTCACTTCCTGGCGGAACCAGTCCGGCATCAGCACTTCCACCGCACCGCCGCGTCCCAGGATCTCCTGTCGGAAATCGAAGGACGGAACCAGGTGGTAGCTGTATACCGTATATTCCGGTGTCTCTTCCACCTTCTTCTGCGTCCAGTGCAGGGGCAGGGAATCGAAGTACTTAACCTGGTCGGCCACCACCTTCAACTCTACTGTGCACAGCGGATTCTCTGTGCCTACAATGATGCCGTAGTGATCGGCAAAGAACTCTTCTGCGTTGAACGATGCCGGCACCTTGGCCGCCTTGGAAAGCACTTCCACGGCCGATATACGGTCCAGCCCGTAGAGATACGGTGTCCGCTTCCCGTCGGAGCGCGCCAGCAGGTACCAACGCTGCTTGAACAGCTTCAGGCAGTAGGGGTGAACGACGAACGTGGTGGCCTCGTCCTTCCAGAAACTCTGGTAGGTGAGCTGGACGCATTTACGGTCACGCAGAGCCGCCACCAGCGTAGTCAGCCACTGATAGCTGGAAGGCACGTTCTCGAACAGAATCCTGTCCCGCATGTCGGCAGTCTCGTTGAGCAGGTTGTTCATCTGGATGGACTCCAGCAGCCACTGGCGTACGCCAGGGTTGCCGATATCCGACTCGTTGGAGATGTAGTATCCCATAGAGCGGTCGCACTTGATCTCAATGCCGAAGATGTCCAGAATGGCCTGCCGATGGTTATGGAAAGTGCGCTCGTAAAGCTCCTCGCCGGTCTCATTGAGCGGGGATTTCTCCCACTTGGCGCTCAGGTCGGCACGGGAGATATGACCTGCCTGCTGAATGGTCTCTATGAGCCACACATAGCGGTTAAAATAGGATTTTGCCATATTTCTAAACTTTAGATGTTACAAATATAGTAATAATTACTGCCAAAATCAAGCAGTGCTAGAAGCCGATACGCCGACGAGAAGGCTCGTTGCCGATAATCTCCTCCGTGCAGAACTCCCGTACCTGTGCAAAGTCGGGGTCGCATAGGCCGATAATGGACTGGACCTCGCGCTTGCGGGCGATGTTCTCGATCTGGCCGCCGGAGAAGTCAAAGTCTGTTGCCAGCTGAACCGCCTCTGCCTCGCTAAGCGAAGGAATCATGGAGCGCCAGATGGCAACGCGCGCCTCCAGAGAAGGCTTGTCGAAGCGGATCTTGTACAGGAAACGGCGCTCGAAGGCCTTGTCCAGATTGGTGGTCAAGTTGGTGGTTGCAATCAGAATTCCGTCCAGGTCCTCCATCTCCTGCAGGATGATGTTCTGGATGGAGTTCTCCATCTTGTCCACAGCCCGCTCGGCCCCTTCCTGACGAATGCCGAAGATTGCGTCCGCCTCGTTGAACAAAAGGATGGGAACAGGACCCTCGCCGCGTACCGCCTGCCGATACTTGTCAAAGACGTCCTTGATGTTCTTCTCGCTCTCGCCAACCCAGCAGCTCTTCACCTGGGATACGTCTACGATGTAAAGGTCGCGCCCGCATTCGCGTGCAATCTGATAGACGGTCTCCGTCTTACCGGTGCCGGGGGAGCCGTAGAACAGGCAGGTGAAACCCGTCCGGAGGCCCTTGGCCTTCATCTTCTCGCGAATCTCACCAAAGCGCTTCTCGCTCATCAGCTCCTTCAGCTGCGCCACCTGGCGTCCTTCGGCCATATTGTAGAAAAGCTCCTTAGGGCTGATACCGGAAGCGTTCAACTTCCGGGAAGCGGAAACGGTCTTCTCCTTCTTGCGCACTCCGCCCACATCTTCAAAGATTTCCTCCTTGTACTCGTTGGTGATGCGGAAGAAATCCTTGTCAATAAGACCGTTTCGGCCGGTATACTCAATGACGCCTTCCTGCTGGAGGCTGAGGATTTCCCGGCGGTAGCGGGATTTCAAGCGGTTCAACTCGTCCTCGCTCACGTAGTCGTCCAGGTCGTGCCAGCCCACCATGTCGTCGTCCTCGAAGTAGTAGCGGTAAACCAGGCCGTAAAGAACCACGTTCTCCAGCCAGGGAATCTTTTTCTGGATCTTCCGGATACCGCGGGAAACGCTGGTGGTGGGATTCTGCTCCATCAGCGAGTTAAGATCCTCGATCAGTTCGTCCGTCGTGCACTGGTCTTCGTCGCGCAGGTCCAGGGCGTGGTCGATACGGGTGAGCAGTTCCTCGGAGCTCAGGCCGGTCGTGGGAAGCGGCTTCACAGGAGAGTTGTTCTTGAGGCAGTTCAACACTGATTTGGGGATGACGATGTCGCCGTCCTTATCGATGCGAAGATAGCCCCTCTTTCTGAGCCCCTCCATTTCGTCGTTGTAGGTGAGGAACTTCAGATAATCCAGGCCGAGGGTATCCGCCACATCGCTTCCTTCAATGCGATAGCGGGAGGAACGTCGCACGATGGCGGTCAGGATAACCACCTGCATAGCGCTCATGTCAAGAGTCTTTACCAGCGAGCGAATGTCGGTCATAGCCAGCGACATCCGGCCGATGGCCATCTGGCTGGAGTCTTCGTCAGGGCGCATCTTCTCTGCGATGCTGCACATCCTTTCAATAATCGTCTTGCTCATAATTCGTAAACTTTCACGATGCAAAGAAATATAATCTTCTTGCCAAAATGTGGCAGGATTTAAGAAATCGAACAAGTAAAAGGACCGGAGGTCTGGTCTTTTGATGAGAACTACGACTGTTCTATATATCCTGCTTGAAGCCTTTCCAGCTCTACCCCACATGCGTAGAGTAAATCCCCGTTGCCGATGAGTTTCTCAGCCCCAGGCTGGTCCAGAATGGTTGTAGAGTCAATACGGCAAGCCACGCGGAATGCAATACGGGTAGGGAAGTTTGCCTTGATTAATCCGGAAATTACGTCCACTGTCGGCCGCTGTGTTGCCAGCACAAGGTGGATACCTGCATTACGTCCCCGTTGCGCCAAGCGGATGACAGAGGTCTTTATCTTGCGGGAGACGCTAAGGTCGGCATATTCGTCAATGAACACCACGATATAGGGGTGCTTCACTTCAGCCTGAAGGCGGCGTTCCATCTCCTCACAGAGCCCGTCCAGCCGGGCCGATATCTCTTCTAAGCTGGCATCCTTCGCCTTGGGGTCAATCCACACCTGCTGCACCGGCGTGTCCTTGGCCTCTAAAGAAGCTCGCAGCCCTTGCATAAACATTGTTTTTCCCTGCTTGGTAGCCCCTGCAACCAGCATATGCGGCGCATCCACCAAATCTATGACCTTTACGCGCTGGTCAAAAGAATAACCGATGACAACGGGTAAACGGGCGTCGCTTTCAACAAATGCTTTGCTTTCCAGCATTGACTGCAGCGGAACATCGTGCCGGATACGGTTGGGCACTTCAATGCCGATGCAGTCAATCAGTGTAACCACTCGGACGCTGATGACGCCCATAGCCAGAGCGAAATCGTCGCATAGCTCGCGTACTGCCGATGCTTTCACGCCTGGCACTAGGTACACCTTGTACAATGACACGGCCGGTCCGACCAGCACTTTGATATCCCTGATCTCAATCCGGTTGTAGCTCAGAACATCCCGGATGCAGCTTAAATTGCGCTCAATCTCTTCTTGCATAGTATTGTTTCGTTAATTCAATGATATCCAGCTTTTTCCCGGAGGCGCTGTAGATAACGAAGGCCGAGGTGGTCTTCACGGCGAAGAAGTTTCCGCCGATGCGTATTTCCCTCACGTTGGCCTGTGTGATGAGCTGGCGGTCCAGCGTAACGCGGCGCGGAAGGGGCTTGCCTTTTACAGTAATATCCGCTACAGGTATGGACACAAACTCCTGGTTGCCCACGTAGAGTTTCTGAAAGAATATATTGACGTGTTCTATCTGCATGGCTCCTAGATGTTTGTTCCTTCCATTTCTTCTTCACTCTTCATCTCCCTAAGGATGAATTGCTGACGTTCGTATGTGTTCTGACCCATGTAGAAGGTCAGGAGCATATGGATATCTTCACCCTCGTGAATGCTCACTTGTTCGGCGCGCATATTATCGCCAATAAAGTCCTTGAATTCCTTCTCGCTTATTTCCCCGAGTCCCTTGAAGCGGGTAATCTCTGTCTTGGAATCACGCTTGACCAAATCTGCGAATGCGGCGTCTTTCTCCTCACGGGTAAAGCAGTATTTGGATTCCTTCTTGTTCTTGACTCGGAAGAGGGGTGTCTCCAGAATATACACGTGCCCAGTTTCCACCAGTTCTCGGTAATACTTCAGAAGGAAGGTCATCAGTAGCATTCGGATATGCATACCGTCATTATCGGCATCTGTGGCCAGTATTACCTTGTTGAAACGCAGCCCGTTCAGCCCCTCGCTGATGCCCAAGGCGCCCACAAGATTCCGGAGCTCGACGTTCTCGATGACTTTGGCCTCACTGCTCTTGAAGCTGTTTTTAGATTTGCCGCGTATGCTGAAAACAGCTTGATAGACGGGATTACGGGCTTTGTTCACTGTTCCGCTGGCCGATTTACCCTCCGTGATGAATACGCTGGTCAGGTCTATGAATTCCTCGTTGGCTTTGGTTCGTCTGTCACAGTAATGGACGCGGCAGTCATTGAGGTTGGCGTTGAAGAAAGAGCCAGACTTTTTGGTCTTGTTACTGTTCCGGATTTCGTTGATTTCTTCGCGCTCTTTTACCGCATCCTTGATTTTGTTCTCAATAGAATCGGCGATGTCCTTGTGAATATGCAGATAGTCATTCAGCTGTTTGGAGATGAACTCGTTGACAAAGCTGCGAACAGTTGGCCCGGTCTGGCCGCGCTTCTCCCACATATAGTCGGACGTAAGCCTGGATTTGTGCTGGCCTTTGAGGATGGGCTCCTGCATTTGGATGCTAATCACACCGACAAATGCATCCCGGCAGTCCTCCGGTGTGTACTTCTTATTGTTGTAGAAACTCAGAAGACACTTGGCCACGGCCTCCTTGAAAGCAGCCACGTGCGTCCCGCCGTCATAGGTATTCTGGCCGTTGACGAAAGAAGCGTATGTGGCGGGTCCGCTTGGATTGTGCGTGATAATCACCTCAATGCTGTCTCCAACCAAATGGATGGGCGTATACAACGGCTGGGGTGCCATATCGACCTTGACCAGGTCCAGCAAGCCGTTTTGGCTCAGATAGTCAACACCATTTAAGCGGATGGTCAGCCCTTTCTTTACGTACATATAGTTCTTGACCATCTTCTCTATGTACTCCATCCGAAAAGCATAGTCCACGAACTTTGTAGGGTCCGGCGTAAAGCGAACCAGCGTGCCGGTCTTTTCCGTGGAGCGCTCGCGGCCACTGTCCACCAGTATACCGCGTTCGAAGCGTCCCCAAGCCGTTTCTCCCTCACGGAACGCCGCTACATAAAAGCTTTCAGAAAGAGCGTTTACAGCCTTTGTGCCTACGCCGTTAAGGCCGATGGTCTTCTGGTATACACTGTCATCGAAACGGCCGCCGGTATTGAGCGTGCTTACTGCTTTGATGACGGAGCCGAGAGGGATACCTCGCCCGTAATCCCGGACTTCGGCCGATTTCTCAGTGATATTCACTTCGATAATCTTTCCATAACCCATGGTAAACTCATCCACGGAGTTGTCCATGATTTCTTTTAGAAGGACATAGATGCCGTCGTGTTCGTCTTCACCGCTTCCCAGCTGACCAATATACATACCCGCGCGCTCGCGGATATGCTCGTTCCAGGCAAGGGTTCTGATGCTGTCTTCGTTGTATGTATTGGCCATGGCTTTCAAATGTTTTTGCAAAGAAAAACAATCAAATTGCCAAACTGCGGCAATTAAAAAACAATCTATTTAAGGCAAATAACACATGCCAGATAATGGCAGGTTGATGTTTTACCTTTGCCGACAGAGAAAACAAGAAGGATTATTATGTATCACATCCCAGTTAATGAAAAGGAACTGCTGGGCTCCTTGCCCGGATTCAAGCTCTTAACCTTAGAAGAGATGCTTAACATCAAGGTTATTTCCTTCGAATACAGTGACCATATGGCTCTTACCACGGTAACGTTACTATTTCGGTATGGAATCATCCCGCTTAAATTCGAACTGTCCTGCAGCAGGCAGGATGGGTTCTGCTACGAGCATGTCCTCTATGAAGAAGAATATGATGAAAAAGAATTTCCTGGCTTCAGGGAAGCTATAGATTACATAAAGCTTAAGGCGAAAACCGATGATACTACATCAGTGGATAAATGAACCCGTTCTAAACGAATGGTACTACAGTTTTAAGGATGCCGATGGCCTGGAATGGACCATCAATCTGGTTCCGTGGTATGAATCCCAGGAAGGCCCCTGGGAAGCCTCGGTTGTGTCGGAGAAGAAGGCTATCGGCCTTCATTTCCCCGGGCGATACCTGGACAACGATATCTACCAGCTTAAAGCCGATGCTCTCCGCCGCGTTGCAGGGCTCTTCCCGGATGTGGAATTCCCCGAAAAATGCTTAAATTCGCAACATATGACGCAGTACATAGCAGACGAAGCCCATTTCAAGGAAGTGATTGAGAGAGTGCCTCAGGTGAAGCGCTCCCTCTGGATTGGCACGGCCGATATCAAGGACTTGTACGTGGAAGACCGTCCGTTCTTGGGTCTGCTGGCCGATCTCATCAAGAAGGGCAGGGAAGTGCGTCTCATTCACGCCAAAGAGCCCGGCCCCAACTTCCGTGAGGACTTTGACCACTATCCGGTCCTATTCACGGGATTAGAGCGCGCTTTATGTCCGCGTGTTCATTTTAAGATTATCATCTTTGACTGCAAGTTAGCATACATAGGCAGCGCCAATCTTACCGGCGCTGGCATAGGTATGAAGAGTACCCGTACGCGCAACTTCGAGGCCGGTATACTCACCGATGAACCTGACCTGGTGGAAGCTGCTATGAATCAGTTTGACTCTGTCTGGGCTGGCTTCAAGTGCAAAAACTGCGGCCGAAAGGAATACTGTGGTGACCCGATTCTCAAATGACCGTAAATTACAAAGGCCATAAGATCTTCGCGTTTTGCGACACTCACGGGATGTATCGGAAGCTGGAAGTGCCTGCCGACGCGGATATATTGATCTGCGCCGGAGATGCCTGTGAGGGCTTTAATCCGGCCGATTTGCAGGACTTCTTCAGCTGGTATAATGCCATACCTGCCAAACTCAGAATCTTCGTTCCTGGGAATCACGACCGCATCTTCTATCAGGAACCCACGCGCGCCAGAAACCTTGTTCCTGGTGGGGTAATGTATCTGGAGAACGGGGGAATCGAACTCGATGGAATCAAGTTCTACAGCGTCCCGGCCAGGCCCTATCTGAAAGCGCTGCCGGATATCCCTAAGGACATTGATTTCCTTATCACCCATGGCCCGGCATGGGGTTATCTGGACAGAGGAATGGGGGACAAGTACCTATTCCTGGCTATGGGGACTGTCAGGCCTAAATACCACATCTTTGGCCACATCCACGAGGAGGGACTAAAAAGAGAGGCGATGCTGGGAGGCACCACCTATCTCAACGTCGCATATTTCGATGAACTTAGGAAGACGCTATAAATCTTAGCGTAATCGACAACCCAGGATACTCTTCGGTGTATCGTTTTACAATATCATGGACAATATCCTCTCGGTACTCTCTGCCGGGAAAAAGTTCCTTGTCGAATTCAAACTGAATCCACGTGCCATTAGGTTCCTCCTCCTCGTTGTCTTCCTCGATTCCCTGCTCTTTGAGGTAACCCTTCTCGTACGACACCCACGAATGCATTCCGTCTCTGTAAGAATAGCACAGAAAGCTTTCTGAAAGGGCGTTGGTTATCATTATGCCATTTGCGGTAACAACATTCTTGGATGCTCCAATGCCGACAGAGATGCCGCTGGTGGAAGATACTATAGACTTAAGAGGAATTCCGCGTCCAAACTCCCTGATGGAAACCATCTGGCTGTTGTACTCAATCCAAATATCCTTGCAGAAACCCATCTCATACTCGACCAAGAATGATTCGAGGACACCTTTCATAAGGGTATAGATGCCGTCTTCCTTGCCGCCATTTCCAATCATGCCGAGATACATCTCAGCCCTGCGACGGATGTGCTCGTTCCATTCCAGTGTCATAAGTTCTTCTTCCATAGCAGTCTTGTAGTTTTTACTTAATGGCCTTCACAAAGCTCTCAGGCAGACAGATATTCGGAACATCAATCGCCTCTGCGAAAAGCGGGGCGATTTCTTTGTCCCGGAAGCCGGCAATGCCGCAGCCGATACGTGTGACGTAGAAGAAGAGTTCCGGATGTTCCTTGGCGAAGGCAATGAAATCGTCAACGTAAGGCTTGATGGTTTCCACTCCACCTTGCATAGTGGGGATGGCGTAGCTCTGGCCACGCAGGCCCACGCCGCAACCCATCATGGCACCGAAATGCCGGAAGGCATAATAAGCAGCTCCGCCGCCGTGCATGCCCTCAAGATTGCTGCCAAATACAAACACTTCGTCCGCCTGCAGCTCGCTGATATTGTCCGGAGTATAGGCCGGACGCTCGATTCCATTGTATTCCCTGGTATCTTTCATAACGAATACGAAGGTACGAAAAAAAGACGGATTAACAGCGCTGTTTCTTAGCATGTGCCTGGATTTTATGACGAATCCTACGGAACTTCCTCCGAAGCTCCAGATACGTGGGATCATTAAATCCTTACACCATTTTCATATAGGCAAGCCGCCCAGAAACTTGTCGCATAAGGGCGTCGTCAGGGATGAAGTATTCCATTTGGTGAATGGCTGCCCTGAGGTTCTTGGTGAAGGATCTGGATACGTTGACCTTATCGGTCACGGTGAGTCCCGTAACTTCCTTCCGGTCCCCTTGATGCGCCAGGCGAGTCTTCTTCTCATTGAGTAGAAATCCATTGTCCAGAAGAATCTGTTGCATTTCCTGGAAGAACTCTCCGTCCTGAGCAAAGAGCCTGTCGCCGGTGGCAATATCCTGAAATGAGCCTGAGAACGTTATGTCGTCGGCATATCTTGAATATGTCAGGCCGAAGCGTGCTGAAAGCCCAATTAGCCGCAGGTCCATCGTCTCGCAAGCAATGTTAGAAAGGATGGGAGAAGCGGGGGAGCCTTGTGGTAAGACATTCCGGATGCGACCATCGTCGGTTTTGAGCGGATAGCAGCAGAGCGTGGAAATCAGTTGAGCAGTTAATGGTTCCACGCCAACCCACACCAGAGTGTGTTCCACTTTGGGTGCGCCGATGCTGGTAAAGAAATCCTTCAAGTCAACGTTCAGAACGTGTGTCTTTCCTGTGTGGCATTCCGCATTGGTGAGTACGCTGCGCCCGGGAGCAAAGCCCATAGCGCAAGAAACAGGCGTGTATTCCTCTGCCAGCAGCGCCGCCACGCAGCTTTGAAAGGCCTTGACCATACCTGTAGGGGCATTAATCTGCCTCTCTCCTCCGGAACGCTTGGGAATGGAGAACTGCTGGTAGCTCTTCTGCCTAGCGCTCACGCTCTTGTATCTGAGAATCTTTTTCTCGTCAAAACCCTTGACGGCCACCCCCGCAACTACAGGGGCGATCTCTCCGAATGCTGACAGCAAACTGTCTATGGACTCAAAATTCTTTATCATAATAAAAAAGCAACAGAGGATACCGCGATTTCAAAATAACGCATCTGGGATGCGGTGCTGTTGTGAGTATGTCCAGGGAGAGCGCCAGAGGTGAACTTCATCTAAATGGAGCGTAGCGGAGTTTAGTTCGGTTCAGCTCAAGCTCGGACGGGGCAAGCGCAGCAACAGCCCAGGAGGAAAACATTGTCAGAACCCTTGCGGATTCTATCCTGCCGGTTTCAGCAGGCAATTCAAACGGATGCGGTATCCTCTATTGCAAAGATCTTTTTACTGCAGCAAATATAGTGTCTCTTTATGCCAAAACATGGCAGTTTATTTATTCGCCTCCCGATACATCTCATTCAAAGCCTCCAGACGCTGCTGAATAATGAGTTCTTTCTCGGCCGAGGCCTTTTTCTCGCGCCATTGGGTAATGGCACCGGGAAGGACACGGTCTATCAAGTAGGGAAACCAGGCCAGGATTTCCTCCTTGTAGCAGACGGAAAGGACACGTCGGCCAATCCAGAAGCTACCCTGTCCAAAGCGAATCAGCAGTGGCAGGGGAGTCTTCAGTACCATTTCGTACCCACGCAGCTCCAGTTTGGCACCTTTTGGAAGCTGCGCTTTCTCGCTGACAAACTTCTTGATGCCGACAAGATTGTACTCTGTCGTCTTCCGCTGCACGCTGTCCCAAGTTGCAGCAACGTGGGAAGCCATATCACGGAACATGTCGTCGGCCAGCTCATTGGAGAGCAGATGTATTAGCTCCTGCTTTTCCATTACACCGGTGGCAATATCGAGTACTTTGACTTCGGGAATGTGGTAATCCATTCCAGGTCCGGATCCAGATGTCCGCCGCGGAAGGCGAAGTCGTTGTAAAGCATCCACAAGATGTTGCCGTAGAAGTGATCCGGGACTGTGGGGACAGGAGCATAGCCGTCTGTAATCATGATGAGACCGTCGTAACGGTTATCCAGGAAGTAGTCAATGGACTCCTGGAAATCCGTGCCGCCGCGGCCCTCAATCTGGATAGATTTCCGAGCTTTTTTCATACTCAGAGGCTCCCCGTGGACTTCCACGTCAAAGCGGATGACGTCAACGTTTTCCACTCCGTACTTGAAGAAACGGTTGATGATGGAAAGGGCCTGCGCAACTTGCTGGTCATCCACAGAGCCGCTAACGTCAATGGCAACCAGAAGACGCGTAGCAAACTCCCGTTTGCTGCCCATATACTGGAAGCCGTAGCGACGGCTGGGAATCATCCGAGTCAGGCGCCGTTTGCTGGATAGTACCGAGGCCCGGAATCCAGAGAGGATGGTACGATAGTCGATGCGCACAATTGTTGTGGCCTCAATCTCATCCTTCAGTCCGCCGCCGATGGAGCCCCACTGTTTGCTTCGCTGCGCTCTCCTGACCATATCCTTGATCTGCTCCTGCGCCAGCTGGTCCTCCTCCCATAGTTCGGCCGATTCTTCGGCACCCTCAGCAATTTCCTTCAGCTCTTCGTCATCTGAATCTCCGGTGTCAATTTCCTCGTCCTCATCATCATTCAGTATGCTGCTGAGCGCATCTTCTAATTCATCCAGCGACATCTGCTTATCCTCAGATTCGTCCGGAAGTGACTCTCCGCCGGATTCTCCGCCTGTATCTGCATCGTCGGAAGCCCCGCCGCCACCATCATCTATCAACCCCTCTATTTCATATTTCGGGGACTTTAAGTTCTTGTCCAGATAAGCTTCCACAATGGCGTAGTACTCTTCAAAGCAAAGCCCTTTCTCGTACTGCAGCCCCTCGGGTAGTTTGATAGTGCCTATCCGGTGGTAGGACGATGTCAGCGTTACGTCGCTGGCCACGCCCAGCGTCGCCTTCTTAGCTTTGTACGGCTGCCGCTGGTAGGGATGCCCCAAGAGGATACGGATTACCTCAAAGCGGAGCCTCTCCTCAATGGCCGACCGGGTCCACGAAGACAGAATCTCCGGATTGTATTCTATCCGCATCTTTCCCGTACGCATGGACACGCACATCTTGGAGTTAGCCTCCAGCGTGTGCGTGCACCAGACGGAAAACATCAGCGGCTCGGTCAGAAACCAGTCACCGGCTATCTGTGACAGCAGCTCTTCCATTACAGGTTCTTAATGAATTCAGTGATGGCCTTGAAGCACTTGGGCGCCTTGCTCATCATAAAGAGGTTGGCCTTACTATAAGTGGCTCCCTCGAACACCGAGCAGAAGTGCGCCATAGACTCCCGCTTTCCACCCATTGCCATCCAACTCATATACTTGAGCAGGTTGTCGGCGGCTTTGTCTGTGGGCCCCTGTTTGTCGTTCTCAATGCAGCGGTAAATGCTTTCGTTGACGGTGGCCAGGTCGTGCGGCTGATATCCTTCCAGCGTGGTCTTCTGCCGGTCGAAATCCTTCAGGATGCTCTCTGCGCTCACAAGACGGCTCTGCGAGAAGCTCTCAAAGAACTCCGAGGCGGCCTTTGCACCCACGATTCCTGCTACCACTTTCCGGGTAGTCGGGCCGATGGAAGAGGTTGTCTTGATGATGTCGGAAACGCGTTCCCAAGCACGTCTGTCGGGCGTTTTCTCCAGTGATGATGAAGAATCCGTCACCGCGCCGTCCCCGTCCAGCATACGGCTGTTGTTTTCGATGAAGTCTATCACGTGCTGGTCTATGCCGGCCTGTTGCGCCCACAGAATCCATTCGCCCGCCGTGGGGCGGAAATTATAAATATTGAAGCGGGACACGAGCGCTGGGTCCAGATCCGTTAGCTGGTACTCCTCGCCGTCGTTCACGGCCGATACGATACGGCTGCCCGGTGGTAGGGAACGTCCTGCAAGCTTGCGATTCAGCGCCAGGTCCATGATGGTCTGGAGAATCTCCGGCCGGGCGCGGTTCAGCTCGTCCAGAAACAGCACCACAGGCTGGTCATCGGTAGGGAACCAGTAGGGAGGCATAAATACCGTCTTCCCTGTTGCTTCGTCCTTGTTGGGCAGACCAATCAAATCTCCCGGGTCACTCATCTGCCCCAGGAATAGCGTCACCACCTTCTGGCCTTTGGACGTGAAGAAGTCCGTGATGATCTTTGACTTGCCGATGCCGTGTTTCCCGGACAGCATAATGTTATGCGTGGCGGGTGTGCTCTCCAGCAGGTTCTTAAGTTCTTTCGTGTTGATATTGATTGCCATATCGTGGGTTATTTAAACGGAGACACCATCTCCATTATTTCTTCGTAAGTAAGCTTGTTGGAAGCGCCGGTTCCCTTCAGGATGTTGTCCGAAATGCCCCGCTTGCGGTCCTGCAGCTTCACAATCTTCTGCTCAATCGTATGTTCTGCAATAAGCCGTATTACCGTCACATCCTGCGTCTGGCCGATACGGTAGGCCCGGTCGATAGCCTGCTCCTCGATGGAAGGATTCCACCAGGGATCCAGCAGAATCACATAGTTGGCCGCCGTCAGGTTCAGCCCCAGACCGCCGGCCTTCAGACTTATGAGGAACACCGGGCATTCGCCGTTCTGGAACTGCTGCACTAAATCGGCCCGCTGCTCCAGCGGTGTTCCGCCGTCCAGATAGAAGAAGGGGAGCCCCAGGTCTTTGAGCACCTTTTTGGCCAGGCCCAGAAAGCTGGTAAACTGGCTGAAGATAAGGATGTGGCTATCCGGCGTAAAGATGTGCTGGAGGATGTATTTCAGTTCTGCAAGCTTGGAGGAACCATATTCCCATTCCGGGCGCTGCAACTCAAAGGAGCAGCAGGCCATGCGGAGCCGCGTAAGCCCCTCAAAGAAGGAAATCTCCACATCTCCGTCGCCTCCGGAGGCAATCTCATTCTCTATCTCTACGCGCATCTTCTCATATTCTGCCAGTTCGGCATTGGACATCTTCAGCACGTAGTCAATCTCGGTCTTCTGCGGCAGTTCCTTCAGCACTTCTTCCTTCGTTCGCCGGAGGATAAACGGCTGCGTCAGGTTCTTCAGTTTCTCCAGCTTCTCATCAGCCTCCTTGGGGTCTGCCGAATAGAAGCGAGCCTTAAACTGTTCAAAGCGGCCCAGCATTCCTGGATTGATAAACTGGAACAGATTCCAGAGGTCCGAAAGGCTGTTTTGGACAGGCGTACCCGTAAGGATGATGCGCGCCTTGCTGCGAAGTTCCATTGCTGCGTGAGATACCTTAGTCCAGCGGTTCTTGATTTGATGGGCTTCGTCCAGGCAGATGACGTTCCATTCCCGCAGCTGGATGTCTTCGGCGCTGTTCACCAACACGCCGTAGGAACAGAGCACAACGTCATTGGGGCCGACGTTATTCACCAGCGTAGCCCTGTCCTTCACGCTGTTAATCAGCAGTGGACGAAGGCTCGGCGCGAACTTGCGGATTTCGCTCTCCCAGTTAGGGACGACAGATGTAGGTGCCAGCACCAGGGACGGCCCCTCGGCGGAACGGTCCAGCAGAAAGGCAATGGTCTGCACCGTTTTGCCCAGGCCCATGTCGTCGGCCAAGCAGCCGCCGGCGCCCCAATGCGCCAAACGTGATATCCACTGATATCCGTCCAGCTGATACGGCCGAAGGGAAGCGTCCAGTCCGGCGGGAACGGCCGGTTCCAGCTCGTACGCCTCCTGCATTCTAGTAAGCTGGTCTTGATACTCCGGCCCTGTAGCTACCGGCAGATCTCCCATACCCAGCACCTCGGCCAGCTTGCCTACCTGGTACTTGGGAATTTGCACGTTCGTTCCAACGCCCAGGCTCTGCAGTGCAGCCAGCTGGCGTTTCAGCGCGCGACTGATTTTCAGGTACTCGTTCTCTCCAATCAGAACGAACTCGCTGTCGTCGGTCAAATCGGCCTCCAACACTTTCTTGAGCGGTATTTGGGTATTGCCGAGGTTCAGGTTACCCTCCATCTCGAACCAGTTGATGCCGGCCGACAGGCCTATTTCCCAGTTGGAGCTTCCAGCCTTGCCCTTGAACTTGATTGCAGTGCCTTCCGGCCATTCCATTGCATAGTCGTCCGGGCGGTCGTGCAGGAACTCCAGAAGCGGCAGCAGATTCTCCGTCTGGTGAATCTCCAGCTTCTTGGTGCTGTACATTGAGTAAGAGGGTGTCTTGGTGATGAAATCCGTCAGGTCGTTCAGGTTGTCCTGCTCCTTCTGAAAATCACGCTGCACCTTGTAGGCTCGGCCAACGGAGTCGTGCTCAATGTATTCGGCCGGTCCGTCGGCGGGGTCAAAACGGGCGCCTCCTGCATACGGCATAGCCTTCCACTCTATCATATATGAGCCTTTGTCGGGCTTTATTTGGACGATGATCATCCCTGTGCCCGGCAGGCTCACCGCCTCTGTCAGACCCTTCAGGGCCGATACGTCGATGTCGATGAACTGCTGCATCTGGCCGCTCAGGTCGATGATGGATGCTGCGGCCGAGAGCGGCAGGCCGCTCTGCTTGAGCAGCATTTCCAGAATGCGCCGCTGCTGGTTGTCCAGGGCTATTATGGTTGCGTTTCCCTTGTCGTCGATGATTACCTTGCGGGCAAACACATTGCCTTTGTTATCCGAATCCACGTTCGCCTTGGGGACAATCTTGTCCACCTTGATGTCGAAGGTCACTTTGGCTCTACCGGCCGATATCTGCATCGGCCCTTCCATATTGTAAACGCGGTCCGAACCCACCAGGAAGGGGAGTATGGCCTCGGCCTCCGAGCGGTATACCGGATGAACGCTATACTTGCTGAAATCCCGCAGCACCTGAATAATCTTTTGGTCCGTCTCGTCTATGAAACTGTATCGGCCGTCCAGATATTGGCTGTAAGACAGGAGTTTCTCATTGCCCCAGCTACCGTCTTCACAGGCACGTTGTTCGCGCAGGCCCACGATGGATTCTCCGCTGAAGATGAACTTCACGCGGGAGCCGGAGGCCTGTTTTGGGCTCAGTGCCTGCTCCAGACTCTGGAGCGTCTGGCTCCAGTCATTCACGGGCTTTATCTGCGCCATCCGACTGTCTTCACCAAAGGTGTTCACCAACTTCTGGTGCGCATCGGCGTCCATTTTCAGGTACGGGGCGCATTCCAGCTGCATGATGGCCGTCTGGGGCGTCTCCTCCAGCGAATTGAAGCCTTGGATGTTGTTTAGACTACTCCAGCGGCTAATGAGGAAAAGAATCTGCTGCTCCAGCGGACCGGACACTTTTACGAGTTTCCGGATGCGGTCTCCCAATTCGTCCTTGTCCATCGTCTTCATTCCGGCCAGCAGCTGGATCACAGGAGCCGCGTCCCGGCTCTTGGATATGGCTTCCAGCTTCACATTCTGGCGGCTGTCGAAGTGCAGTGCAACTACAAAGAAGTAGCTGGCGAGTATGTTCTGAGGCACATCCTTCATGGACATCGTACGATCCATGGCCTGCCTGAAGGCTTCGGCTGATTCCTCGTGCTTTCCCTTATACAGCAGCTCAATGGCGCTGATATAGGAATCGAAGGTGGTGCGCACGTGAGGCTTTTGGACCCTTTCACCCGAGAGGCAGTAACGGTAGAACGCCATTTCGTCCTTCAGGTAGAATCGGTTCTGCACGGAAGTGTGCTTGTGGACCGCGTAGGTCTCCAGATGGGAGGCCAAGTTGTCAAGATGCGCTACGGTGAGCATATCCCGGCCGAAGCGCTTCTGCACCTGGTTCTCTGCGCACTGGATGAAGTCCCGGCCGGCAACGGAATCCAGGATAGGGTAGTAGCGCTCTTCCACCACCAGTGGCTCAATGAGCTGGAGAATCTGGCCGGGGCTGGCAATCTCTCGGGAAAGGTCCATCATCTCTCCTGACAGCGCACGGAAAGACAGGATCCAAAGCGTTTCAAAAAAAGGCCCTTGCGTGAAGCCCTCGTCCCGGAACATCTTGGGCCAGCCGGTGTGTTCCTCCAGCACATAGAAGATGTGCTTCAATAGAATGGGCTTGTTGATGCCCTGGCCCGTTATGTAGAGACCACGCTCAATGAGGACCCGCATATCGGACGTATAGTCCTCTATCACGGGATGCTTCTGCGCAAGTGCCTTTATGTCGTCGGCCTTCAGCGGCGTGCATTTGTACGCTGCAAAGGAAAGCAGCAGGAGCTGGCTTTCACTCAGGCCTTCTATTTCCTTGTAACGTTTGCTCATCGGTCAAGCTTCTGGATAAATGCTAGCACGCCCGGCCCTTCCGTGAGGCTCTCATACGGCGTGTGAATGGTAATGGTCTTCCCGTTATGCAGGGTAATGCGCATCTGGACGCGCTCGTCCCCGAACTCCGACGACACTTTGAATCCCTGGTCCAGAAAGCCCTGTATAACGGTCTCAGCACCAGAGATTTGCATCTGGCGGATTTTCTCGTCCTTGAGTTGCTGCTGTTTACTGTCCGGTTTCATACGCGTGCAAAATTAGCAGTCGCTTGTGCCAAACTGCTGCGCTGCAAATATAAGTATCGAAAGCGCCAAAACTTGGCAGCAGGATCAAAGGGTCTAAGGGTCTAAGTTCTAAAGATGTAATAAACCAAGAAATCGCCGAGCGGACTCTTATCGAAAATGACGGCTCGTCTACATTGGCTGGCGTTCTTTGTAATATCCTCCAACAATTCCAGATCACTCATTTTCATGTCCATGCTGACATAAACAGCAAGACTATAGTCGGGGAGTCCTCCTATTGAAGCCAGGTCTTGTTCTATCAGTGGAACCAGCTCATTGACAGAATTGGCAGCGACCTGAATCATACGCAACTTTGGGTTCTCTCCAAATAGGAATTGAATATCTTTCTGGTCAATAGCAATATAGCTCTTCTTGTCAAGTAGTTTGTCCAAGGTCTCTTGTACGATTTTAGTATCTGTGACAATCATCTTTGTTGTGTTTATAAGTTAATAATCTTTTACTTGGTCAAAGTCATAAGGCGCGTAACCGGGCGTGGGGGAGATATCCACCGGTGAAGGGTTGTTGGCTGATGACGGAATCGGCTGCGCAGCGTATGCCGCCAGGCTCTGGCTCTCTTCCGTGAATTTTGTAAGACTTCCGTTGAAGTTGAGCTGAATCACTGCTGCTTCACCCGCACGGTTCTTTTCAATGATAAGCTCAGCATAGGATTCGTCCATCTCTGAGAGTCCCAATTTGGCGGGCCGATTGATGAACAGCACCATATCAGCATCCTGCTCGATAGAGCCGGAGTCCTTGAGGTCGCTCAGCATGGGCCTTCCCATGGAATTCGCAAGGCGTTGAGTGACGTTTCGGTTCAACTGAGCCAGGGCAATGATGGGGATGCGGAGTTCCTTGGCCGTCTCTTTGAGCTGGCGGGAGATATCGCCAATCTCCAGAGCGCGGTTGGTACCGTAGTTACCGGTGGCGTGCATCAGCTGAAGGTAGTCCACAAAGGCAATCTTCACGCCTTTCTCCTGCACCATCCGCTTAATCTTGGACGTGAATTCGGCAATGGTAAGTCCCGGAGTCTCATCGATATACAACGGCGCCTTTACGATTTTCGCGAGGGCCTGTTCCAGCAGCTTCCATTCATAGTCCTCCATCTTATCCTTTCCTTTGCGTTTGCTTGAGGCCAGAGCCGCTTCGCTGCCGATGATACGGTCAGCCAGTTCGATATTGGCCATTTCCAACGTGAAGAAAGCCGTGGGGATGTTGTTGTCAACGGCCGCAGCTACGGCCATATTCAGTGCGATGGCGCTTTTGCCATGTCCGGGGCGCGCGCCGATGACAATGAGGTTGCCCTCCTGCCAGCCGCGGGTAATCGCATCCAGGGCGGGGAAGCCGGAAGGTACTCCGGTGAGACCGTCGGTCTTCTGGACCCATTCCAAACGCTCCATGGCCATGTTGATGGCCTGGCCCAGGTCTACATAGCCGCTTCGCATATTGCCCTGTACGGCGTTAAAGACTTCGGTCTGGGATTCTTCAATTAGGCGGTCCACTTCGTAGGTTTCGTCGAAGGCTTTCCGGAGGATGCCGTAGCCTACCTCAATGAGATCCCGCTGGATTGTCTTTTGCTGGAGGATCTTCACATAGTACTCGATGTTGGCTCCGGAGCCGACTTTCTGAGTAAGACCGGCCAAGAACCCGGGTCCGCCAATCTCATTGAGTGTCCCATCATTGCGAAGCCGTTCCGTCACCGTCATCATATCAATGGCGGTGCGCTCATGGAAGAGCTTTGCCATAGCGGAAAAGATGAGCCGGAGTTTCGGGTTATAGAAACTCTTTTCCTTGAGGGATTCCATCGCCATGTAAACGCTGTCGGCGTCCAGCATCATGGCGCCGATGACCGCCTCTTCCACCTCGGGAGCCTGGGGCGGTTTGTGGCCGATTTCGGCCGATGCCATCTGAACCGCATCCACCGGCGCGGCCTTTTTTCTTGTGTTCGTTGCCATAGATTTTAGTGTTTGTTCGCTGGCAAATATAGGGTATGTTTTTGCCAAAACACAGCAGTGTTGAGAAGTTTGGGATAAGTTCTCAATGCCCTAATATTCAATTAATTATATTGTCAATAACTATCTGTTAATTATGTTGAAATGTTGATAACTCATTCGCTGCTGGAATCCGGCAGGAAGAGCCCATTTCTCAAATATAAATGTGCGCCAAGAGCTTCGTTTCCGTAGTATCCTCCGGCCCGGTGAATGTTCTCAGTGAAGGTGAGATTGAGAAGAAGCATTTTTGCCAAGTTGTCGTCAGGTTGTTCATCTATATGCCGGAGAAAACTCTTGGCAACAAGAAGACGCGCGTTGTCGTACAAGTTGTCCGGAATCTCTGAAAAGGTTGATATGCCGAACACCTCGGACTGAGCCAATAACCGCCAGGAAAGCCATACCTCCAGAAGGTATTTTGAATAACGTCCGTTTTCTATCAGCTCTCCAAGATAGTCAATCGCATCCGGATCTCCGCAGCAGCCAATTTCCAAAGCCAGGATACACCGAGCATCGAAGTCCGACTCTTCTATATACCGGTGTTTTAGTTTGTTCCCAAGTATGGTTAAGTCATTGGCGGGCGTCTCCTCGTTTCTACGTATTGCCTGGATCGCCGTGATGTCATTCACGTATTTCTCCTTGTCATACAGCTGCCAGAATTCTCCCTGCAAGCGCTCGATTTCTTCCTCTGGCAGCAGTTCCGGAGTTGAACAGGGAATAGATATAAGCTCTTGATACAGCTCGGCCATCTTTTCGGTCTGCTCTGGAACATAATCAATCGTTGAAAGCATCTTTGTGAGCTTCCGAGCCAATGACCGGCTTTTGCTGTCCTTGAAAGCGAGCTCAATCTCGCCGGGGAGCATGGGCATCTTCCCGCGGATAGTCTCTGTCGTCAGAGAATCGCCGACGTTGGTATTCATGCGCTCGAAGAGTTCTTCGGCGTTGATAAAACGTCGAAGGAAGGTGGTGCTGTTCCAGCGCTCCGCAAAGGATGAAAGAAAAGGAATCGAAGTGCTCCCTGTGTAGTAGCATCCCTTTATGAACTTCGCGTTAACTGTGCCCAGTTCGTAATCCTGACTCCCTGGAGGAATAAGGTCTTCCATGTACGCCAAAGACGTGAAACTTGCCTTCGACTTGTAATCAAGCAGCTCCGGCTCCACCGCCTTTTCTTCTGGAATATAGCGCGCCGATGAAGCCTCGCTTTTGACGCCCCAGGAAGGGGAGTGGGCGACGTGGATTCCGGTGTTGCCCCCGCGGTTCCGACAGCCAGATAGGAGAATGAGGACTCCCAAGATAATAATCACTTTCAGTACTTTGTATTTCATAGTGCTTAGTTTTTTGTCATCCATAATTTCTTCATGCCTCTCCATTCCAACAACTGAAATCTATATGGTCCTCGGGCTCTTTCCCCAGGACTTCCATAACCTGTTTTTCCAATAAGGCCCTGCCGTTTGGCCACGCGTAAGAAATAGAATGCGGCCCATAGGCGTTGGCTTTGAGAACATATTCCGGTATGTCCAATTGACTGAGCGGTTTTTTGAAAGAGAAAAGGACGAAGAAAGTGGGAGGCTCGTTTCTGACACGGTTCAGAAGGATTTGGCACATTATGTCTGGTGTCCCTATTTCGATGATGGCTTCGGAGGTCGGGTCGCAGAAAACTATCCACGTCTTCGTGAATGCTTCTCCCAAAGACGTTCTCAGATTGGATATGGATTGTGGCCCCCAGCCTAGTCTAACAGTCATTATCCGCGTACACGTAATATTATGTAAGAGGCGATGCACAGCGCCGGCATGAGCACGATATAAACAAGGATATTGACGGCGCGATATCCCAGCCCCGTTTTGTCGCCCAAATTCTCAAGCCAGTCTACTGTCCCGTTAAATAGCTTGTCCACATGTGTGGAATGGGGTACGTAGAAATCTATAAACGGCTGATCCGAATATCCGGTGTAATACATCATTCCCTGGAACACGAAGTAAAAACCGCCTATTAGAAGGAGGAGAATGACTGATGCTACTACTATTCGGAAGATCCAGATTCCAACTGTATTTACCGGCAGTTTGTAAAATGACATTATGGCCAAAACAATCATAAGCCCAGTAAAGATAGGCTCAACATAGCAGAAGAGTATGACGTTGACGGTCTGGTAGGAGAGACCAAACAGATTGCCCAACCCTTGCATCAGGCAGCAACAAAAATGAAACAGTAGCTCAAGCATATTGGATGATGTTTACCGTTCAAAAAACTGGTACTTGTCTGTCCCTTTCAAGGCTAGACAGGTTCCTCTGGCCACTGCCTTCAACGGGTCCTCCGCGACGTGGAACTGAATGTTCACCTTCTCGGTGAACCGTTGGGCAATCCCGCGGAGTAGGGAACCGCCACCGGCAAGCCAGATACCGTTCTTCACTATGTTGGAGTACAGTTCCGGTTCAGTCCGCTGGAGGACTTTGATAATCTCTCCTTCAATCTTTGAGATGGTCTTGTCGATACAGGCGGAGATTTCCTTGTAGGATATCATGGCCTCTGCTGGATGGGCTGTGACCATATTTCGGCCAATGATGTGGAAATCCTCCGGCTCATCTTCTGGCGGCAAATCTGGAATCACAGAGCCGATGGCGAACTTGATCTGCTCGGCGGTAGTACGGCCGATGCTTATGTTGTGCTGCTGCGCTAGGTAGTCTACGATATCGGTGGTGATCTCGTTACCCGCCACATGAATGCTTGCAGATTCGCAGATGCCACCTAAAGAAATAACGGCGATTTCCGTAGTACCGCCACCGATATCGACGACCATATTACCATTGGGCGCTTCCACGTCCAGACCAATACCAAGCGCTGATGCCATAGGCTCGTAAATCATATAGAGGTCGTGCGCTCCCGCATGCGTGGCCGAGTCTCGAATTGAACGTTTGTCCACAGGAGTGCTACCTCCAGGGATGCCGATGACTATCTTCATCACCGGCTTCATAAGGCGTTTCTTGTTGCCAATGGCTTTTTTAATAAAGCCGCCCAGCATCATCTCGGCCGCATCGTAGTCGGCAATGACGCCGTTCATAAGGGGGCGAATGGTGTAGATGCCAGGATTCGTGTGCTCCTCGATGAGCTGTGCCTCATGACCGATGGCTACAAGCTTACCCGTCTTGGTTTCCACTGCAATGATACTGGGTTCGTCAAGGACTACTACATCGTCCTTGAATATAACGGTGTTGGCCGTTCCCAGGTCAATGGCCAACTCGTGTCTTAAAAATGCCATAGAGCTACTTCAGTTCGTTGTTACGCACGTCATTCGGATCCTGATAATCCAGTACCCTCGTCTCGACGTTAAGGCTCTTTAATTCTCCAATTATGTCTTCCGAGATAGCTACCCGATACTTGTTGGACGCAAACAGGACTTGCTTTCCTGTTCTAGCATCAGATAGTTGAAGGGCAACCAGTGATTGACCGGGATGTGCTTTGATAATACGCATCAGTTCTTCCCGGAAAGACCCTTTAAGCTGATGGGTCTGCACGAACATCAGCAAAGTGCTTTGATTTAATTCCATATTCATTGAGATACTTGCAAAAACGGCAGGCCCGAGGCTACCTTTCACGCCTCATAACCCCGGGCCTTTGGGTGCCGTTGTTAAGATTGTACTTTATGAGCGGCAGGGGAGTCCTGCACGTAACAGTTGCCGGAGAAGACGGCTTCCCGCTCTTCCTTCCGGCGTTCCGTCAACGCCTCGTGAGCTTCGTAGAACCGCTTGTTGATATCAGACAAGATGTCCAGATACTGCTTGAGGTTATTCCTAAGATGCATATACTAGTGATGCGTTAATTTAACGCGTTGTTTATATAACTTATTAATATTTAATGTTTTACTAACGTTTTTGCTTGTTCACGATTTGAATCGCTTCCCGATGCGATAAATCGATTCGTCATCGTCACAAGTCCTTAATTACAAATTATTTAAATAGTTCTTTGACATTTTACGATTTGAAGTGAGCGTTTGGCTAAATTTGTGGCTGCAAAAAACCGCAAATTATGAACAAAGGCAAATATGTCTTCTCGCAAGTGATGACATACTTCCCAAGATGGGTCTTTGAGGCCGCCGTTGAAAAGTACAACGGAGACTTTCACGCCAAGAACCTTAATAGCTATAGTCATTGTCTTCATCTGATGTTTGGCCAGATGGCCGGATGTAAGTCTTTGAAAGATATTATTTTAGTTCTAAAGTCTGTAAAAAAAGCAGCCTATCACCTTGGCATCCCAACGGTTGTTGACCCTTCGTCCTTGTCTAAGGCAAACGAGGTTAGGGACTACAGGATCTTCGAGGAACTTGGCATGTGGCTCATCCGAAAAGTCCGTCCGATGTACGCAAAGGAGAATATCCCTGACGTTCATCTTCCTGGCTGGGAGATCTTTGCGATTGACTCCACGACCATTCCCTGCAGCATCATGCTGGCTGAATGGGCCCTTGGCAAGTACTCGAAAGGTGGTGTTAAGATGCATACGGTCTTGGACTTACGAGGAAGCATACCGGATACCATCTATGTCACTGACAGCAGGTATCACGACAGCAACTTCCTGGATGTGTACGAGCCCTACAAGTGGGCAATCTACACAATGGACAAGGCCTATGTGGACTTTGATGCCCTTTACAAGATGACCGTCAACGAGACCTACTTCGTTACCAGAGCGAAAGCCACAATGAAGTACGAGGTGATTGAAACCAACTACAACATCAATGATCTTGTGGGTATCGTCGGGGATAAAATCATTCACCTTACCGGCTACGTCAGTGAGAAGAAGTATCCGAAAGACTTGCGCCTGGTTGAGTTCTATGATGCTGAAAGCGAAGAGGTTATTACCTTCCTGACCAACAGCTTCGAACTCGGGCCGCTTGTGATTGCCAATATCTACCGCAACAGATGGCAGATTGAGACGTTCTTCAGATGGATCAAGGGAAACTTGACCATCAAAGCCCTCTGGGGCTATTCGAAGAATGCTGTGAAAATCCATCTTTGGGTCGCCATCAGCACCTATCTGTTGCTTGCCTGGGTGAAAGCTGCGCTCAAAAGCCCGTTGACCATCACGGAAGTCTCAAAGGTGGTGGGAGCATCGCTCCTTACCAAGAATGATATACGGGAATTGCTGGGCATTCCAGCCCCACTCACTCAAAATCAAAATGTCAATGAACTTGAATTAAACTTTTAAACCAAAATATATCGCATCAGTAGTATTCCGGAATCAGAGAAATCTTTGCAATTCCCTTCCACGGAAGTCTCTTTACACCAGGCAGTTTGCGCTCTTTTAAAATGCGCTCCGGGGTGTCAAAAACGGACAGTCCTGCCGCAAGGATTATCTCTTCCTTCGTCCATTTGCGATTCGGATATAGTGTTCTGTGGTTCAACCAGTCCCGCGCATCTATCTCATCTTCTTTTTTGGTGAAACGATAAAAAGCATCGTTTTCTGCTATGCACACCTCTTCTGGTGGGCAATTCTCAGGCATCTCGTCAGCCCAATGCTCACCATACTCCTTTACGTAGTCTTTCAGCTTGATGTCCTTCAGCATAACCACCAATATTATTCTATTAACGTCAAATTAACGCTTTTATTTTGTATTTATCACAATCTCCGCTTCAGGCACATTGGGGCGTTGCCCCAAAGAGCCTTCCGCTCCCAACGCGCATCGTGCAGCCGCTAAAGCGTCAGGACCATGCGCCGATACCCTCGCACTTTCTATTTCTTTATATCACCGTTAACCACCTGATTCCCGTCACCGTGTATATCGCCAACCTTCTGTTTCCGTCCCGACTTCGAAAAAATCACTTTGATTACGGCCACAATGATTGGTACCGCCACCACCCCAATAATCCACTGCCAGTACTCAGAAAAAAACTCCTTCATAACGATTCCTTATTATAGTTCGACAAAGGCAAAGGCTTGCCATGACACGCCTTAGCAAGAATCTTTCCTCCAATATAATTACCTGTGATACTTAAAGTATATCTGGTAAGCACTTCAGAAGAGAACAATTGTATCAACCGCTCCCAGGCAGGGGTAAATCTAATAAAGTACTCCCTGATCTCCTGTTCTGTAAAAGGTGCCATCATTCCCATCAATGCATCAACGTGAGGTATGATATACTCTTGATGCCTTTCCACCAACTTTTGTTTCAACAGTCTGCTATTCGGGCAACAAAAACAGGTTTGATTATTCTTTGTGCCATCTGTCCACATCATACAGGCCGCCATTGGCTTGTCAGTAACAGCCTCGTGTGCCTCTGGGTGAAGCTTACAATACTCTTCGTACACCCCTGCCGGTAGCGGTTTCCTGAAAAACAAGTCATAATTGGTGAGCATATATTGCTCAAAGGGTAATGCGCTTTTTAGTCCCGGCAACGGTAAAACTAATTTTTCCTGTTTCAGATACTCCACATCCAATGTTCCAATGCCTGCCATTTGCTCAACCAGAGGTGTCAGGCTGGAGAAATTATTATCTATCATCACCCCTATGGGTGCCAAGAACAATTGGTGCCTCAGCTGTAATAATCCTAGAGTAGAGAGCGCAATCGGTGTAAGCTTTGGGAGTATTTCAAGAGCCGTGTCAATTATCATTCGTTCAGTAGAATTCCAATTCTCTTGAATCCAGTCAATCATGGAGTCCACCATCATATCCCTCTGCTCCAGCGTCTCCGACTGTGTATAACCTTTAAGTGTCGTATAATAAGCCCATTGTGTGGAAGGACGCACAAACTCTGTTAGCTTCTCCTCCAGTTTTTTCTCCACAACCTGTTCGAACAGTTTTTGCGTGCATTCATTCGCGCAAGCTTTCATTTCCTCCCTTGCTTCCAAGGAAAGAAGCTCAAAGTCCTGCCGTAGCAATTGCTCCGCGATAGTAGTCAATATTTCTCCGTTAGCAACAACATCACCATTGATGATGAGATTGTTGCTTCCGTAGATTGCTCCTATCTTTTGAATTCTCTCAAACATTGTTTATACAATTTTTAACCCTCCGCTTCCGGCACATTGGGGCGATGCCCCAAAGAGCCTACATCTCCACACGCGCATCGTGCAGCCGCGGAGCGGCAGCACCGTCTTTTCTTTCTCCCCGCAGCATCATTCTCTGTTCAAAGTTTCTCTAAAGGTCTCTTCCCAGCTCTTAGCAATTACCTCATTCAGTTCCTTCGTTTTTCTGCTCATCTGCTCGGAAACCTCCTCAAACATATCCGCCCCAATAATCTGTGTTACCGTAGAACCTGACACCTGATAATCATTGACAAGGTTCTTGTTTCGAATAAAATCTATTGAAACGCCCTTCCAACTCCTATCATACATTTCAACCAAATCTTCAAACTTTTCTCCCGTCTTTTCGTCATAATCCCATGACTGTACACAATAGTCTCGTGTCACAAAGTCAAGAAGTTTATCATCAGTGGGGGCAATAACAATAATATGCTCTTTGGGAAAGCCAGAAAAATCAAACTCCTTGCCTGGCAATCTCCATTCCCTTAGCCACTCAAAATCATATAAGTCAACATCAAGTTTAAGGAAACGCCAACTCATTCCAGATGCCGCCATTGCCTTTTCATCAGCATCATCTCCATAGATAACATTCTTCGCGCCATATCTACTTATCAGAATATCACGTGAAAAACCAATCCCGTAAGGCTGATACATAGGCTGCCCCGTGCTATTCACCAAAGTCTCGAAAAACTCCCCCACCTGAGTAATAGGCGAGGCAGTAAAGCAGATGTAGTCTTTATTCTTGGCGCGAAGTTTTTTTTCCTGAAGGATTGTCTTCAACACCTCGGCAGCCTCATATTCCGTTCCTGAAGTAAAATGGAATAAATAGGGAGACTGGTCTCTCTTTTTTGTTCTGAATTTATCGCTTCCTATAGACATATCATTAATATGAATAGTTCTTTCTCATTTCCTCAACACCATTCAAATAAAGGAATTCAGACGGTGATGATTTTTTCGCCTGATCGTAACTATTATGCCTTAATGTACTTGTAATCAGAGCGCATAGTTTCCTGGCTCTTGTTACACCTACAAAATGCAGATTCAAATCCTGATCGTATTGTGGACAATACAAGTCATTCCAGTCACCGTCTCTTGGCTGTTTGACGGGCAGCTCCCATTCATTCATGTTCAAATGATAGACAATGTCAAACTCCAGCCCCTTTGCTTTATGCAATGTCATAATGACAACTTCATTTTCTTTTAGCGGCTTGTATGTTCCCGTCAGTTTCTCATCCTCCAATACAGTTCTCAAATGATTCAATGAACTACCTTCCTGATATTTGGGGAGGATAATCTCTGCAACATTTCTGAACAAAGGAGGAAATTCGTCAGCAATATCCAACAAATCAACCGCCCTTATTCTGTCTCGTAATGATAATAGTTTTTGCTTGACAGTGTTCGTGAAAAGGTCATAATCAGCATACTCGTCAAGTACAGCCATAAAAGGCATATTCCTGTCAAAGTAAAACATCAATAAGAGCGCATACAACCTTGACCTTGGATTCACATCATCGTCGAGAGGTGTAGATGCGACCACCCTGTGTGGTATCTCCAAGTTATTGTCAATATACGTCTGAGTTGTTTTGTTTTTCACGAGAATTGCCACCTGACTCAGATCTTTGACGTCCCAATTCTCACAATCGTCTCCAATGATATTCGTCAGATATTCAGCAACACTCGTTTCATCGCCATTCACAGTAATCAGTTCCACACCATCCTCTTCTGTTTCTGTTATCTCACAATTGGCATCCAGAAGTCTGTTTGAATAGTTGACAATAGGTGTGGAACATCTGAAATTATCCATGAGTTTGAACGCTTTGAATCCTGGCGAAGTTTCAAGAGCTTCAAGATACTTGCTTACCTTGTGAGCAAACCCAAATATGGATTGATTGGGGTCGCCAACTGCATTAGCCACAAGTCCTAGTCCAATCAGTTCATGAAATATACCATTGGTATATGTGTCCGCATCTTGGAATTCATCAAAAAACACATACTTGAATCTTGCCCTCAAATGTTCTTTACATGCAGGACAATTCTTGGTGATATGCAATGCCATCAACTCCAACGAGTTAATGAGCACAAATCCTTCAAGGAATAATTCATAGATTATCTTCCATGAAGGTTCCTTGATGTCATCGTAGTCAGGATGGATACTTCCGATCCACTCAAAATCAGCTCTTCTGCCCTTTTCTAAATCTTTTTCTGCAATTGGTATTACCTCTTTTGTAGGATGCCCAATCACATAACTTCCGAAAGGAATAACTATCTGTGTCAGACAGAAACTGTCAATTGTCCCAAAGAAAGAATTCTTTTCCCATACGCCATCCGTCAGTGACTTCCTTTTCAGATGTGCTGAAGCCTTACGTGTATATGAAATTGCTATCACTCCTTGGTACTCGCGCATTTCATCACTTCTGAGCAGGCGTTTTATCTTCTCAGACATAACGAAGGTCTTACCACTCCCTGGTGAAGCCAGCACAACGGTATTTCCGTCTTCGTTGATTATGTCACGCTGGGTTGGCGTTGGCTCCATAATTTTTTTCAATATAGTCTTTCGCCTCAAATAGGAGTACTGCTATCCTATCATCTTTAAGCGATACAAGCTGGCTCCTTTTATTTTTCAGGAAATGGTACATATTCAACCCCTTATGTTTCTTCATTTCCTCTATTATTTCTTCGTCGCTCAATGCGCCCTCCGGGTCATAATAATCAGTCAAAGTCTTGCGTAAAGGGCTATTCAGCAAGTCCGTTTCCAAATCCACATTGGCAGTTTGAAGATTATAATCATCCAAAAGGTCCCTTATTGTAGATGCTGCTTTTTTGTTTTCTTCAGGTATATTGTCAGGGTCGTTGAAACCTCTTAACAATTTCTTGTTGTCCTCAACTGTTTTCTTATCTTCAGCGTTAAGGTTGCATCCGCCTATCAAGCATTTCAAGGCTCTTTCAATGCCCGCAAAACGATATTCAGCCTTTTTGGGAATCTTTAGAATGTCATTGTCGGTTCTCATTGACCATTCAATGCACATGGCATTCAAAATCTTGATAAAAGTAATAAAGTCCACACCTTCGACACACAGCACTGAAACATTCAATCGATCAAGGTCAATTCCTAATTGTTTCGCAAGGGTCTTGAACAGCAACAGCTCAGAAGGGCCTTCCACCAAAATCACATAGTCCGAGAAGAACGCTTCTGCTGGTATTACGCTCATCCTATAGCCCAAACCATCAACGCCTTCCTCAATCACTTTGGAACATCCATTTGAAGCTGCCAATGTTTTATTACTCTCTTTATAAAGCCTTATTATAGAATTAGGACTGAATTCACTGACGATAAACGGTGAATGACTTGTCAAGATTACCTCTCCTTTAAGCGTATTCCCTAAATATGAAGCCAACTCTCTCTGTTGGTGTGGATGGAGATATGCCTCCGGTTCTTCTACGCAGATAATTGAGACCTCGTTTGACAAGTCAGAGACTTCGTTTTGTGTAGCCCACAAAGATAGGTATATCTGGTTAATCCGTCCTTCGCCACCAACAATCATATTTTTCCCTTCATGTTTTGAAGCCAAAGAAACGCTAGAAATCACCCTATCGATCTCTGTAGTTGAAGTGTCGAATACAATTTTCTGCTCCCTATGGTGAATGGACAACTTATCCAATTCTTTGTTCAACTGCTCTGTAGCATTCTTAACATAAGAAAGCTCTGGAATTTTTGCGTCCACATATTCCAGTTTCTCAGCAATGTCTTCATACAAGGCATTGTCTGCCTCAACAATTTCTGGTTCTCTATTATCCTTGGCCTGATTCAGTAATAGATTCTTCGACTTATTAATGAAGCCCCAGAAATCCCTTCTGCTACTGATGTATTTTAGATTAAAAAACTTCCTATAGTAAGGACTGTCAATTTCAGTCAAGTCATCTTCGCTGTCACTCCTACCACAATAAAAGTGATAGACCACTTTTTTATTATTCCTCGCAGCTTTATACCTTAGCACCAACTTGCCATCGTCACTAATCTTGCCAGGCATCCTTGCCACAACACAATCGTCTATCACATCAGTGAAATAGATACGGATGTCTATTTCATTGGTTTCTTCGTAAGCATAGAAATCCGAATCACTCAATTCATAGTCATAGTCTGAAAGTCCCCTATCCAATAATAAACGCATGGCATAGATAAGGTTTGTTTTACCCACATCATTTGCCCCAATGATAAGACTATGTTTATTAAAACTCACCGTAGCTTCTTTGAAGTTACGGAAACCTTTGATATAAATGTGGTCTAAATGCATAATACTATGCGTATTGGTTCTTTCTTTTATACCTCTCCATCAACTCCAGCAACCCTTTAAACGCCTCAATCCTATCTTCTTTCAGCAGCCCTTGGTTCATCTGTTTGCGGCAGTGTTTGACGAACGTGTACATATTGCGTTCTTCGCCCACGTATTTTGATGGGTTGCGGTGGTGCTCCTCTATAAAGGATTTCACCTCAATGTATCGAATCTGCCAGTGTTCGTCTCGGGTCATAGTTCACGCATCATTATCATCTTTGGGCCTACGTTGCGGTACAAACACGTAAGAGCAGAATATCCAGATGACTCTCAGATACTTCTTCATTTCTTTGGTAATTCTAAAATCCCATCCACCTCATGCGGCACAAACGGCCCTTCTTTGCATTCAAAGACCATGCTCCCGCTCTCCAGGCTTTCCAACTTGTGCCAGACGCCCTTGGGTATATCTACTCCATATCGTCCTTCTTCTGCACATAGCACAACGCTTTCAATCACAGAGCCATCATCATTGTAGGTGGTAGATCTCACCTTTCCTCTCAGGACCACAAACGACTCATCCTTTGTCGGATGCCGATGAATAGGAATATTCGACCCGGGCTCTATGGCATTCAACATCCGATGACATTTCTCGTCAAGGCTCTGATGGAAGTTATAATTCATCCGGAGCCGGGGCGAGGCCTTCGCCTGGGCGGAAACCTGGTCGAGTAGATTCTTGTCAATTATCATTGCAAATACTTATTCCAATCAATCCTTTCCGCGAAGAACTGCGCCCCGGCCTGCGTCAAATGCTTCCCATCTGCCGATATAAACCGATGCTCGGGCGTAAACACCTGAACAAGACCTTCATCATCCGTCACCATTCCCATCAAATCAAGGAAACGCTCGCCATAGAACTCACGGAACTGACTGTTCCTTTCAAGGAACTGCGCCCCGCCCAAGGGGGACACGCGCTGCTCATAATAGTCGGGCCGATGACGCCGCGCATACACATGCCCATTGTGCTCACCAAAGCTCTTATCGCCCACAACCACAATCTTTTCCGGCGAGAGCCCCAGCGCCCAGCATTGCACTTCGATGGCCGAAACATACCCTCCGCTAATGCCCCGAGCCGCAATAAACACCCTATCCGCCGAGGCATATCGGCCATCGCGCGAAGGTTTCAGGTAATCATCGGCAAACGACACCTCCACCCTGTCGGCCACGGGAGACTCCAGAATGGTATTCACGAAATCGCGCCCGAAACTGTTGCCGATGACCAGCCAATGAGCTTTATCGGCCGATGCAAACGGCCTGTCATACTGATAACCTCGCTCCGTGTATTCCACGTTCATGCGTCGATGCCGATCCTGGACCGATATACCCAGCTCCGGCACATCCCGCACCACGCCTGAATTCCAATAAATGTAACCGGCAAAGCCAGTAAGCAAGACCCACATGACAAGAGTCGCCAGCCAGGCCTTGGCCATTCCCTTCTCAATCAGCCGGTAAGATGCCCACGAAATAACACCCACAGCAGCCACATACAGAAGGAACGTCCAAACTGTGAACGATGCCCCGAAGATATACCGATAAAACGCCAGTAAAACCTGATGCCAAACATAGATGCTGTAGCTCGCAATCCCTATCTTCGACAGCCACCTGTTTGCGGTAACAGGATTCTCCAAAGCCCCGCCGGACAGCAGCAATACCGCGCACAACGCCACCACCATCGGCAAGCGCACAATAGCAGGAATCAGGTCAAACCCAACAACCAAGAGCGCCAGCAATAATGCATAGCATACATACGAAAACACAGGATGGAATACCTGTTTCTGAGAAGGCCCATACGCCAATGCTATGATTCCGCCAACCCCAAACTCAAAGAATCGCGCCGGCAAATAATAGAAACGGTTAGCCTCATTCGTGCTACCGAAATACCAGAGCAAAGACAGAAACGCCAGCGAAGAGATGATGATAAGTGACGTTTTTTGCGGATCGGCCTTATCCAGCCTGGCCAGATAAAAAAGCAAGGGATAAACCAGGTAGCACTGCATCAACAGCCCCACATACCACGTATGCATCAACGGCTTGTACTCATTGGCGATATTCCAGTAGTCCCCCGTTGTAATGGCCGATAAGAAATTATTGCCGAAGAGATTCGTCGCCACTACCGACTCAGCGAGATTCTCATAGTCGTCGGGCAGCATCGCAAACCAGCCCAAGGCCATTGCTGCCAGTCCCGCCACCAGCAATACCGGCAGAAGGCGCATCAATCGGCCAAAAACAAATTGAAAATAGCCCCGTTTCTTTTCCGTCAGGCTCCTGCTTGTAAGATACCCCGCAATCACCAGGAACACATCCACACCCAGATATCCGTACTTCAGGAAGCCCGCATGATACAAGACCACGGCTATCACAGCAATGGCTTTCAGGACATCCAGATATGCGTACCGCTGCGTCATTTCCCCGAGTTGCTTTTTCT
>Ga0265298_10001589_pt1 | contig 33603 bp, 22 predicted proteins | sample AusTroGonzalo_MG_3_FD_193486 | JGI IMG/M metagenome (GOLD analysis project Ga0265298, IMG submission 193486) | Bovine rumen microbial communities from tropical cattle in Woodstock, Queensland, Australia - Gonzalo_01 | ecosystem: Host-associated > Mammals > Digestive system > Stomach > Rumen ... | reverse complement strand
CACGCTGATTGCCGGTATTTTCCGGGCGGGCGGGGACAGCCGCTTCGGATTTATCTGCGATACGATTGACATGTGGTGCTATGCCGTGCCGCTGGGGTTCCTGGCGGCAGGCGTCCTCAAACTGCCACCGATGTGGGTATACTTCCTGCTGTGCACAGATGAATTCGTCAAGTGGCCCTGGGTGATCGGGCATTACCGGAGCCGGAAATGGCTGCGTAACATTACCCGGGAAAATGTAGTGGAATAAAGCTGATCACAACATACGGGCTGATCTGTAATGAATACTGGAGTATTTTCACCCACGTTGTAACATTGGATGATCTTTTTCCCTGAATATGAAGCAGAACATAATGAGCCACGGATATACAAAAATGATGTTCATGGTTCATTATTGGAAGTGTATAATGAATCAGACTGTAATTATATGGGCTCAGAATCGCCTTTGATGGCCAGATTGCAACTCGGGAAATATTTTGTACGAAATTTGACAATATCGTACGAAATTATATAGGTTAATCTGCTGCTCATCATGCAGATTGTATACGTCCTCCGGGCACAAAGTTTGAAAAAGAACATTATTTGGGAATTTTGTCACACAGATGAACGTTTTTGTTGTATAATGGATTACAAGGAACCCATAAATCTTTATTAGGAGGTAACCATTCATGATCAAACGGACTCTGATTCTTGTGACGGTTTTGGTCCTGGTTTTGACAGCCTGCGCAACCGCGCTCGCTGATACCATGTGGATCAAGACGGACAACGGTAAACCTGCCAACGGGCGGACCGAACCCGACGTGAATTCTACATGGGTCGCTTCGTTCGCCTATGGCGAAGAGGTGTACACCATGGGGACTGCACCTGTGAACGGCTATACCGAGCTTTCCAACGGCGGCGGTATCTGGGTCCTGACCAGGTTCCTGGTCAGTTCTCCGCCCGCTCCCTACGTTCCCGGCAGCGGCGGCAGCAGCAAGGGTTCATCCTCGAGCGGCGACGCACAGAGCGCGATTTATAAAGAATTCAAAGCTGCGAAATGGGTCACTCCCTACGATGCGGTTACCACCCATAAACGTTCGTCCGGCATAATTAACATGCGCTATGCCCCCTCCAAGAACGCTCCCCTGGTGCAATCTTACAAGCCCGGCGAAGTCCTGACGGTTATTTGTGAACTGAAGACTTGGATCGAGGTTCAGGACCCGGAAACCGGCAAAGTCGGATATATCCGTCAGGATTTCCTGCAGCGCTGAGTGACAGCTGAACAATTGAAGGAGGAAAAAAGACAATGAAAAAATGCATTTCCATTCTGCTGTGCCTTGCCCTTTGCCTGAGCTGTGCGGCCGCACTGGCGGAAACAGTTACTGTTGAAAAGACAGAACTGAAAGTGAACGACAGCCTGACGCTGCGGGCGGTGATACCCGAAGGTTATGAGGTTGTTGACCTGACGGACGAAGACGGAATCTTTTACGCGTTCGGCTCCAAGGATGAAACCAAGCCCATCCTCATGCTCAGCCTGGGTGTGGACGATTCATGGCCCGTGGGAACCAAACTCAACACGCTCAGTGAAGAGGAGCTGAAGGGAATCGAAAATTCGAAATTCCTGGACATTGATCCGGATGTGCAAATCAGCTATACGGAGACTGCGTACGGCACAAAGCTGCTGGTTGCCACCGATGCGGACAAGTCTGCGGTTGTTTTCTACACGTTGTATGAAGGATATGAAATTGAGTTTTTACTAACCATGAGCAATGGAACGGCACTGTCCCAGGAGCAGATCGATGCAAGCGTTAAATTCCTGAGCGACCTGGACCTCGTATTTACCCAAAAGTAAGGATTTAGTTTTCAGCAAGAAAGGATCCCTGGATTGTCCAGGGATCCTTTTCTGCGTCGAAAAACATCATGCCTTCGAAGTGGGGTGAGTCATGGCTTTTCTTCCGTCTTTTGAAGGAAGTTAATAATCAGCATATTTCAGGGATTGGGCAAGATCGCCGGTTTTTTCTTGTTTTTGGAAAGGCTGCATGGTATAATTACTATGTATAATGTCCATTCGGGATGAGCAGTGAATAATCTGTATAATCCGGGAAAACGAGGGAAAAGAGGTAAATCAAGAGAAGCAACGACAGAATAACGGAAAGAAAGGTACAGAAAACAAGCGAAGCCGCCGCCAGAGATTTTATGACATTGTCACGATGGCTATGTTGGAAGGTTCCAGCTGGTCATGTGGATTACCATCATGATCAGATAGAGGCGAACATACCAGAACTTGGTGGAATGGTGCTTGCCAGCTTCGAGGAGCCAATCCAGTTTGATACGCTTATTGCAGCGTTCAGATGAAGTTCGCTTGTTGTACATCAGCTTCCATTCATCGCTTTCTCGCGGAGGCGAGGTATAGAATCGGATGTTGTTTTTCATGGGAATGGAACAGGTTCTGCCATATTTGGCAGTGGAGCAGGGGGATGAACAGGCACAGGTTCCATTGTTATTCAAAGGGCAGCGAAACTTGGCGTATTGTCGGCGAAGATCATTACCATTGGTTTTCATTTTCAGACCGGCTTTACAGATAGGAGAACCATCAGGAGCAATGGTCACGCCGTGGTAATCAGAAGTTTTTCTGGTATTTCCAAGATTCAGATCAATGAAGGGGGTAATTGATTCACGCTTGCACAGGGAATACATGGCCATGGAATCATGAGCCGAATCCAGAAGAAGAGAAGCAGGCTTTAGATCAGGCGCCAAATTCCGGAAACGGAAGAATGCTTCACAGAAGCCATGGGAGTCATGCTTGGAAGCAGCATGATACAGGGGAAAGAGCGGCAGATCAGAATCAGCATCGGTAAGGATGTAGAGATCGTAGCCAAAGTACCAGCAGTCACGGGAGGAATCCCAACCGACAGAGCAATCCGGTTGAGGGAAGTAACGATTGCAATCGCAGTCAAAGTTTCCGGTTTTCCAGCAATCGCAGATGTGGTGAGATCGGAATCTGGCGGCGGTGACAACAGGAGTTCCATCACCGGAGATGTTCAAATGTGCGGGATTGATTTTCTTCTGACGGATAGATTCATCCAGGAAACAGGTGCGAAAGATTGTGAAGAGCAAACCGTAGGCTTCCTTGTTGGCGTGAAAGGCAACTTTGGAAAGACGATCGATGAGTTCAGCAACAGATTCCTTTTCAATGGAGGCAGCTTTCTGGCCTTTTCCCTTCGGCTTCTTCACCTTTTGCTTCACAGGAGGTTTGATGTGAGAAGAGAAGTTGGGCGTTGCAAGAATCCAGAGTCTGTCGATGAAGTCATAGAACGTACCAACACCGGGGACATCCTTGGGATCAAACCCGCAGAGTATCGCATAGAATTGCGAGGTGTGGAGTGTTGCAACCCAGGATGGAATAGAAACGCATTTGGTAATAATCATGAGGAGAAGGGATCGCAGCATACAGGAAGGCTGACGAGGCATTGGACCAAGGTTAGAATAGCAGTCCATCATGATGCGATCCACAGCGGAGAGATCAAGATTCCTGAAACGCAGGAAGATCTTCCGGACGGATGCAGGTTGTGATCGCCAACTGATCCAGCACCTTTGCATCCTACGAGTTAGGGAACCTCTGTAGTTCAAGTGAGATTGGATTACGGGTTTCATAGCCTTCGGCCTCCAGTTCATCGGATTTGATGTTGGGGAACATTCATTTCTGATGAATTGGCCGCCGAAGGCGGCCGCCAAAAAATTGGCGATTTGTCAAGTGTTTTTGCGAAATTTCTCAACTTTTTTCTGCATATTTATACAGAAAGGTGTGAGGGACGCAAAAAAAATAGAATCTCCGATCCCTTGTGAATCAGGGCTCAGAGATTCCGAATGGATATCATTATGGAACGGAGGAAAAAACCATGAAGAGAATCCAGAAACTGCTTGCGCTGGTTTTCGCACTGATGATGGCAGCCACTTTTGCCGCCGCGGAAGGAACACAGCTGCCGGAACTGCCGGAAGGCGTTGTGCCGGTGACCTGGGAAGTCAACGCGGATCACCTGATGATCCAGACGGACGAAGCGAGAGCCCTGTATGAACGAATCGTCGCGCAGGATTACCCGACCATGGAAGAACTGAAGGCGAATCCCGTTGTTGCCCAGCTGGACGCGCTGAGCGACTATTACAGGGCCAAGTATGGAAATACGGCGGAGATCAATACGCCGGAAAGGGAACAGCTTCGGCAGGAGAAAAAGGAAGAGTTCCTGAAGCACGGTTCCGCACGCACAGAGAGTATCGATGAAAACGGAAACCATCGATATGTTTATGACGGCGAGCTCCGGAAGGAATATCAGTTCGAGCTGGTGCTCGGACTGCCGGCGTCCGGGAAGTCTACAAGGATCGTGGATCCGGACAGCGAAGCGATGGGCGCGTTCATTCTGGATCCGGACATGATCAAGGAGCAGCTGCCGGAATACATTGAAAGCCACGGCGCCGCCGCGGATGCGATTCACTTTGAAGGCATGAAGATTTTCGATGATTGCATTGATGTGTTTCTGAACGGCGATATGAAGGGAACGAACGCCATCCTGCCGATTGTCAGCTCGGACCTGGAGGAACTGATGACAAAGTACATCAAACCCTTTGAAGCCGCAGGTTACAACGTGAAGGTCAAGTTCCGGGAAGCGGAACCGAACGAAGCGGCAGCGCGGGTTGTGATGCGCGAACTGCGGGGCGGCCAGCTGATTCGCAGCGCAATTGCGTTTTCATACGGCCCCGGCGTCAAGGATGTTTATGACGAGCTGAAGGTGATGATCAACGCCAAGGGCGAGCCTTACGGATTTGAGGAAGAAACAGAGGAACTGGCGCCCGCGGCCTGATATGAACCGGGAACCGCGCTGAAAGCACGGCGCCGGTTTCGCAAGCGGGGAATATAAACAGAATCCTGATCGCCAAACGAATAGCGATCAGGATTTTTCCTGTCAGGGGGAACGAAAAAGCCTGAAAAAGCGGCTGAAAATCAGAACGCTTCAACAAAGGCATCCCATTGGTCATTCCGGCTTTTCCAGAATGATGATTCTTCCCTGGCCGTAGGGATCTTCGTATTCCGCTCCGACTGTTCCGCCCAAGGTTTCGTTGATATAGTCCACAAGCACGTCAATATCCGCCTTCACTTCATTCTGCAGAACCTTGCAGCCCTTGAACATGCTGAAGCCGCCCCCGGCTTCCTGCAGAATGAATCCGCGGCCGGAAACAGAATAATTCTTTTCCGGATCGATCGGCTCCCCGCCAACCTTGACATTCTTCACGCGGCGTTCGCCGTCCACCCGTACAAACATGTCGTTCTCATCCAGGACGACACTGCTGGGGATATAGCTGTGAATCTCTAAGGTCAGGCCGGAAACCTGGAGGAAGCTTCCGTTTTCGAGGGGAAGCAGCATGGCGCCCAGCTCCAGAGCGTCCAGAATCTGCTGGCCCGTTGCCTCAATCACGCTCATATAGCTCAGGTAGGGATAGGTCTTACGGATGGCAGCAACCGTAATATCCCCCGGTTTGATATTGGCCCGGATGGCAGCGGCGTTGAGCACGGCGATATCCGCGTTCCCCTGGGCGCGGAAGGCATCCGCGCTCAGATCTCCCATATTGGTTTCAGTCACCCGGATGATCCTCAGGGACTGGCCGTTGAAGTCCGGCTGCACCGGATCATCTGCCATCAGTTCCACGGTGCTGTGGGCCACGACGACCTTCAGCTTTTCTTCCATTTTTGCAACTTCCGCCTTCACGGCCCGGGATGCTTCGTTGTCAATCGCAAACATTGCCGGTGCCGAAACCGGATTGTCCCAGTTGTAGAGGCCGGCCGTAATCGTGCCGTCCGCAGCGATCCTGCACCAGCCGATATGCTTCAGCTTCGTTCCGCAGCCAATGCGCAGCACATTTTTGCCTTCCGCATTTTTCATGGTGACCTGGTCGGTATCGTGGCTGTGGCCGTCGAGGAATGCGTCGATCCCCTTCGTGTGGGATATAACGTCCGCATAGGTCCAGGGCCGGCATTCCGCCTCGTTGCCCATATGGCCCATGAGAATTACGTAATCCGCACCTTCGACCCGGGCTGCGTCCGCCGCCTTCTGGATGGCCTGATAGACCTGTTCACCCGTTTCATCCTGCATGAAGCTGTAGACGAAATTGCCGTTTTCATCCTGGAAAGTCGACGGGGTGGAATCGCTGATCGTTTTCGGCGTCGTTACACCGATGAAGGCGACTTTTTTTCCCGCCAACTCACGAATCGTGTAAGGCTCAAAAACCAGTTCACCGTTATGGGTGAAGTTGCAGCTGATATACTGATGATTCGCCTTTTTCACCAGCTCGAAGAAGCGGTCCATTCCGTAGTCGAACTCATGGTTTCCGGGAATGGCCACGTCGTAGCCGACTGTATTCATCAGGTCAATCAGTGCTTCACCCCGGGTAAGCGTACCGATCGGCTCCCCCTGAATCTGGTCGCCGTCATCTGCCAGAATCACGGCGTTCCCTTCCGAGATCAGATAATTCTTTACCTGCAGCAAGCCGGCAAATCCGAAGTTCTGATCGATCCCGCAGTGAACGTCGCTGGTGAAGAGGATCACGATATCCCCGTTCCCCGCCGGGATTTCCGCAGCCTCTCCGGCGGCAGCGCCGCACAGCAGCAGCGAAAGCGCAAGAACCAGCGTTGTGAGCAGCGACAGGAGTTTATTTCGGTTTATCATGGTACAGCTTTCCCCCTCTTTCCGCGATTTATCCCTGTATGCAGTGTTCATTACTCTTTATCAATCACAATGGTTACGCTGCAGCTGTATTTCTCCGTGTAAACATCGTCATCAAAATCTTCGCTGTAGCCGTCCGGGGCTTCCACAACCGTCACATGATATTTGTAGGCCGGACCCTTGTAGACACATTTGCCCTCGTCGGCCGTGTAGACATTGGTGCACCCGGTTGCGGAACAGAAGGCGATAGCGACTTCCGGGACAGGATCGCCGTTCTGGTCCACAACCCGGACGGTATAGGTCTGTTCCCCTTCGGTCTGCTGCGGCGTTTCGCCACCGTCGACCTTCTGTTTGATCAGCGCCTGGAATTCATCCGTTTTCCCGTTCAGGTAATCTTCCAAAGCGGCTGTATAGTCTGCCGGGATCCGGCCGGCGATCGGATAATCAAGCACCCTGCCTTCCGCGTCGAGGAAGTAGGTCGTCGGGGTGCCTGAGAAAGGCAGCACTTCAAGCAGGCTCCCAGTAAGCTTTATATTGCGGAAATGATACCCGTCGGTGATTTCCCTTGCCTGCCCGAGAATACTCTCGGACGTCGCGTTACACACGCAGCAGACCACATTCAGGCCCTTATCGCCGTATTCCCGGGCGAGGCGGTCCAGGTCCGGCATTTCTTCTTTGCAGGGCCCGCAGAAGGTCTGCCAGTATGTGATGATCGTCACTTTGCTGCCGGCGGTCAGGTCCGCGCGTGTCACGGTGCCGCCATCGTAATCAGCCGCCTCGAAATTGATCTGTGTGCCGGGTTCAGGCGGCAGCACTGACTTGTTGCGTTCCTTCAGGGTGAACAGTTCCGGATGTTTCATGAGCTGGTCCGTCACATCGATGAACGCTTCCCGGTACTCCGTGCCCACCTGCCCCAGGCGTTCCTGGACATAGTCGGGTTTGAACGTCGTCAGATAATAGGTAAAGCCGTCACAGTCCCCGATTTTGACAGGATCCTTCATTTTATCGGTATCGTTTATCGTGAGGAAGTCTTTCTCCCAGGTGTTCCCTTCCCCAAGCCCGACGACCAGGAACAGCTCAATCCTCGGCGCCATGAATTCAGTAAAGGCCTGCATCACCTCTTCGGTCATACCGCTCGGATTCGCCGCAAAGGGCGCTGTCAGTTCATTTAACGCGGCAATGTCCTCACTGCTCCTGGGAAGGTACAGCACGTAGGCAAAGATGATGCCGGATTTGTAGCTGGTTTCCCCGGCATCGGCAATGGAAAAGAGACAGCCGGGCATGTTCTCCACAAAGTCCGGCACGGTAAAGGTGATTCCGCTTTTCGGAAAGGCCAAGACCTTCGGGCCTCCCTCCGCGGCAGCCGGGCTGCAGATTCCTGCCAGCAAACACAGCAGAAGCAGAATGGATATCGCTTTTTTCATCGGATAAACCCTCCTCATTGTGAAATCGCTCTGCGGGTTAATTTTTCAGAATTCTTGACAGGCAAATCATAGCAAAAAAAGTATCGATGGTCAACGAGGAAAACGCCGGGAGGAATCGCACTATATTTCGGTGGTCCGGAAAGAACCGTCCCCTCCGGACCACCGTCCCCTCCGGACCACCGGCTGTCCGTCCCTGTGTTTCGCTGTTGGCAGCTGGGGCTTTGTGCTGTATAATATCGGTGGTAACCAGGGCAGAATATGCTTTATAAAACTGCGGAAAGCTTGCCGGATCTTTTGCCAAAAACAGGATCATGCTTTCGCAGCGGGGGAGTATAGGGATGGAAAACAGGTTGTTTCGCCAAAAAAGCATAGACAGGGTTTCTTCTCCGGAACAACTGCAAGACTATATATGCGTTACTAATCCCAGCGTATGGATTGTGCTTGCAGCAGTGATTATTCTGCTGGGCGGGATCCTGATCGCGTCCTTTACGGGCACGCTGGAGAGCACCGTGACCGTGACGGCCCGGATTGAAAGCGGCACGGCAACGTTTGAGGTTATGGGAAAGGCCGCGGAAGAGCTGAAGGAAGGAATGACGCTCCGGATCCGGGACAGGGAGACCCAAATTGCCGACGTGAACTGGATTGCTTACGACATTGCGGAGGCGACTGCCAGCGTTGACCTTCCCGACGGGCAGTATGAGGCTGTCGTGGTGACCGAAGTGATTTCCCCGATCCGCTTTCTGGCTAACTGAGCAAAGGAGCAATTTCGTTTATGTCTGAAAAGGCAAAGGGAAAGGGCAGCATCAGGCAGCCGCTGAAAGAGGGCGTGGCCAGGGTACCGGTTGTCATGCAGCTGGAGGCGCTGGAATGCGGCGCGGCCTGCCTGGCGATGTTGATGTCCTATTACCGGAAATGGGTGCCGCTGGAACAGGTACGGGTGGACTGCGGGGTCAGCCGGGACGGCAGCAAAGCCCTGAACATCATCCGGGCGGCCCGTAACTACGGATTCCAGGCCCAAGGGTACCGTATGGAGCTGGATGCCATCCGGAACAACGCGACCTATCCCTGCATAATCCACTGGAACTTCAACCATTTTGTGGTGCTCTGCGGTTTCCGGGGCGACCATGCTGTCATCAACGACCCGGCGCGGGGCACGGTGAAGGTGCCCATGGAGCAGTTCGATGAAGCCTTTACCGGCATCTGCCTCCAGTTTGCGCCGGGGGAAACCTTCGTGCCGGGCGGGAAGCCCAGGAGCACGGTTGATTTTGCCCGGAAACGGCTTCGGGGCGCGGGCACGGCTGTGGCCTTTGTCATTCTGACGACCACGATTTCCTCCCTGTTCGGCCTCATCGATCCCGCCATGACACGGATGTTCTATGAACGGCTACTGAGCGGGCGGAATCCGCAATGGCTGTATCCCTTTATCGGGCTCATGGCAATCTTCTGTGTGATCGAACTTGTTGTGCTGTGGCTCAACGCCATCTATTCGCTTCGTATCAACGGAAAAATGGCCATCATGGGCAATACAAGCTATATGTGGAAGGTACTGCATCTTCCGATGGAGTTTTTTTCGCAGCGTATGGCGGGCGATATTGTCGGACGGCAGGCCACCAATGCCTCCATTGCGGGAACCATTGTGGGCACTCTGGCGCCGCTGGCGCTGAACACGATCATGATGGTCGTGTACCTGGTTTTCATGATCCGGTACAGCCTGGTGATGACGCTTGTCGGGCTGGGCACGGTTTTCCTGAACCTGCTGGTTGCCCGGTATATGAGCAAAAAGCGGGTCAACATGAACCGTGTGCTGATGCGCGACAAGAGCAAACTGGCAGCCACGACCATGGCGGGCATCAGTATGACCGAAACCATCAAGGCGACCGGCGCGGAAAAAGGTTTTTTCCAGAAGTGGGCGGGCTATCAGGCATCCGTCAATGTCGTAGGCGGGAGATTTGACAAAATGAACGCCCGCTTCGGGATTATCCCTGCCTTTCTCAGCAAACTGGCCAACTACCTGATTCTGTTCCTCGGCGTGCTGTATACCATGCGGGGGAGCTTTACCCTGGGCATGATCACCGTCTTCCAGGGATATTTGAGTTCGTTCCTTTCCCCGGCCACGACCCTCATCGGCGCGGGCCAGACCATTCAGGAAATGCGAACCCAGATGGAACGGGTGGAGGATGTGATGGAGTATCCGGACGATCCCTACGTCCGGGAGGAACCGGTCCGGGACGATGTGGACTATTCCAAGCTGTCCGGCCAGGTGGAACTGAAAAACATTACTTTCGGATACTCCCGGCTGGAAAAACCGCTGATCCGGGATTTTTCCCTGGCCCTGAAACCCGGGAGCCGGGTGGCGATTGTCGGCCCGAGCGGATGCGGAAAAAGCACCCTGTCCAGGCTGATTTCCGGGCTGTACAAGCCCTGGAGCGGGGAGATCCTGTTTGACGGAAAACCCATCGGCGAGATTCCGCGGGACGTATTTACCAGCTCCGTGGCCGTCGTGGACCAGGATATTGTGCTGTTTGAGGACACGATTGCCAACAACATCCGGATGTGGGACAAATCCATCGCGGATTTTGAGGTCTTTATGGCTGCCCGGGACGCGCAGATCCATGACGACATCCTGCAGCGCCCTGGGGGGTATGCGGGAAAACTGACCGAGAACGGGGACGACCTGTCGGGCGGACAGCGGCAGCGGCTGGAGATTGCAAGGGTTTTGGCACAGGATCCGTCTGTTATTATTCTGGACGAGGCGACCAGCGCGCTGGACGCCCGCACGGAATACGACGTAGTAAAAGCAATTCAGCGCAGGGGCATCACCTGTATCGTTATTGCCCACAGGCTTTCTACGATACGGGACTGCGATGAGATTATTGTGATGAATAAGGGCGAGATCGTGGAACGCGGCACGCATGATGAACTGTATGCGAAGGGCGGAATATACACGGAGCTGGTTAGTTCAGAGTGAAACTCCACGCTTAACTCTTCACTCTTCACTCTGAAGTTTATCCCGAAGGGAGAAACGGTAATGGGTTGGTTTGACAAGCAGATCCGCCAGCGGATGCAGAGCGATCAGGATATGTTTGAGGAGTCGTTTGTCCGGCTGGCCGGCTCCGTGCTGGGCGGGAGAAACGCGAAGCAACTGGAAGACCATTTCCTGATTGCCCGCGAAGCGCTGGAAGAGATCCTGAAATTCTATCACTGCAAGGCGGTGGAGGTTCCGGACAGCATCAGGGACATCGATGAGCAGATGGACTATATGCTCGGGCCTCATGGCATTATGACCCGCTCGGTTGCGCTGGAAGGAGCCTGGTACGGGGACGCCTTCGGCCCCATGCTGGGTTTCCTGAAGGAGGGCGGCTCGCCCGTGGCGCTGCTTCCCCACCCGGTGCACGGCTATTATTACAATGATCCTGCCACCGGCAGCCGCGTGCGCATCAACCGGAAGAACGCGGCGTTGTTTGACCGGGAAGCCATCTGCTTCTACAAGCCGCTGCCCCAGAAAAAGCTCGGCATCCCGGACCTGCTGCTCTATATGAAAAACTGCCTGTCCACCAACGATTTCGCGCTGATTGCCCTGGCAACCCTGGCGGTAACGCTGGTGAGCATGCTCGTGCCCCAGGCGTCCAAAGCTATTACCGGACCCGTGCTGAAGAGCGGAAGCACCCAGGTGCTCGCCAGCATGGCCGTATTCCTTTTGTCAGCGTCGCTTTCCGCCGAAATGCTGACGGCGGTACGCAAGCTGATCATGGGCAGGATCAACACCAAGACATCCCTGCAGGTGGAGGCCGCGGTCATGACACGGGTGCTGTCCCTGCCGGTCCATTTTTTCCGCAAATATGCCTCCGGCGATTTGTCCAGCAGGGTGGGCAGCGTTAACAGGCTGTGCGATATGATGGTGTCGCAGATGATGTCCACGGGGCTCACGTCGCTGGTTTCCCTGCTGTACATTACCCAGATTTTTCACTTTGCCCCGGGGCTGGTTTTGCCCTCTATGATCATCATCCTGTCCACGGTGATTCTCGGCGCGGCCTTTTCCCTGATGCAGGTGAAGCTGTCCGGGCAGATGATGAAACTGGAGGCTGAGGAAACCGGCCTGACCTATGCCACGGTCAACGGCATCCAGAAGATCCGGCTGGCCGGCGCGGAAAAGCGCGCGTTTTCCCGCTGGGCAAACCATTATGCCAAAGGTGCGGAACTGCTGTATAATCCTCCGATGGTCCTGAAGGTGAACCGGGTTTTCCTGACCGGCATTTCCCTGGTGGGGAATATCGTGCTGTATTATCTGGCGGTCCGAAGCGGCGTGGATGAATCCAGCTACTACGCTTTTAACATTTCCTATGGCCAGGTTATGGGCGCCTTTTCCGCCATGGCGACTATCGCCACTTCCATCGCGGCTTTCCGCCCCGTGCTGCATATGGCTGAACCGATCCTGAAAACCGAACCGGAAGTGACGGAGGAAAAGGAAGTGCTGACCCGTCTTTCCGGAAACATCGAGCTGAGCCATATTTCCTTCCGCTATGGAAAAGACACCCCCTATATTTTCAATGACCTTTCGATGAAAATCAAAGCCGGCGAATATGTGGCTATCGTTGGACGCACAGGCTGCGGCAAGTCCACCCTGGTCCGGCTGCTGCTGGGCTTTGAAAAACCGGAAAAGGGCGCTATCTATTACGACGGAAAGGACCTGGCCCGGATCGATCCCCGGTCCCTGCGGAAGAAAATGGGCGTCGTCACCCAGAACGGGAAACTGTTCCAGGGCGATATTTACTCCAATATCGTGATTTCCGCGCCGCAGCTGACGATGAAAGAAGCCTGGGAGGCGGCGGAAACCGCCGGGATCGCGGACGACATCCGGGAGATGCCGATGGGAATGCGGACGGTCATTTCCGAAGGGCAGGGAGTTATTTCCGGCGGACAGAAGCAGCGGCTGATGATTGCCCGGGCGGTGGCGCCCAAACCGTCCATCCTGATTTTTGACGAGGCGACTTCCGCCCTGGACAACAAAACCCAGAAGCAGGTTTCCGACGCGCTGGACAGGCTGAAATGCACCCGCATTGTGGTCGCGCACCGGCTGTCCACCATCCGGAACTGCGACCGGATTCTGGTGCTGGACCGGGGCGAGATCATTGAAGACGGCACCTATGACCAGCTCATTGAGCAAGGCGGCTTTTTCGCCCAGCTGGTGGAACGCCAGCGGCTGGACCGGTAAAACAAACCACAGAGGAGGCATATTCCGATGAAAATTGAAGCCCACAAAGAAGGCAGCGCCCTGACGATCACCCTGGAAGGAGAGATCAACAACCTGGCTGCGCCGGAGTTTGAAAAAGTGTATCAGAATATTTGTAAAGGGGTGCGGGAGGTGCATATTGATATGGAAAAAGCATCGTATATTACATCCACCGGCCTGCGCGTGATCCTTTTCATTCAGCAGGACATGGAGGACCAGGGCGGCAGCCTTGAAATCAGCTCTGTGAACGACGATATCAGGGAAGTGTTCGAGTTCACCGGATTCAGCAGCTTCCTGACCATCCGGTGAGACGGACAGGAAGAAATGCAGGAGCGGGGGAAACGGCAGTGGACACGGGAAAAGAACAGGAAAAAAAGAAGGGGTTCCGGTTTACCCTTCGGGTGAAAATGAACCTGCTGATCGCGGCAGGCATTCTGATCACATCGATCTGTCTGCTGATGGTTTCCTACCGTACCCACAGCAGGCAGACCGACCAGCAGTATTACGAGGAAGCGCTCCGCGCCGCGCGCAGCATGGCGAATCTGATGAATCCGGAGGAAGTGGACTGGTTCCGGCGGGAAATCCAAACGGACGATTTCCGGGAGGCACGGGAACGCGCCGCAGCCGCAGGCGATCCGGCCGTGATCGAGGACTGGCTGAAAAGCAGGCCGGGGTTTGATCGGGATGGGAACCCGGCCGAGACGCTTCTGGACGACTATGAAAACTTCTGCAATATCATCGGGAATGTCCGGGAAGCGTTTCCGCTGACACGCCTCTATCTTGAGGAAGAACGGGACAGCGGGTTTTATGTACTGGCCGATCCGGAACAGGGCCTGCTGCGGATCGGCGCGGAAGATCCCGATGCCGGATACGATGACGAAGGAGCATCCGGTATGCAGCCGGATGAATCCGGCTGGCTGTGCTTTACCTATGAGTTCATTTCCCTGCCCACGGAAAAGGAGAATCGTGAAATAATCATTGCGTATGCCTTTGCGGACATCAATATGAACCATGTGATGGAACAGCGCCGCAGCTTTCTTTCCAACAGCATTCTGCTGATCGTTCTGTTGACCGCGGCCGCGATCGTGATCGGCATGCTGGTGGTCCGCCGGATTGCCGTGAAGCCCCTTCGCCTGCTGCGGCAGGGAACGCTGGATTTCGCGGAAAAGAAGGCTGGTGAGACAGGGGATACTATCTATACGATGGACGACGTGATGAACCTGAAGATTCCGAACCGGGACGAAATCGGTGATCTGTACCAGGGGATCCGGGAGATGCAGGCCAGCATCGTCCATAACACGGAGGAACTGGCAAGAAACGCGGCCGAAAGGGAACGGGCCCGGACAGAACTGGACCTGGCTGCGAAAATCCAGGTTTCCGCGCTGCCGAAGGCAGATCCGGATTTCACCGGCCATCCCGCCTTTGACCTCAGCGCTTCCATGACGCCCGCAAAGGAAATCGGCGGCGATTTCTATGACTTTTTTGACATGGATGACGGCCGGCGTCTGGCGCTGGTGATCGCGGACGTATCCGGGAAAGGGATTCCCGCCGCGCTCTTCATGATGACCGCCAAAGACCGGATCAACAGCCGCGCGCAGGCCGGCGGGACGCCGGCGGAAATCCTGTCGGATGTCAACCGGCAGCTGTGCGTGAATAACCGGGCCAGGATGTTCGTTACGGTCTGGCTGGGCATTCTGGACCTGGAAACCGGTATCCTGACGGCGAGCAACGGCGGCCATGAGGAACCGATCCTCCGGAACGGCGACCGGTTTGAACTGGTGCACGATCATCACAGCCTGGTGCTCGGGGCCATGAAGAGAGCAACGTATTCCGATTATGAAATCCGGATGAAACCCGGGGACGTGATCTTCGTCTATACAGACGGCGTTCCGGACGCGAAAGACGAAACACAGCGTTACGGCACACAGCGGCTGCTGGAGGCGCTGAACGTATCAGCGCCCGCGGACCCGAAAGCAATTCTATCAACGGTGACGGAAAGCATTGCCGCGTTCACGGGCGGCGCGGAACAGTTTGACGACCTGACCATGCTGTGCGTCCGGTGGAAGGGGAATCTGCTCGGATAAACAATGCGGCCGGGCGAAGGGAGGGCACTCAGTCCTTCCGGACCCGCAGGACCCATTCGCCGTATTTTTCGGTGGTATACATCTCATAGCTCTCATCCCAGCTGTATCCTTCCGGCACATCGACGATCTGGACGTGATAGACGCCCTTCGGGCCGTCAAAGATCACCGTTCCGGTCTCGTCGGACTCGCGGGGGATGCAGGATGTGTCCGTGCAGAAATTCATCGTAACCTCCTCCACCGGGTTGTTGTCCTGGTCCACCACATGAATGACATAGGCCTGCAGGGCGTTCTCGTCCGGGGCATCTTCGTCCGCATATTCCCAGCTGACCTCCCCGTATCCTTCGGACCTCAGGAGCTCCGCCACCAGTTCGATGCCGTCTTCATCCCTGATCAGGTAGGAGGTATCCTCTCTGCTGACATCTTCATCGCCATTTTCATCAAACAGCGCGATCTGGACAAACTGTTTTTCATCTTCCGGCCCGGGCATGGACTGTTCGCAGGCATAGATGCCGGTTTCCGGATCCAGCATGTCCCTGAGATACAGGTTTCTTCCGGAATACGTTTCCCCGTACATCATTGCGGGAACATCGTCCTCCGCGGCGGGCTCGGCCCGGATGACCACAGCCTCCTCCGGAATGATCCAGCAGCTGGATGGTTTTTCGAGGCATTCCGCCTGGATCAGGATTTTCCTGTAGTCTCCGTCCGGATAAAGCGCCCGCGCCGCGAAGACGGGAAACGCTCGGGTGGAAGCATCCCTGGGGATTCTTTCCAGGACGGTTGACTGCGTATAGCCGTCTCCCAGGAATACCTCCAGCGCGCGCTCCACCTCCCCTGCGCTTTTGAAAGCGCCGTCATGGAAGTGAACCGCGTTGCCGAACCGATCAATAATCACGGAGACCGGCGTGCCGAACGCATCCATATACCCGTACAGTTCCTTGCCCTCATCACGGCCCATGGGGAAGGAAATGCCGATTTCGCTGCGGTAGTCCGCGATCTTTTCAATCGTGTCATTGTATTCAGTGCTCAGGGCGATAAAGGCAACCCGGCCGCCGTACTTCTGAAAGGCTTCATTCAGATACGGGAATTCGCTCAGGCACGGATAGCACCAGGTCGCCCAGAGATTGATCAGGACGGCCTCATGGCTTTTCAGGGCCTCGGACAGGGTGAAGGTGTTTCCGTCGGTATCCGTTACCGTGAAGTCCGGAAACGGTTTTCCCAGGAATCCTGTATCTTCCTCTTCCGCCCATGCGGTTCCGGCGCACAGCGCCAGCATGGCCATGACCATGCATGTGAGCAATGCCAGCATATTACGAAAACGGCTTTTCATCTTTCTCTTTTCCTCTGATTCTTCATTTTCATGCCTGCGGGATCGCTGACGCTAATTGTCCGCAAGCGCCGCCTTAAACAACGCTTCCAGTTTCTCATAGCTCAAAGGCGCCTGGGCATGGTAGGTGACAACCCCCTGCGGATTCAGCACAATCGTCGAGGGAAGGGCTTCTGACACGTTCAGCAGCTTCATGATCCCTTTTTCCTTGCTGTCCGTGGCAAAGTCCAGATGGTCCCAGCCCTTGTCCTCCAGGAAGGCTTTCGCCTTCTTCGCGCCGGCCCTGGCATGGATGGCCAGGATTTCCACGTCGGGATAGGCGACCTTCAGCTTTTCGAAGTCCGGGAGTTCCGCAATGCAGGGCGCGCAGGTGGTTCCCCAGAAGTTCAGGATTACGACCTGCCCCCGGTGATCCGATAGTTTGAAATCTCCTCCGCCCAGCAAATCGGTGGAGAAGTCCGGCAGCAGGTTTCCGATTTCCGAGCCCACCGGAAGATTCGCGGCAGCGGCCGGGGTTCCGGATTCTTTCGCTTCCGAGCCGGTTTTCGGTTCAGACGACCCGGTTTCGTCAGCAGCCTGATCCGTGTTGGCAGCCTGATTCTCGCCGGCAGCCTGATCCGTACCGGCGGACTGTTCCGCGTCGGTGGCCTGATCCGTGTCGGTGGCCTGATCCGTATTGGCAGCCTGATCCGTATTGGCAGCCTGATCCGTACCAGCGGACTGTTCCGCGCCGGTGGCCTGTTCTGTGCCGGCTGCCTGTTCCGTGGCTACCGCCGCAGCCGCCGGCTCATTCGCATTTTCTATGGCCGGTTCAATGAGGTTGAACCAGCACACGGCGAAGACCAGCACCGCGATGGCGATCCCCCAGGCGATCCGCCCGATCTTTTTCCGCTTCTGAATGACCGGTTCCGGATCGGCGTTTTTGCCGGTCTCCGGCCCTTTCAGTGTAATCTTTCCGCACTTCAGGGAGATCGCTCCCTGGGCGCAGGTATCAATGCACTTGCCGCAGGAGATACATTCGCGGTCTCCCACGTGCCGGATATCCATCTTGCAATTCATTACGCACAGGCCGCAGCTGTTGCAGCGGTCCGGGTTCACCTTCACGCCGGCCAGCGCGAAACGGTTGAAGAACCCATAGATCGCGCCCAACGGGCAGATGAACCGGCAGAAGGAGCGGTAGCAGAAGACGCAAGCCAGGCCGATGACCAGCATGATCACCCATTTGCGGGTGAACACCTCGCCCAGCTGATAGAAGGAGGTGGTGTTTGCCGGGTTCTGCAGAAGGCCTACCGCGCCTTCCAGGGTGCCGGCCGGGCAGATATACTTGCAGAAGCCCGGCAGGATCATGCCCTTGCCGATGCCGTAAATCAGCGGGATGGCGATGACAAACACTGCCAGAAAGACGTATTTCAGGTAAGAGAGCTTCCGGGTGATATGGCTCTTGCGGATCTTCGGGGTCGGGATCTTATGCAGCAATTCCTGAATCAGGCCCAGGGGGCAGATCCAGCCGCAGATCGTCCGGCCCAGCATCACGCCGAACAGGGTGAGAATCCCCAGGACATACCAGGGCGCGGTATGCCCGGCGGCGGTCAGGGCGTTCTGCAGGGACCCCAGCGGGCAGCTGGCGATGGCGCCCGGGCAGGAATAGCAGTTGAAGCCCGGAACGCAGACGGACTTCAGGTTGCCAGAGTAAATATGGCCGTCAATGAAGCCTTTCAGGTTGGCATTGTACAGCAGGGCGGCATACAGCTGGACCAGGCGGCGGGTTCCCGGGCGCTTCAGCTTTTCCCTTTGGGTTTCAGGGGCTTTTTTTTCGGGGGCTTTCTTTTCCTGATTCATCGTATTATCCAAGGCCAACACACTCCGTACAGATGGTGGCGCCTTTGGCCAGCACGTCCTCCAGCCCGCCATTCAGAATTCCCGCGACGATCAGGAACACCGCCAGCGCGATCACCGCGACGCGAAGGTACAGCTCACTTTGGGTGGCAACCTGATGAACGGCTTTTTCCCGAATCATGCCCTGATTCCGGAGAAGCTTCTCATCCCGCACGGGCTTGTCCGCCTGATCATCCCTGATTCCCAGGATCAGGCCCGCAACCGTCATCCCGAAGGAGCAGAACAAAAGCGGCAGAATGGGCAGCAGTCTGGCGCCGACCCTTTCCCGGGTATACATATAGTAGAACAGATCGCCTTCGGCCTGCTTTGCCGCGCCGTCAAAATACAGGCAGAGCGCGGAGACCGCCAGCAGCCCCGTCACCAGCGCGCAAAGCAGGGATTGAACAATCAGAAATGTTTTTTTGCGCGTCAAGCAGGTCCCCCCCATATCGATTTTCCATGTCTGTCAACTATTATACACGATATCCCCTGAAACGCAACAACGGCTTCCCTTGACGCCGCTGGTATTTAATGGTAGCATGGAATCACGCCGAAATGGAAGCGGAAACACAGCTGACAGAAGAAATCAAAAACACCGGGGAGGAAACAAGCATGAAAAAATGGTTCAGTATCCTTTTGACAGTCGCAATGCTGGGCGTGGTTGCCTGCGCCGCATGGGCGGATGAGGTTCCCCAGCCCGAAGGCGGAAAAAAGTTCGAAAGCAACTGGGCGGTCCCCGGAGGCTTCATGGAGATTGTGTATGAGGAAGAAGGCTACAGGATTTCGCTGGACATTCTGGATGGGAAAAGCGAGACCGGCGCCACATGGGAGTATTCCTGCTTCTACCATGAGGATACGGATTCCCTGAAGTCTGTCAATTCTTCCCGGACGGATTATACCTATGACCCGGTCACAAATGGAAGGTCATACATTGAACCGGCCTATGACGGATTCGATGAGGAAAACCAGGTTACCGAATTCACGATTGACAAGGACGGCTTTCTCCTCTGGAAGGACGGCCGCGATGATGCCGGCGCAGGCCTGAAGTTCATGAATATCAGCGAGTTTGAAGGCGTGTGGGAGAATGAAGCGGAAGAGGTCAATGTCGAAATCAGGTGGAACGGCAATACCGCCGATGAGATGTTCTACACGATCTTCCTCACACGCGGAAATACACACGGCAAACGCTACGCAGATTTCATCATGAACGGGACATATGATTCCTCTATCGGTAAGCTCACCGCCCTCGGCACCTGTACACTGTTCACGAAGCAGGCGGATGGTGAATACAAATCCGAAGAGGACGGTAAAACATACGAGGCAATCTTCTCCCGGACGGGAGATGGCAAAATTCTCTATGAGACAGAGAACGGGATTCTTCTCGAACACCATGAAGGCTGGGTTTAACTGAATGATGATCAAACGATTCCTTGCATTCCTGGCGGCGATTGCACTGCTGCCCGCTTCCCTTTCGCTGGCGGAGCAGGATGCGGAAACCGTCACGGGCCCGGTGGCCAAAACAGTGGATGAGCTGAACGCGATGCTGAGCAGCTCTGCTTCGGTGACAACGATCATCGACGAGCCTTTCTTTGAAAACGTAACCGATGAATACGCCGCCATGGAGGCCCTGGGCAGCGTCATGGACCGGCTGGGCTGCGACGATACCACGAGGCTGGTTCTGGACGCGGTTCGCTCCACAGAGAAACTGACCGTCTACACGTTCCGGCAGCAGGCAGGCGACCTGGCGGTTTACGGCGGTGCTGCGAAACTGATTGCGGACGGGAACGGGACAGCCGTCGGCGCTGTTGCCACGATCTACCCGGACATGCCGGATACGGAGGACGCTGTCTGGGAAATCACGGCGGAAGATGCGGAAGAGATCATCCAAAGGGAGATGGCGAAGGACGGCGCCAGGGTGCTGGCCGGCTCGGCCCACCAGACGCTGCTGCCGATTTCCGGACGGTTTGAAACCTACTACGCCTGGGTGGTCTATACCGACAATCCCTGGCAGTGGACGGATGCGGCCTATGTTGCCCATTATCTGAATGCAAACGGCGAACATATCTATTCGCAGCCTGTTTCCGCGCCGCGGTCAAGCGATTCCCTGACGGGATCAGGCACAGAGTTTGTGTTCGCCGGACTGAAAGAGAGCAGCTGGACCGGTGAGGTGACGATGAATGAAGGGCGGAAAGTAACCATTACGGTCCCTACAATGACAAATCCCGAGACCGGAGAAGTTTTCCTGATCGATCTGAAGCGGAAGATCATCTGCGCGGACTACACGGATTTCGAATACAACGACACCGTGACCCCGATCAGGCAGGAAGACGGCGGCTGGGATGACGGAGACCTGCTGACCATGGTGAATATGGCGAAGGTCTGGGATTTCTACAACGACATCGGCTGGACGGGCCCGGACGGGGAAGGAACGCCCATGCTGATGCTGATGAACTGGGCCGATGAGAACGGGGAACCGGTCGAAAATGCCTATTACGTTGGAAAGCTGAGCGGATTCCAGGTGTTCGGCTTTAACCGGGTGGAGCGGAACGGCGAATGCATCGATATCCTGGGCCATGAATTCACCCACTGCGTGACCGACAGCCTGGCAACGAATCTGCCTTATTTCAATGATACCGGAGCCATCAATGAAGCCCTGAGCGATACCATGGGGAACCTGATCGAAACCTGGATCGACGAAACGGGGGACCCGGAGTGGCTGATTGGGGAAGGCATGCGGGACCCGCAGAAGATCCTGCGCTGCATGAGTGATCCGCACAGATACAAACAGCCTGAATATACCTGGGATCTGTATTATGTTCCCAACGCGCAAATCCCGATGGAGGACAATGACGCCGGCGGCGTGCACACCAATTCCTCCCTGCTGAACCTGATCGCCTGGCGCCTTCATGAGAAGGGAATGCCGGTGGCGGAGGAATTCTATTACTGGCTGAATGTCAATATGGCGATTGTTTCCGGAATGGATTATCCGATGATGGCCAGGCTGCTGCCCTGGTGCATGAAGCAGCTGGGCTACAATGAATGGCTTCCGGTGCTGGAAGCGGCGATTGCGGAGACCAAAATCGCCGAAACGAAACCGGACAGCATTCCGGACGGCAGCTGTGCGATCTACATCGAGCTGACAGAAAGCATGCAGGAGTACTCCGGGGAGATCAGATTAAGCGTCTTTGATGAAGATTGGGGAAAGGGCAGTACCACCTGGCCGGATGAGCGGCTGAACAGCATCCTGTATATCATGCCGGCAGGCGAATATCAGCTTTTGCTGGACATTCCCGGTGAGGGTGACGAAGAATCCATGACCTGGGTGCTGGCCGATGATGGCTGGGCGAATCTCGGCCCGGATGGCATTCTGCCGGAGGGCGTTCTGCATGCTTTTGAGGCAGGCGACGTATACGATCTGACGACGGACGGCCTGCCGTAATCATGAATATGTACGATGTGTCTGTAGCACCCTGCGAAGAATACGGCGATCAGCAGGTGGAATCCGCCCTGCGGGCCGTATTGGAGCCGATTCACGGCCTGGATTTTGTGCATCCGGGCATGACGGTCGGCATCAAGGTGAACCTGGTTTCGGCGATGAAGCCGGAAAGCGCAGCCACCGTTCATCCTTCGGTCGTCTGCGCCATTGTGCGCCTGCTGCGGGAGCGCGGGGCCGAAGCCGTGATCGGGGACAGCCCGGGAGGAATCTATGCTGCCCCATACCTGAAGGTTGTTTATGATGTGTGCGGAATGCGGAAAGCCGAGGCTTTCGGCGCGAAGCTCAACGATGATTTCTCCCAGGAGGAAGTCACCTTTCCGGACGCGGTCCGGGCAAAACAATTCCCTTACACCGCCTGGCTCGGAAAGGTTGACGCTGTCATTGATCTCTGCAAACTCAAAACCCATGGCATGATGGGATTAACCTGCGCTGTCAAGAATTTCTTCGGCACGATCCCCGGCACGAAGAAACCGGAATTCCATTACCGCTTTCCCCGTGCCGAGGACTTCGCCAACATGTTGGTAGACCTCTATGAATATTCAAAACCCCGGCTCTGCATCTGTGACGCGGTGGTTGGCATGGAAGGCAACGGCCCCACGCAGGGAACGCCGAGGCAGATCGGCTGCCTGCTGGCCGGTACAAACGGACACATGCTCGATGCCGTAGCGGCCGGGCTGATCGGGCTTGGAATCCAGGATGTTCCGACGCTGCGTGCTGCCGCCGAGCGGGGGCTCATGCCGGAAGACACTGCGGGGATCAGCGTCTGCGGCGATCCGTCCCGGTTTGCCGTTCCTGATTTCAAAACCGTCCAGGCGCAGTCGAGCGTGTTTTTTCAGATCTTCGGGTCCGGGATCCCGGGGAAGGCCGCGGACTTCGTTGCCTCCCGCATTCTGACGCCTTTTCCAAAGCTTGATCCTTCTGCCTGTGTCGGCTGCGGGAAATGCGCGCAGGTCTGTCCGGCGAAAGCAATCAAGCTTCAGGATGGGAAACCGAAAATCAAGCGAAGCGTCTGCATCCACTGCTTCTGCTGCCAGGAGTTCTGCCCCAAAGGCGCCATGCGGGTCGGCCGCCATGCAATCATGAGAATGCTTGGGAGATAACCAAAAAAGACCCGGCCTGTGCGGCCGGGCTTTTTTCCGGTGCGTCGGGGCAGAATTGCCCCAAAAGCCCCCGGATGGCGTTCATGCGCAAAAGCGGCTTACCTGTCTTTTCCTCTTCCCCCTCCGAACAACAGGCCGGAGATCCCCTCCACAACATTTTTGACCGTATGGCTGCCCGTGCCGAATCCGTCTCTGAAAATCTCTTCCATGGCCTTGTAGAATTCTTTCAGAACATATTTTTTAAACGCTGCCTTATAATAGTCTTCACTCATATCCCACTCATCGTTATCCTCTTTGAATTCCTCATAAGCGTCATAAAGATGCATCCTCCATTCACGCCCAAGCAGATTCTCATTAACCTTTTCCTCGAAGTTATTGAGTTCAGAGCAGACATCCTGGGGAATATCCATGTAATAATACTTGATCAGGCTTCTGATTTCTTCGTTCTGTTTTCTGAACGCATCGATTTTATCATTGTTCAGGTCTTCCCAGTTTGCAATATAATTCTCATACAGGTCCACGTATTTGGCATAGATCCCGCGAAGAATCGTTGTCAGGGCTTCCGTTTTCTTCGTCTCCTCGTGCAGAATCTTCTCAACTCTTTCATTGCTTAATTCAACCATGGTAAACCTCCTTCATTATTGGCATTTCATGCCATTCTCTGTATTACTTTTTCTCGATGGCTTTGCCAAATTCCTTTTTATTTACAGTTGTAATTTGACGGGGCGGAATGGTACAATGTTTCTTGAAATGGAAGGATAATGAAGACGAACGCGAATCCGGGAAAGGAGCACAGAAACCATGGCAGGAGGCGGAGGCGGCCCGCGCGGAAGGGCCAATTATCTGACGGATGAGGAAAAGAAGAATGCCCCGAAGATCACGAAGGAGCTGCTGGCGCGGGTATTCTCCTATCTGAAACCCTACTGGAAGCAGCTGGTGCTGGTGCTGGTCTGCATTGCGGTATCCTCCGTATGCAGCCTGTTCCCGTCCATCCTGACGGGCAACATCGTCGACGTGCTGACCGGCAAGGACATGGGCGGATGGTTCGGGGCCGGCATCTCAGCCCTGATCAAGCTGATTGTGATCTCCTTCGGGCTGACGCTGGCTTCCAACCTGATCAAGGTGGGGGAATCCTATCTGAACAGCTGGATTGCCCAGCACATCTCCTATGACATGCGGAACCAGATGTACCGCCATCTGCAGAAAATGTCCCAGCGGTTTTTCACCTCGGCCAACCAGGGGGATATCATCACCCGCATGACCAGCGATATCTCCGGCGTTGAATCCGTGATTACCAATACCTTTTCCAGCATTCTTTCCAATTCGATCACGCTGGTGGTGGCCGTAATCGCCATGTTCCAGAAAAACTGGATCCTGGCGCTGGTAGGCATCGCGATTGTGCCTCTGTTTACCCTGCCCACCCGGATGGCCGGGAAAAGGCGCTGGGAGCTGGCCGGGGAAGCCCAGGCCTGCAACGACGAGATCAACGGCATCCTGAACGAGACCCTTTCCGTCAGCGGCCAGCTGCTGGTGAAGCTTTTCGGACGGGAGGAAACCGAATACCAGAAGTATGAGGAAGCCAACGGCAGGATGATCAAACTGAGCATCCGGGAAAGAATGGCCGGCCGCTGGTTCTTCATGCTGCTGAGCACCCTGACCACCATCGGGCCGATGCTGTTGTACCTGGTCGGCGGCATCCTGATCATGAAATACGACAGCAGCCTCAGCGTCGGCGACATCACCGTGCTGGTGGCGCTGCTGGGCCGGATGTACGGCCCGGTGAACAGCCTGCTGAATATCCAGGTAGACTGGATCCGGTCCATGGCCATGTTTACCCGCATCTTTGAATACTACGATATGAAGCCCGAGATCGAGGACAAGCCTGACGCGAAGGTGCTGACCAACGCGAAGGGAGAAATCGACTTCGAGCATGTTTACTTCACCTACGACGGGGACAGGATGATCCTGAAGGACATCAACTTCACCCTGCACAGCGGGGACTGTGTGGCCATTGTCGGGCCCAGCGGAAGCGGGAAGAGCACCATTGTGAACCTGATTCCGCGGCTGTGGGATCCGACGGAGGGCCACGTCCTGTTCGACGGCACCGACGTGCGGGACCTGACGCTGAAGTCCCTGCGCGACGAGGTTGGCGTGGTGACTCAGGAAACCTACCTCTTCAACGGCACCATCCGGGAAAACCTGCGGTACGCGAAGGAAGATGCCACGGAAGAGGAGATGATCGACGCCTGCAAAAAGGCGAATATCTACGATTTCATCAGCAAGCAGCCGGACGGTTTGGATACCATGGTCGGCAACCGCGGCCTGAAGCTCTCCGGCGGTGAGAAACAGCGGATTTCGATCGCCCGGGCCCTGCTGAAGGATCCGGCGCTCCTGATCTTTGACGAAGCGACCTCCGCGCTGGATTCCATTTCGGAGGCGGCGATCCAGGCGGCCATCAATCCCCTGATCGAGGAACGGACCTCCATCCTGATTGCCCACAGGCTTTCCACTATTCTTCACGCGGATGAAATCCTGGTGGTGCGGGACGGGGAAATCGTGGAAAGAGGGAAACACAAGGATCTGGTGCATGCCGGCGGGACGTACCAGGAGCTCTACGAAACCCAGTTCAATAAAGAGATTGAAGCGTAACCTCCTGTTCGCTGCCGCGGGAACCGGGCGGCCGGACAGCAAACATGGAAAAACTGGCAGGAGCAGACAGGGAAAAACCGTCGGGATGTGGCAAATTGGGGCAGAATATGATACAATTCGATAATCAGTAGCCTTACCTTGTCCCGATGGAGGAACGACGGATGAAGGATGACAGACAGAAGCGGACGGAGATGATCTGGTTTGTTGTGCTGCTGATGCTGTATATTGCGGCATCGGTGGTCACTCCGCTGGTTTCCCGCTCCCAGAATATGATTATCATCGGCAATTCCCGCCTGCCGGTTGCAACCTTTGCCGGCGTAGTCTCTTCTGTTTCCAATATCTGTGTGATTTTCCTGGCGGTGCTTTACGGAAAGCGCGGGTTCCTCATTTCCCTGGCGCTGCTGCTGATCCAGACGCCGATCTGGTTAAGAAACGTGATCGTGGACCAAAGCCTGGGATCGATTCCGGGCATTTTCAGTTCCCTGCTGACCGTGGTGGCGATTATTCTGATCCGGTCCCGGGACAAGAAGATTGAGGAATACCAGCAGGAGGAGATCAAACAGCTGACGGAACGGCAGAAGATCTCCGAGCGCCTGTTTGAACAGACGGCCACGGCGCTGGTGACGGCGATCGACGCAAAGGATGAATACTCCCACGGGCACTCCGTACGGGTGGCGGAATATGCGGAACGGATTGCCCGGGGAATGGGAAAGAGCGACGAGGAATGCAAGAAGGTCTATTATGCCGGCCTTCTGCATGACGTGGGCAAGATCGGCATCTCCGATGCCATTATCAACAAAAAGGGCAAGCTGACGAAAGAGGAATACGAAGAGATTAAGAAGCATCCCGTGCTGAGCAACCAGATTCTCAGCAGCATCCGGGATTACCCGTATATCAGCGTCGGCGCCCATTACCACCACGAACGGTACGACGGCAGGGGGTATCCGGACGGGCTGAAAGGGGAGGATATTCCCGAGATTGCCCGAATCATCTCCGTGGCGGATGCCTACGACGCCATGTCTTCCAACCGGAGCTACCGGCGGGCGATTCCCCAGCAGATCATCCGGGAGGAGATTGTGGCAGGCGCGGGGACGCAGTTTGATCCCCAGATGGCTATGATCATGCGGGATATGATCGATCAGGACGGCGAGTACCGCATGAAGGAACGGGAAGCGGTGCAGGAGCTCGCCGGCAACAACGAAATGCACTGCGCCGAATACAGGAGTGAGATTTCAGAGGGCATTATCGTTATCCCGGCGATCACGAAAATCCACCTGTCCTACCGGGATGAGGAACCGCAGGATGACCAGACCGCGCCGGCCCTCATTCTGTTTGACTCCCTGGATGCCCGGGTCCACGACGAGGAGGACACGATCCGCAATCTCAATTACTTTGAATACTGCGAGGTGTGGCTCAACGGCACGGCTGTGAACCACGGCGCGCGGGCGATTGAAACCTCCGTGGAGGAAGCTGACGGGCCTGCGCCGGCGGAGGGGGAAGCCGACGGCAGGACGGTGTACGACATCGAAACGGTCAAGGTCAGGGACCATGTGATGATCCGGATTACAGAGGGACGGAAAACGACGACGGTGACCGTTGCCCTGCCGGACAGCTCCCGGTATGCCTATATCGGACTGACGGGCAAGCATTGCTATATCGGGGACGTTCATATTGAAAAGGTGCCGGGCGCTGTGGCGGACGGCTATATTCCGCGGATCGCGGAGGAAATCAGCTATATCAGCGGCCCGTCCGGCGATATTCCGAATGTGCAGGTGGACGGAATCCGGACTGCTTCCTCAGCCGGCATTCCCGTGACAGACGGGATGGAGCTTACTTTCCATACGATGAGCCTGCCTACGGCCCGGCTGATCTGGCACTGCCCGTATATCATCCTGTTCCGGGCGGAAGACGGCATGGTGGGCGGGAAAGGATACCAAGAATACGCGGTGATCCGCCTGGACGGCGAGGACTGGGCGGCGGACGACCAGGTCCGGAACCGGATCATTGCCAACCGGGAAGACACGTTCGAGGGCTGGGACGCCTGGAAGAAGGGGAATAAGGAAGGCTACGACTGCACCGTAGCATTTGCCATCGACGGAAACCGGATCACAGTCAGCACGGAAAACCTCGGGCTGTCCGTGAAGGGCGTGACCACACTGCCCGAATCCGCCGAGGAGAGAAAGGGCACGGTTTATGCGGCGCTGACGGGCGACCAGGTAGCCCTTACCAATATTCGGGTAAAAAAGTGAAGATGGCCGCTATGATCCCGGAGATGATTGACAAACGCTGAAAACAAAAAGTTAGCAGTTCACCGTCAAAAAATGATAAGCTTTCCGCGGGACCGATGGATACAATAGGATCAAAATCGGGCCGCGGTTTTTTGTGCCCCGGCCGGAGCTTCTGGAGGCAGGAAGAATGGAAAAATACAGGCATTTCAGCGTGGCCAGCTATATGTATGCCTATTACGGGGCGGAAGCGACGGATGAACAGATCCGGCAGGGCATGGAGACATATCTCCGCTGCCTGCCGCTGAGCAAGGTATATGTGGAAAACCACCGGGCCCAGACGGACATCCCCGTTCAGCGGCTGAAGGAAATCAGGGCTGTCATAGAGAGCTACGGCGTGAAAGTATCCGGTGGAATCACCTCCACCGTGCTGGTGGACGGGATTCAGAAACCGTCCCTGTTCGATACGTTCTGCTTTTCGGATCCTGCGCACCGGAAAGAATACCTGCGCATTGTCCGCGAAGCTGCTGAAGCCTTCGATGAAATCATCCTGGATGACTTCTATTTCACCTCCTGCCGGTGCGAAATGTGCATTGCGGCGAAAGGAAACCGGAGCTGGAAGGATTTCCGCCAGGAACAGATGAAGGAATTCTCCCAGGAAATCGTGGAGGAGGCGCACCGCGTCCATCCCGGGCTGAATTTTATCATCAAATATCCCAACTGGTATGAAAGCCATCAGGCGACGGGCTACAACCCGGGCATTCAGAAGGACATCTTTGACATGATTTATACCGGGACGGAAACCCGGGAACCTTTCTATGCAGCCCAGCATCTGCAGCGCTACGCGTCTTACAGCGAGGTCCGCCTGATGGAAAACGCGGCGCCCGGGCGGAACGGCGGCGGCTGGATCGACCTGGGCGGTTCGGGCGACAACATCAGCCGTTTCCTGGAGCAGGCGGAGTTCACCTTCCTCGGCAGCGCCCGGGAGCTGACCCTGTTCAATTTCCCGTCTCTGCTGGGATCTCCGGCGCTTCCTGCCATGGATCCGGTGCTCAGAAGAACGGACGCGTTCCTGGATCAGGCAGGGCATCCTGCCGGCACGGCTGTGTGGGAGCCCTTCGGTGCGGAAGGCGAGGACCAGCTGTGCAGCTATCTGGGCATGTGCGGCCTACAGCTGGAGCTGGCGCCGGAGTTCCCGGAAAATGCGCCGGCCGTGCTGCTGACCCAGCGGGCGGCCTGCATGCCGGACGCTGTGGAGAAGCTGGAAGCCTATGTCCGGGGCGGCGGCAAAGCCATCATCACCACCGGTTTTCTCCACGAGACCTGGGACCGGGGCATTCAGGACATGACCAGCGTCCGCCTGACCCACCGGCACGCCATGGGCGATCGGTATATGGTGGATATGTGCGACTTTGACTACGGCATGATCCGGTACGGCCGCGGCGCGGAAAAAGTGATGTTCGAGGTGCTGGATTACAAGACCAATGCGACCTGGGCGGACGTGCTGATGCTGTCCGGGGAGGACAATTTCCCCGTTTTGACGGAGGATTTCTACGGCAAAGGCCGGTTGCTGGTCCTGAATGTGCCGGAAAACTTTGCGGACCTGTACAAGCTGCCGGCGGAGGTGATTGCGGCGCTGAACAAGCAGATCAGCGCGGGCCAGCCCTTCTATCTGGCTTCTGAACCCAAGTGGAGCCTGCTGGCTTATGACAATGAAACCTTCTGCCTGCACTCCTTCCGGCCGATGCTCTCCTGCGCGAAGATCGTTGTCCGGGGAGCATGCAAGGGAATTCAGGATCTGGAAACCGGCATGGTTTGCAGGGATTCGCTGCCGCTGCCCGGGCCGCATAAGCGGCAGGACGGCGCGCTTTCCCGCACGGAGGAGCCTGAATATGTGTTTGAGATTCCCTCTGCGCCGGGAAAGAGCACATACCTGAAGGTGATTCGGTAAAAACAGATCCGGCCGGGATACAGCTGCCGGCCAGAGGACAGAGATGAGAAACGGAGCAGAGATGAAAGCAAAGAACCATTCAGCAGGATTCAGGCTGGATCCGGAGGCAGGATATTTCAGCAACCAGGGCGTGGATGTGATCGTCTTTGAGGATATTTATCCGGAGGGGCACCAGGGCGGAGTCAGCATTCTGATGCACGGGGAACGCGTGGCCGCCAATGGGGATGTCCGGTTTGAACCGACACCCGGCCAGTGGCAGCCGGTTCCGAAACAGGTCAGCCGGGCTGTGCATGCCGACAGGCAGCGGATTGATACGGTGCTTCGCTATCCGGATGATGAACGGCACCTGCAGGGATTCAACCCGATGGTTTATCCGGACTGTGCTTTTTCCTACACGGTTTCCGTCCATGCGGAAGGGGAATCCGTCCGTGTTACGGTGGATCCGGACGGGATGCTCCCGCCGGCCGGGGAGCATCCGCTGTTCTTCAACCTGGAGCTGTTTCCGGGATTGCTGTTCGGCAAGCCCTGGATCATGGACGGCCGGGCGGGCTTTTTCCCCCGGCAGCCCGCGGGCCCTGTGGAACGCAGGGAGTCGATCTATGCGGCCGGCCTGGCGCCGCATCCAGGCAGGACGGAGGAATACGCGGATGCGCTGATGGAAAAGGGCAGTGCATTCAGCCCGCTGCGGGGCGATGAGGAAACGGCGGCGCCCTATGCCGCAGGAAAGCGCTTTACCCTCTGCCCCGGGGATCCCCTGCTGCAGATGACGGTGGAAACGCTGGGGGAGGAACTGCGGCTGTATGACGGGCGGATCAGCCATAACAACGGATGGTTTGTGCTGAGTTCCCCGCTGTCCGCAAAGGGCAGCCATGCGGCAGAATGGCTGATTACGCCGCGGGCGGCTGAGGGCTGGATGGACGGCCCGCGGATTCAGGTGTCTCAGGTGGGATATATGCCGGGACAGCCGAAAATGGCCGTGGTGGAGATGGACCGCCGGGATGAAACCCGGGAGCCGTTTGTTCTCTGGCGGACGGATGCCAACGGAAGGACAGCGGTCCGGCAGGGGCCGGGAGCGGATCGCGGGCGCTTTCTGCGGTACCGGTATGAATGCTTTGACTTTACGGACGTGGCCGAAGCCGGCCTGTATCAGGTTTCCCGCGGGGAAAGCTTCTCCGGCATGTTCCTGATCGGAGAGGATGTGTTTGACCGCGGCGTATGGCAGCCGGTGCTGGAATACTTCCTGCCGATCCAGATGTGCCATATGCGGGTGAATGAGAAATACCGGGTGTGGCACGGGCGGTGCCATATGGACGACGCGCGGATGGCGCCTGTCGGCCGGAACCATATTGACGGATACAGCCAGGGGCCGGATACCCTGACCGGATTCCGGCCGGGAGACCATGTTCCGGGACTGAACCGGGGCGGATGGCATGATGCGGGCGACTTTGACCTGCGGGTTGAATCCCAGTCCGGTGAAGCCTATCTGCTGGCGCTGGCCTACGAAACATTCCACGTGGAATGGGACAGCACCACCATTGACCAGCGCACGCAAACCGTGGAGATTCACCATCCGGACGGGAAAAACGACCTTCTGCAGCAGATCGAGCACGGAACCCTGGCGGTGCTGGGCGGCTGGAACGCGCTGGGCAGGCTTTACCGCGGGATCATCGCCGCCGGCCTGCGCCAGTACGTGATGCTGGGGGATGCCGCGAACATGACGGAGGGGGTTGCCGGCGACGAAGATGACCGCTGGGTATTTACCGAGGAGAACCCGGCGAGGGAGCTGAGAACAGCGGCGCACCTGGCGGCGGTATACAGGGCCCTGGGCGGCTTTAACCCGGGCCTGGCGGCGCAGGCCCTGGAAACAGCCCGGACCCTTTATGGGCAAACCATGCCGGGAGAGGAAAAAGCGGCAAAGACAGCACAGGTGCACGCGGCCGCGGAGCTCTTTCTGGCCACGGGAGAAGAAATATACCGGAATGCCCTGCTGCAGGCGGTGGACGTCATTGCCGACGAGCCAGGGCAGCTGGGATGGATTGCGGCCCGGGTGATGAAACAACTGGATGATGAAGCGTTCACGGGTTCGCTGCGGGAAAGCCTGGCCCGATGGAAAGAAACGATGGACGGGATCACGGCCCGGACGCCCTATGGCGTGCCCTACCGCCCGTATATCTGGGGCGCGGGATGGGAGATCCAGCGGATGGGATGCGACCATTATTTCCTGCACCGTGCGTTCCCGGACCTTTTCAGTGCCAGCCTGCCCTGCCAGGCGCTGAGCTTCGTGCTCGGGTGCCATCCGGGGCGCAGTGTATCCTTCGTGTCCGGCGTCGGAACGGAATCCGTGACGGCGGCATACGGGTTCAACCGGGCGGATTATTCCTGTATTCCCGGAGGAGCCGTATCAGGAACCGCCCTGATCCGGCCGGATTTTCCGGAACTGAAAGCGTGGCCCTTCCTCTGGCAGCAGACGGAATACGTGCTGGGAGGCGGGTCGACCAGGTTTATGTTCCTGGTCCTGGCGGTAAAGGATTTAATGGAAAAGGGATAAAGGGGAGCCTTTTCGGGGACGGAGAACCAGAGAACCTTCTGATTGACAAACCCGGTTTCCCTTTGTTAAGATGACATCTGTCAGCACAAGCTGATGAAAGCCCGCACAAGCCGGCTGAACCCATGGCAGGAATAACATTTTTTTCCGCAGATTCCGGTATCAGAAAGGTGCCGATGACCCTCCCAAGAGGGCTGTCGCGCCTTTTCTTATTCCCGGAATCCGGGGGAACCCATCAAGGAGGAGAAAAAACGGATGAAACTGTTTGAAAAAGGGATGAGCTTCATTCTGGCCGTAGCCCTGTGCTGCAGCCTGGCCGCGGGAGCCGGTGCATCCACCTTTACGGATGCGCACGGAAATGTGATCGAACTGGATGATTCGCTCGAAGCCTACACCGCTTCTGTGCTGCACGGCGCGGACGGGGCTGCCTGCAAGGGGGAGACCAATCTGGGCGACCTGTGGGCGGATGCGCTGCGCTGGTTTGCCGTTTCCGGGAAAATCAATGAATTCTTCGGGGAGGACGATGTTGCCGCGGGCATCACGCAGATCACCGTGGACGCGGACCATATCGTCGCGCTCTGGAACGGCGGCAACCTGAAAACGGATATCGCGGAAGGAAAGTTCGGCGCCGAAGAGCTGGCCAATGTGCTGCCCTACCCGAATACCGTGGCGGTTTGCTACATGACCGGCGCGCAGCTGCTGGAGCAGCTGGAAGCGTGTTCCCAGGGGCTGCCTTTCACGGAGGAAACCGCGGCTGCCTGCAACGCGTTCATGCAGGTGTCCGGGCTGAAATATACGGTTGACACCGCGAAGGCCTATGACAAGGGGGAGGCTTACGGGGACAACTGGTTCAAGGCCGCGTCCCTGGGCCGCGTGGCCATCGGGGAAGTGAACGGAAAACTCTTCGATCCCGAAGCCGTGTATGCTGTGGTAACGAGCAACGCAAACGTAAAGGGCATGGATGCGTCCTATGTTTTCAAATCCATTGCCGTAGCGGAGGATGAAAAGGCC
>Ga0265298_10001588_pt1 | contig 33635 bp, 26 predicted proteins | sample AusTroGonzalo_MG_3_FD_193486 | JGI IMG/M metagenome (GOLD analysis project Ga0265298, IMG submission 193486) | Bovine rumen microbial communities from tropical cattle in Woodstock, Queensland, Australia - Gonzalo_01 | ecosystem: Host-associated > Mammals > Digestive system > Stomach > Rumen ... | reverse complement strand
GAAAGGAACAGACGCCCTGGGGCGAGAGGACGCTGGTCGTCGTGGAGGGCGTCGATTCCGTCACGAGGCAGTGGAAGGCCCGCTATCTCTACGGCGGCCTTCTCGCGGAGAACGCCACGCAGGCCGTCGCGCGGGACATCCTGCGCGAGGCGCTGTTCAACCTGGACGTCGCCGGATACGAGGTCGTCATGCACGTGCACGACGAAGTTGTCGCGGAGATCCCCGAGGGCAGGGGCTCCGTCGGGGAAGTCGAGGCCCTCATGTGCCGCCAGCCGTCATGGGCCGATGGGCTGCCCCTGAAAGCCGAGGGCTGGCGAGGAAAACGCTACAGGAAATAAAGGAGGCACCATGATTCCACAAGCCATCATAGACGCGGTCAATTCGCTCCTCGCGCCATACGGCGAGATCTACGTTCCGTCGGCGGGGCGCAGACTGGGGGCCGGCTACATCAGCGTGACATCCGCCGTCCGATACATGGGCATCAGCAGGACGACCTTCTGGAGATACGTCCGCGCGGGACGCCTTCGCACGACGAAGACGCGCCCCTGCCGTGTCAGCGTCGACGACATCGAGGCCCTGCTTCATGCGGACAGCGACGAAGAAGAATCCAAGTGACAACCGGGGGTATATGACATGCTGACCGTTGCGCTGCCGTATCCGCCGACCGTCAACCACTACTACGTGCGTTCGCGCTTCGGCGTCGTCCTGGGGGCGCGTGGCCGCGAGTACCGCGAGGTCGTCCGCGCCGCGCTTCAGGAAAAGGGCGTTCCGGCATTCAGCCGGGAGGCCCTTTCCTTCACACTGGCCGTGTTCCCGCCGGACAAGAGGGTGCGCGACCTGGACAACGTAATCAAGGCCGTCCAGGACGCGGCGACCCATGCGGGCCTCTGGCCGGACGACTTCTCCATCTGCGAGCTGCACGTCATCCGCGGTACGGCGTACCGGCGGATAGGAAAGCGTCGCCACGAGGGCGTTCCCGGCGGCCTCGTCGTCCTCGGAGTGGCCAAGACGGACCCGTCGCTGATAGCATCCGACGCGGACGCAATGCTGCGGTCCGCGACGACTGGCGATTGGCTTCTTTAACGACTTTGCTCCAGGATGATTTAGTCTTGCCTTGAAGGAAACAGGAAATGCTTAAGGTTTTATTGTCAATCAAGCCCGTGTTTGCGGAAAAGATATTTGACGGAACAAAAAAATTTGAGTTCCGCAAGGTTTTAATCTTACGTCCGCACGTCTCCACGGTGATTGTCTATGCGTCCTCCCCCGTGCAGCGTGTTCTCGGAGAATTTACTATTGAATCCATTGTGTCAGGTCCTTTGGATTACGTCTGGGAAAAAACATCAAGGTATTCGGGAATTTCGCATGAATTTTTCCTGTCATATTTTTCCGGACACCGTGTCGCGCACGCAATAAAAATCGGAAATGTGACTAGATACGAAGAGCCCAGGACACTGGAGCATTACATGATGAAACGCGCTCAGCAATCCTTTGTCTATGTTGACGACGAAATAAAAAACAACCCGATCGCCGAGCGTGAAATCGAGAGTCCCACCAAAGTCCCACGAACCTAAACAGGCGTGCGGTGGGAATCGTGCGTGGGAAATTTGACAATAGCAAATGGTGTCATATAGTATTTGGTTGCTACATCGTATGCGATTTTCGGCAGAAAGCTGGATTTTGAACCCCTTCACACGGTAGAGGTCACTGGTTCGAGTCCAGTTGCGCATACCATTTTCCCTTGCCAAGCCTTGAAAATCAACGATTTAGGCGTGTTGCAAGGGCTGTCCCCGACAACCCCCGCGTGCTAGCGAAAAGACCTTTGAACCTGTGGGAATCGGTGGGACTTTTGAACAGGGAAGCGCCGAAAATCCCCCTCGGTGTAGCATTTGAAACCACGTAGTGCCAAACAGTTTCAGCCACACCAGGAGGGAAAAGACATGTCAATCTATCGGCGCGGAGACCACTTCTCCTATGACTTCCAAATCGACGGCGTCCGCTATTCAGGGCGCGTACCGCTCCCCGAGGGGGGCATCCCACGCTGCGCCCCGCCTACCGAGATCCAGGCCAGGCGGGGCATCTGCAGGCAGTGGGAGAAGCGCTTCCGCACGGAGCTCATGGACGAGTCGGACGCGAAGCGCAGCACGGACCGCGAGATCCGCCAGAACAAGACCCTGAGGGCGCTTCTGGACAACTACCGCTACGAGCTGACGGGCGGCCGCCCCGTCCCGATCGCCGACGTGGCGGCCCTCGCGGCCACGAAGCCCTGGGCGCGTGACCAGTCTACGCCGCGCTGCCGTCTCAAGGCCTCCCGCTGGGCGGACTTCGCCGCCTTCATGGCCGCCCGGTTCCCCGCGGCGCGCAACGCCGCCGACATCCAGAAGAGCCACGTGGAGGCCTACTCCGTCGCCCTGTCCGCGTCGGGCAAGTACGTGGCGGAGAAGAACAACCGCCGTGGCGCGAGGCGCTACCGCGCGGAGCCGCACAGGCTTTCCGGCGCGACCGTGCGGAGCATACTGGGCGACCTGCGCGGGCTCTTCGCCAAGGTGATGGAGGACGCCGGCGCGGTGACAAACCCCTTCGACGCCATCGTCGTGCGGCCGACCGAAACCGCGGAGCGGCAGGTGTTCACGCCGGAAGAGCTCGCCCGGATCGGCGAGGGAATCTCAACGGACGAGGAACGGCAGCTCTCCGTCTGCGTCCTCCGCGAAGATGCGGAACGCGCACTGTGGCTGCGCCACGCGGACTTCTGCCGCCCGCTGTTCATCGTGGCGAGCCTCACGGGGCTTTCCGAGGGCGACATCTGCGACCTGAAGTGGTCCGACTTCGATTGGGGCGAAAGCGTCATCCGCCGGCGGCGCAACAAGACCGGCTCCCGCATTCTCGTCCCGATACTCCCGGCCCTCGCCAGCTATCTGGGGACGCTTCCCGCCGGCGGCGAGTACGTCTTCCCCGAGCACCGTTCCGTCTACGACTGCAAGGGCGTCAGCTCCCGTGTCAAGGGCTTTCTCAACGGCCTTGGCATAGAGACGCAGCTTCGCCGCCCGGGCTTCGTCGCCGTCTCCGTCAAGGACCTCCACTCCATGCGCCACGTGTTCTGCTACTACGCCACCCGCGCGGGAATCCCCGCGACGCTCGTGGCCAAGATCGTCGGCCACAAGACGGTCGCCATGACGGAGCACTACGCGGACCACAGCACGGCGGCGGACCTCAGGACGGCCATCGCGAAAATGCCGCTCATCCTGCCCGATGGCGGCGTGACGGACGCCCCCGACGAGGCGGACGCGGAGCGGCGGCGCCTTCTGGACGCCGTCCGGCTCCTTCCGCCAGACAAGGTGCGCAGCATTCTGTCACGCCTTAACGCTTAGTCGGCGCCTTACTGGACGCCTTCTTCAGGCCGCGCGGGGTCTTCGGCCCCGGCGGCCTTTTCCGTTTCGGCCTTCTCGGCCCGCTTGTTCAGCGTCGTGGACAGCCGCAGGCACACGTTGGCGCCGACGGCCCACCAGTTGATTCCCGCCGCGGCAGTCTGGATGGCCGCGCAGGACGACACGGACGCCATGAGCGCCGCGGAGAGAATCGCCATCGCAATCCAGTTTGCCGCAATGGCCAGGATGTCATGGACGGAAAGCTTTCCGTTTTTCATTTCGCACCTCCAAGAAAGTTTGCTACGTATTGCCCAAGAAGCTGCAGGATGTAGACGGTGACGGCGCCCAGGGATCCTGCGGCCCATTTGAATATCGCCACGTCCCGCTTCAGTTCCCCGACTTCCCTTATCAGCCCGGGATGGCCGTTCCCGTGAAGCGCCTTCTTGAGCTCCTTGTATTCGGTCAGCAGCAGCTTCACGTCGGAATGGATCTCCAGGAAAATCCTGTCCTTCTCGTCCTGTGTCATTTTCCGCGCCCTCCCTTTCTCCAGGCGATGAAGCCGCCGATGCGCAGGCCTATGTACGCGCGCAGCGCATGGACGAGCGGGACGCCGTCCCTGCGTATCTTCCAGAGAAACCACCTGTCCGCCTTCCTTCGCGTCCAGCAGGGCGGGTGGCGGCGGTAGAGGAAGTCGTGGCCGCAGGCGGCCTCGAGCACCCTTGTGTCCCCCGGCGGGAACGTCGTGAGCCAAAAGGCCCTCGGAACGCTCGCGCCGTCAAATTCGAAGCCTTCCCGGACATGCAGGTCAGGCGCGCCGACGGCGCTTCCGTCGATGCGGAAATCCTCAAGGGTGCGATAGCAGTCCCCGTTGCTGCGGGGCGGATTGATTGTCTCGATTTTCATTGGTGCATCCCCTCCTGTCAGACCGCCGTGTATACGGCAAGCGGCGCCGCGTACCATTCCACGGCCTTCAGTTCCTCGGCCTCGGCGTCCGCCTCAATCTTTCGGCGCTGGAACGCCTTCTTGAACAGATACTTCGTGATACCCCACGTCCTGCACTGCCATGCGTGCCGAAGCTCGTGTACGATGGTGCCGAACTCGACGGCTTCGCACTCGTCGGGCTTGATGAGCGCAAGGCGCAGGAAAGGCAGGTACACGCCGCAGATGCGGCTGAAGCCGTAAGCAAGCACCGTCGTGCGCGAGAACGCCTCGGCAAGCCACCCGTTGCCATCGATTGCCGCGTACTTCTCGATTTCTTTTCTGTAGTCATGTGTAAAGTCTGTCTTCATTGTCCACCCCTTTGTTAGACAACACGGCTTGAGATCACCTCGAAGCTAGAAATGTTCGCTGAAACCCAATTCGACCCCATGTTGTAGGCCCCAATTACACTTGAGTCTCCAACCGATATGTACTTATATGCCGCCATCCCATATCCGCCTTTCGCGTAGTCCTCTCCGCCGCTTGATGTATGCTCCACAACCCACGCAGAGCCCATCGAGCCAACTGCGACATGGATGTAACGAACCCATTCAGACGCAGACGCGCATGAATAGATTGGGTTCCCGTTGATTGTGTCCCCTGTGTCAAAATATTCAATTGTTTGGATACCGCCGTGGTTGACCTCAACAAGCAAACTTGTTGTTCCAGAACCGCCACTTGAGCCACCTGAAGAACCGCTACCGCTTGACACGACGTAGGAAGACACAGACGTTCCGCTGATCATCATCGGTTCGCCGTAGTCGCCAATCGTATACGCACCGGTGATGCCTGTTGTGTTGTACGCGCCTTGCGTGTAGTTGCTGGCATACGCCTGCGATGTCTCGCCATACCAACTCGACTGTCTGTGCAGGAACTTCGCAGCCGCAGGCGCGCCGTCCGCGACATACACTGGTTCGCCAAGGCGCGTCTCGCCAGTGTCATAGAGGTTGTAGCTTGAGCCTCCGTTCAGCACGAGCGTGTAGGACGGAGTTGCAGTGTGCCAGCGGTTCAGCGTTCCATCAGGCTGAGAGCCGGAGATGTAATTCAGAACCATCGTGTTCCACGAATCACTCCCTCCGCTGGAAGTGCGATACAGGACTGTGTAGCTGTCGGCATTTGGCGTCGTCGGTTCTTCGGACGTTATCACCCAGTACTCGTCCATCCATCCGCCGTCGTGCATCCAGGTGAGGTACGTCTGGCCGTTTGTATAGACGATTGAGTTAGACGTGAAGGCGTCCTCGATGGTGCTGTGGGACCAGTAGGAGCCGTTCGCGGATATGGTTCCGCAGCTCGCCACCGTCCATACGTAGTCATGCGCCGCGCTGGAGACGTATTCGCCCGCCGTCACAGTGGTTGTGCCGCCGCTTGAGACGACTGCCGTCTGCGACGATGGCGTGTTGTATCCGCTCACGTCCGCGTACTGGACCGTGTATGTATCTGCGGACAATCCGCTGGATGTTGTTCCGAACGAGGCGTAGGAACTCCCGCCGTCGATGCTCCAGCCCGCGCCAGCGGGTGCGCTGTCGCTCCCGCCGTAGACCACCGTCAAATCGCCAGTGCTGACGACCACTGGAGCGGCATCGATAGGCCAGTAGCGGAACAACCGCACGCTGGAGCCGAAGAACTTGACACGATAGTAGTTAGTCTCGCCTTCCACGGGTTCCCCCGCGTATGCCATATCAGATGTTCCGGACGAGCCGAACGTGGTCGTGCCGCCGCTCTCCACGGACAGCACCAGTTCGCTCTCGGAGAGGTACCCCGAACCCCACGGCGTGGCGTCGATTGTCAGCGTCGTGCCGCTGGATGCTGTGCAGGAGTAGGCCTTGCCGGGCGCAATTGCAACAGACGTTCCGCTACCTGCGGAATATGGCGACTGCATCGCTCCAGCAAGCACCATGTGGCCGCCGAAGTCTACAGTGAGAGCGTTTGAGCGAGAGAAAGGGTCCCCGTTTCCAAGCGTGAATAAGGCGTTTGGTTCTACGACATTCACTCCTATTGCAAATTGAGAATCACCAGCACTCGCATAGTGTCCAAATGCAAAACCACTGCTCCCGGCACTAGCATGGTCTCCAATTGCAATACCTTGGGCCTTAGCATTGGTATTAACTCCGATGGCTACCCCATTATCAGCTTTTACGCCAGGTCCAATAGCCACGCCTTGCCATGTTGCACTCGCGCCAGACCCGACGGCTATAGCTTGAGTAGTCGCGGAGGTTTTTTCACCAATGGCTATAGCCCCAGCTCCAAACGTGTCGGCCTGAAAGCCGATGGCTATTGTATTACCACCGGCATGGGCACTGTGCCCTATTGCAAAACCCGTATCCCCGGCACTTGTTTTATAGCCAATGGCCAAACCACTGCCATTGGCAACAGCCTCGTATCCAACGGCAACAGATTTAGCTTTCGCGCTAGCATTGTATCCAGCGACAAATGAAAAGTACCCAGCGCTTGTGTTGTATCCAGCGGCAATGGCACTACTTACCACGACGGGACTTGACCCAGAACCAGAGCCAAATGCCATCAGCAGAACTGCACCAATGGTCACGCTGCCGCCCGAACTGACCACCTCTGTGTTCGTTCCCGCAGAGATAATCGTGGAGCCAGAACCGCCGCCTCCTCCCTCCACCGTCAGCGTGCCGCCTGCGCCGCTGTACGTTCCGGTGAGCGACGAGCAGTAGAATATGTCAGACGCGCCGCCGCTGCCAGACGTCACGCTCTGGACGCACCACAGGTCGGTGTTTTCGTATCCGGAAGAATGGTAGATGTTGTGACCGGATCCGTTGTTGATCTCATATACCGCGTTCGACGCGCCTGCAGTTCCTCCGACGAGTACGTATGTCCCGTTCAGGTCCGTGAAAGGCTCGATTGCTCCGGAGACTATGAGATTCGCGTCTCCGTTGAAGCCGATGACAAGCACGCCGCCGCTGTTCGTCAGCTTCGTGTTTCTACCCGCCACCATCGATGTCACCATCGAGCCGCCAGCCGACACCGAAGAGCCGTTGCTTCCGTTCTTGCCGTGGGACACGACAGCTGACGAGATCTGCCCGCCCGAATTGGTCACGTTGATTTGCACGCCGCCTGCCACGGCCGTCAAAGACACCGTGGGCGAGAAGCCGTCATCGCCCTTCGGCCCGCGCAGCGTGGCCATGCGGTCCCGCAGGTAGCAGGCCTGGTAGACCGCGCGGTCGTAGCCCTCCTCGAGGGAGTCGGGCAGGAACGGATTCGCGGCGGGGAAGTACATGGGCTGGTCGAACGTGGGGCGGCAGACGACGCGCACGACGGCGCCCGCCGCGGGCGCCTCGGCGAAGCGGGCGTAAGGGCGCCCCGCGCCGTCCCATCCCGTCTCGTCGATGTCCGTGGAAGGCACGGGAAGGCCGTCAAGCAGGCAGTCGATTCCCGCCGTGAGCCTTCTCCACCGCTCCCGCCGCGCCTCGCCGACGGGACCCTCCGGCCCCGGGAACTGCGTCGTGGAGCCGTCGGCCAGTGTCTCCTGGTAGCTTGCGTAGTTTTCGATCATGTCAATCCTCCTTTAGTTCCTCCCGCGCGTCGGGCAGGACGTCCCAGCCCATCCGCTTCAGGAGCTTCTGCTGTCTCTCGTAGATTTTCACCGCGGGCATTCCGAATGCGGAGCCCACGGCGTCTGCCATCCTGTAGCACGCCCACAGCCAGTCGCCCTTCGCGGCGGAGCCGCCCGCTTCGTAGAGTCCGATGGCGAGGTCCCCCGCGGACGACACAGCGCCGACGTCGAACGGGTCGCCCGCGTATGTCCCGGCGGCCTTTGCCGCCGCGTAGTCGGCGATGTCGCGGACGATGGGGACGCCCGCGAACGGCTGGGACAGGAGCTCCTTCAGGGCCGCCGCGCGCGCCTTGTCGATTTCCTCGTCGTCGTCCTTCCACCAGCCGCCGCGCAGCGTGTAGGCCAGGAGCGCCATGAGGACGGCGGGGGCCGCCATGTTGCAGGCGAGCCCGAGGACCTTCTGCAGGGCGCCCGACTCGCGGTCCGTCAGGTCGTGCAAGGTGAGATTCTGCTGCGCGGCGACGGCGGAGATGAACGGCGTCATGAGCCGCCCGAGCGCGTTCAGCTGGACGGGCAGGGCGTCAAGCGCCCTCGCGCCGCCCTGCGCCCTTGCCACGAACTCCTCCGCGGCGGCCACCGCGTCCGCGCCCTCAAGGCCCTTCTCAAGGGCGTCGTTGTAGGCGCAGGTGAAGTCCATTGTCGCCACGCGCATGTCGAGCCACTTCATCATGAAGTACCCGAGGTCCGCGAAGGCGCCCTGCGCGCGTGCGAGCAGCGACGAGCGGTAGCGCTCCGCCGCGCCGCGGAGATCCACGTCCTTCATGTCGCCGCGGTTCCGCATGAACGCGGAGATCTCCATGGCGTGCCTCGACGCGGACGGGCTGAAGAACGCGGCGATGCCCGCGCCGACGTGCCTCGGCGCGAAGTGGTGGAGCCCCACGGTGAAGCTCGTCAGCTGCGACAGGACGCTCTTGACGTTGGCCATGAGGGCGCCCGCCACCTGGACGTTCTTCGCGGCCAGCTCAAGGCTCCGCAGGGCGTCGGCCTCCGCCACGGCGGGGTTCGCGACCTTCCTGACAAGGGACATCATGGACTCGTATCTCTCGAAGCCCATGACCTCGCCGTAGGCATGGCGTACGCGGTTCGACGTCAGCACGCGCATGAGTTCGCGCGTAAGCATCCTGTGCGTGGCGTAGTGCGCCGATTCCTGGACATGGCGCGTGAGATTGGAATAGGACAGCTTCACGGGCGGCGTGGCGGCGTAGCGGTCCAGCCGCGCGTGCGTGCCCGCCGCGTCCTGGTACACGGGGCTTGCCGTGAAGCCCTGGGAGACGTCCTTCGCGCCCTTGCTGTACATGTACCGTATGGGCGCGTATCCGCCCCGCATGTGGACGGCCGTCCCGTCGGCGAGGTGGACGTCGAACGGGGTTGCGGGAAGCGTCTCGAGGTCAAAATGGTTCTCCTTCCTGAACTCAATTTTTACGGCTTCCGTCAATTCGCCTTCGCCCAGCGTCTCCCAGATGTCGTTGATCCGCCGCAGGGCCGGCGACGGCAGGACGGCGGCGATGGCCTCCAGGCGCGGGTCAAGCACGCTGTCGTCCGCGTTCGCGGACTCCTCGGGCGTGCGCCATCCGAAGCCGTCCATGAGGCGCTGTCTTCCGGATTCCGTTCCCATGTAAAGCACGGCCATGACGACCATCTCGGGCGTCCAGCCCTTGGGCCCCATGGAGTCGCTTCGGAACTCGGGGAGGCCCGAAAGGTCTATGCCCCGCGTGAGGTCGTAGATGTCGTTCAGCGCGGCGGCAAGCGGCCTGTTCGCCTTGTCGAGCAGTTCCATCTCGTCGTGCGCTGCGCGTGACAGGCGGCGGTAGTATTCGGCGAGCGTGGCGCCAGCCTCCTCCATGTCGCGGTAGAGTTTTCGGCCGATGGCGAGGAAGTTCAGCGCGGCGTGGGCAATGGCGCCTTTCGCGTCGTGCTGGTCTGGCGTCCGCAGGGCATGGCTGTGCGGGCGCTCCGCCGTGTCTGCGAGAACGCCCTGGATTCCCGCCTCGACCTTCGCGGCGAAGGCCTCCTTGCTTTCGGAGACGAGCTCGCGGCCCGCGCCTTCCAGCCACCGCGAGAAGTCGTCGAGCTGCCGGAAGTCGTCCACCGTGAGACTGCGGTACTTCCGCAGGTCGGACGAGTAGACCGCCTCCGCGAAGGACAGCATCTGGATTCCCAGGGCGCGCCCATCTTCCGAAGACGCCTCCTCCGCGATCAGTGTGCGGACGGCCTGCCGTGCCGCGGCGCCCGTGCCGGGGTCCGATTCCGTCAGGCCGAAGCAGTAGGCGAGTTCGCGCAGGGCGTCGTGGAACAGGCCGTCGATGGTTCCCTTCTTCGCGCGGGCGGCCTTCTTGATCCGGTCCGCGGCCTTCTCCGCCCGCTCGCGCATGGCCGCCGTCTGCCGCAGCGTCTCAAGCTGTATGCGGATTTCGCCGAGGGAGGCGAGGGCTCCGCGGAAATCGGGGGACTTCCTGCCGAGGGCGCGGACGAGGGCGTTCACGGCACGCTGGGCCGCGTGAAGCGTCCTGTGGCTGCCAGAGAGTTCGCCGACGGTCATGCGGCCCACGCGCCGCGCCGCCTCTGCGCGGAAGAATGCAACCTGCCGGGGCTTGCCACCTGTTCGTTCGCGCAGGGCCGTCTCAAGACGGTCCATCGCCTGGACCATCGCGTCGTTGGCGAAGGCCTTTTCATCCAGGAGATAGCCGTGTTCGCCAAGCCATTCCCGCGTGCGGTTGTTTATGATTCCATGGATGTACGAGGAGCGTGTCCCCGCCTTCGCCGCGGCGTCCAGCATGTCCTCGATGGAAGCGAAGCCCGTCGATTCCGCGATGGCGGCCAGTTCGTCGATGCCCGCTTTGCCGCCGGCCTTCACCAGGTCGTGGCGGGCGAGGGCGCCGCGGATGCCGTCGGGATGGCTCTTGCTCTTTCTCGGGATGAAGGCGTCCGCAAGTTCCTTTGAAATGCCGCCGAGGGCCTTTATCTCCCTTATCGCACGGAATATGGGCACCGCGTCAGCAAGGGTTTCCGCCTGGCGTTCCCATCCGGAACGCTCCCGCGCAAGGAGTTCCCGAAGCCGTTTCTCCTGCTCGCGGACAGTCTGCTCCTCGGCCCCCGCGACAAGGCGGAGGATCTCCGCGGCCTCGCTGCCGAGCCAGCCCTTGGCCGCCTGCTCGCGCAGGTACGAGAGGACCGCCTTGTAGTCCGCGCCGATTTCGGCAGCGTCCTCGGCGGACACCATGGTGGCAAGGAGCGTCTCCACGTCCGGCGGAAGCGACACGAGGCGGCCCCGCAGAAGACGGTACGTCCTGCGGAGACCCGCCTTCAGGGTGGAGAAGGCCTTCGCCGTCTCCGCGTCGGGCGCCTTTCCGTTGATGATGTACCGTGCGAACGCCTCGGCGAATTTCTCCCGCTTGAAGTCCTCGTACTCCTGTGGGCTTGCGCCGCCGTTGTACGGCTGCTTCCGTATCCACGCGTCGATGGCGTCGAGGTCCGCCTCGAGGATTCCCATGGGGTCCGTCCCGCCGCCCGCGCGCTGCCTGGACACGAGGTCGTTCACCATCGCGTAGAGCCAGACGGCCGAGTCGTGGACGACATCCGCGTCCGTCGCTCCTTCCAGAAGTTTTACGACCGCCTGCTGGCCGCCCGCGAACGTGCCGTCGGCCGGCAGAAGTATCTCGCTGCGCCGCTGCGGAACCAAAGGCAGACTATTTTTGACTTCGGGATTTGCATTTTCGCCAGTGCCCTGTAGATTAACGGCATCAGAATTTTGGAGGTACTGTTGAAAGTCCTTCGGTGTTCTGATGCCAGAGCCCTCCATGTTCAAGGTCGTAATTGAGGACATTACCTCTTCCTTGAAATCTAACTGGAGGGCTTTCTTTTTGTCCAAGTACAGCAGATTGCCGCGCTTTATCAGTTGAAAATAAAGGTCTTCACCTTTGACGGTTCTTGAATATGCACTGGCCATGTAGCCGCCTCTGCCTTTTTTCTTAGGCACGAAATAGACCATCACGGGCGCCATTCTCTCATTCTTGTCGTTCACGAGGTTCTCCGTAACGACAACATAAGTGCCGTGTTCAAACCCTTTGAACACCATGACAGGCTCGGAGTACCCTTGTGGCAGAAGCGCGAAGTCCTTTGCTTCGAAGCTATGATCTTTCTTCAATTTTCGAATTACAAACGTACGTGTGCTTATGCCTCCGTCCGTCATTCCAAGCCAAGACAGAATCGGCGGCGTTTCCGACAAGTCAATCACTGAACTATTTTTCAGAACTTTGCCCGCGTTTTTGCCTTGTCTGATAGCATCGTTAAACGTGTCCTCTAGCTTCTGCGGGTCATACCTGAAAACTCCGTCTTTCAGTGCGTACCTCACGTGCTCGTCAATGCGCATGTTGTCGTCCCTGAAGGAGACGTAGTTCCAGCCCTTGCTTCCGTCGCCCTGTCCATGTGACGCGGCGGGGTAGCGGATGCCGTCCATGTCGCATTCCCTGGCCAGGAACTCCGAAGCCGCCCGGTCCGATCCAAGATACGAGGAGACGTTCCCGTACAAATCACTTCCGGTCATGCTGGAGTCCCGCATGACGTCGAGCTCCTTCCTGAGCTTCTCGGCGGCGCCACCAGCGTAGCCGCTCTCATCATCGGAGGTCAGACGTTCATACAGGGCGGAGAGGACCCTTTCCTTCACGTCGCGCGGAACCTCCCCGTTCCAGTCAAGCAGGTTTGCCTCGCCCTTGTTCACGCGGTTGGTGAACCAGGTCTGGCGGTAGAGGTGGCGGTCGCTCACGCTGAACTCGCCCGCGTGCCGCTCAAGCCACTCCGCCTTCTCCAGGGCGGATTCGTCTCCGTCAGCCGCTCTCTCACGGTAGAGGCCGACGACATCCCCAAGGACCGAATCCGTGTCCTTGGACCCGGCCGACTCGTACGCCCGCACGGCGACCTCGTGGAGAATGTCCTGAATGGCGTCGTCGTCAATGCCGTCTTCAAAGCCAAGCAGGTCGGGGCGCTCCACTTCGCCGTTGGCGTTCATGACCTGCCCCTGGAACCTGGCCACAGGATCGCCGGGGGTCGCGTATGACCGCGCGACGCCCTCGTTCGTCGATGCGTACAGCCCCCATCCGAAGGCCTGGTTCCCCTCGCCTGTGCCGATGTATTGGAGACTCGGCGTGTCATAGTCAGCGCTAGAACCCGTGTACAAGTTCCCGATGGCATATCGGGTATCATTATTCTGGCGTGAGAACTCGCCGTTGTTGTCCGTCGCCGACTTGATCTGGTTCGGGGTTGAAAAGGTCACGTACTCCGTGCCATACTTGCCTTCTACCACTGCCCCGTCGTATCCGTTCTTTTCAATGCTTTCATCAATCAACCGTTGGTATTCGGCGTAGAAATCCTCCGGTCGTTCTTCCGTGAGGTTTTCAGCTTCTTTCGCCAGCCGCAAGAGTTCTTCCTTGCCCATCGGATTTCTAATGTCGAGGAACACGGCCTTTGTTGTCCCATTGGCGTTTCCGCGCATGTACCCTTCTGCGTCAGCAATATTTGACGAAAAATAGAATCCTCTTCCCCAAACGCCTACCCCGCCGTTTGCCTTGTCCGTATGCGTGCCGATAAGACGCTCGTCGAACGTCCAGAAATCTTTTTCGCTCCCATGGTACACCACCATCGGCTCGCCGTTCTCGTCAACGACTTTGGAGACGTTTTTTTCGTTTGCATTTATGAAGATTTGAAGTATACTTTTATACAAAGCAATGCCTCTGTGTGGCTTGAGCTCATTTTCTGAGAAATTCGGCAGCAGCTTGATGGCATTGCTTTTTTTTATCTTGTTTTCGGGCAAGACTTCATGTACATAAAGCCTATTGGTATTAACATCTTGTCTGGACCTGCAAATTACATAGTTCAAAACACCATCATACATTATAGAATAGGCAAAATAGTGGTTGAGAATCGGATCTCCATTAAAATCCGGTAACGCGCCTAGATACACTGCTTTTTCAAAATCTTGCATCAAGGTTATAAGAACATCTAATTTCTTTTTTCCATACCCGTGACCAAGAGTATCTCTTGCGCTTTGTTCATCAATGGTTACTTCGCCTATTTCTTTTGTATAGGTTCGCTTTTTCCCTTCATACAACTTGACTATAGTTTGCAACGCAGACAATCCTTCCTTCTTTACGAAAGTCCCGCCTTTTACAATAACTGGCGAAACGCTCTTCAACACTAGCTTTCTCGCCAATGCCTCCCATTCACCGAACCATTTCTTGAAGAATGGCGTGCGGACCATCACCCACTGCTGTTCCGTTAGGTTCGTGGGCTTGCCGTTCGGGGCCTTCATCCAGCCGTCAGTTTTGCTTCCGTCTGGATTCGTGTACCGCGCCACGACGGCGTCGTACTGCCCCTGCGCCTCGGGAGTCAGATTTGCATAGGGGTCCTTCGAAAGACGTCCATCCGACCTACTTGAATCGCCAGGATTCTGCGATATATTCTTCCTCATGAAACTGGAAATCGTCCTACCCGCTGAAGTGCCAGTTGGGGACAGTTGTAGTACTGGGGACGTTTCCAGTTTTATCTTTTCATACTGACTCTGTGTTATTTCAAAGACAGAGCGTATGTGGTTTGCTTTCGCTTTTGCCTTTGGCTGGATTTCAAGCCTGTAGGTCTTCCCCGTTTCCACGTCGCGCCCGACGAAGGACAAGTTCCCCCGCAGATCCTTGACTTTTTCCGGATAGGTGAGCACCAGTTCTACGGCAGCGCGTGTTTCTTCTGGCGAATTGAAATACGGGGATTTCCCGTCCGGGCTCCAGTGCCTCGCGTACAGAAACTCATAGTCGGCGTACAGGCGGTCGCCTTTTAACCCCGCCCATTTCATGAAGCCCTTGGCGTGCGGGACGTTGCTGTCACGCAGGGCCTTTCCGCTTTCCGCATTGTTCGGGGCGTTTTCCGGACGCAGCGGGGAAAGCCTTGTCTCTCCGCCGTCGAACGTCGTCCCGTTCCGCTGGGCGTACTGCGCGAGCAGGCGCGCCACGGGCGAGAGGACGTTCCTCTCGTAGTCGTCGAACAGCCGCTGGAGCTGCTCGTGCGCCTCGGAGCGGGTATCCTCGCCGATGGACGCGAAGCCGTTCCGGATGGCCTCGAACACGCGCACGACGGCGTCCCACACCTTGCGAAGGAAGGACTCGCCGTCCCCCTGCCTGGCCCTTTCGAGCTCCTCGGCCACCTTCTGCAGCAGGGATGAATCCTGGAGCATGTAGCCGAGCAGTTCGCAGAAGTGCTCCTCGGTCATGTACTCGTCGCCCGACTTCGCGTTTGGATTGACGCCCTTGTACGCCTTCGCAAGCTGCTCCATGACGAGCTTCGCCTGCGCCGTGCCGTGCGCGGACATGATGCCGTATATCGACTTGGCAAGTGCCTTGTCGTTCTGCCAGATGCTGTGGCCCAGCTCATGTCCGAAGACGCCGAAGAGCTGTCCGTTCGCCGTGGAGATCCGTATGGAGCCCTTGCTGTGCTCGCCGCGCGCCTCCGTCCCGTCCGGCGCGAGAAGCCGCTGGACGAACGAAACGTCCTTCACGCCAAGCAGCTTCGCGACCGCCTGGACGGCGGCGCGCGCCTCGGGCGTGTCCGTGAGGAGATAGGGGCCGACGGGGGCGAGGTCCTTTGGATTCAGGAGAATGGACGGGTCCTTTTCGGCGACCAGGCGGATCGTGTCAAGGTACCCCTTGCCCGAGTTCGCCGACGCGCGTTCCAGATAGTACGCCATGGAACCGAGTACGTAGCCCGTCGCATCGGGGTTGATACGCAGCGACGGGTTCTGCCCGATGGCAGCGCGGACAAGCGCCGAGGCCTCATTCACAAGCTCCGTCTTCGCGCCGTACCGTTCCACGAGCTCGCGGTCGGCCTCGACGCCTGGCGTTTTCTCGCCTTTCTCGAGGGCGATGGTCGGATCCGTGAGATTCAACGTGACACGGCGCACCTGGTCGGCGAACTTCGCGTAGGAGTCCGTCCCCATCATCGCGACGAGCCGCGCATTGGAGTAGGCCACGGTCTTCCCGTCCCGTTCCGCCTCGGCGACAGAGTCCTCCGTGATGCCAAGGACGCCGGCAGCCTCAGGATTGGAGGCCAACAGGGCGCGGGCCTCGTCCGCGGGAAGTTCAAGCTGCAGGGACGCCAGTGGCGAGCCAGATTCGGTGATGACAGCCTCCGCTGCGGCCACGCTTGTCTTAAGGGCAACCGTCTGCCTTATGGCGTCGGCGACCGCGTTCTGCCGTGCGACCAGCGAGTACGAGGGCCCCGGCGTGTGGTGGACGGCACCGAGGACAGCGCCTGCGAAGCTCATGAACGCCTGCTGGCCGAGTATGACCGCGCCCGTCTGAAGGGCCTCCTCTCCGCCCATGAAGAAACTGGTCTCGCCAAGGTCCAGGGCAGGGGATTTCCAAAGGCGCCCCAGGGCGGACACGCCGCCCTGCAGAATCTGCCCGATGTATTCCTCCGCAAACTCGTTCTGAAAACCGTTGACGCCTGTCTTGCGAAGGAACTTCAGCGTCAGGTCGTAGCCGTTCGGCGTGGCATCGATGGCGCGCCTGAGAAGCCCCAGCTGCGCCTTCTTCGAGAGCCATGCGGCGGGGTTTATGTCGGGAAGCAGGTCGCCGAGATTCTCGGTGGCGACCTCGATGAAATCGCGAACGGTCGCCCTGGTGAATCTGTCCAGAAACGTGGAAAGAACCTCCGGCGGGATTTCCACGACCTCGCCCGTATCCGCCCGGTAGGACAGCGCGGGAAGATTCTCGCTGTCGTCATTCGCCTCGGCGATATGCGACATGACGTAGAGCGGATTCGCCTGCCGGACAGCGGCGTTTCCGAGCGCATAAAGAGAGGCCTTGCCTAAGGCCCAGGCACCCGACTTTGTGAACAGTGCCTTTGCCGACGTGATGCTGAGGCCCTTGATGCCCGCGGACGCAAGGATTTCCTCGGAAGACGACACGCCGCCCGTTGCCAGCATCTCCAGGGAAAAGCGAATGGATGACATTATTCCGTTCAGGATGTACTCGGACCAGGCTGCACCTACGGCAGTGTCAGCCTGCGTGGCCGCGTGCTCCACCAGCCGTAGACGGTCTTCCGGAGTGGCCTCGTGCTCCAGCAGCTTCCCTGATTCCCTGGCCCGCTCAAGGCCTTTTCGGTACTCCGCGGCAAGGCGCAGCAAATCCCCTATTGTCCGGACGGACTGGCCCGTAACGGCCGACTGGAAGCCCGCCTCCTCGGACTCACGTATCAGTTGCCCCGCAAAATCGCCAAGACCCTCCATGTCACCAAAGTGGAAGAAATTGACCAGATTCTTGGCATCTAATCGGCACGTCTTCCCGAAAAGCCTCGCTGGGATGTCTTCCGTCCGGATGCCCGTGTCGTCCTGCAGGCGGGAGAGGAGCGCCTTTGCGGCGATTTCATCGTCCTCCGCCTTATCCAACCAGCCGGGATACTTCTGGCCAGCGTATCCGACAAGGGCGCTGAGACGGCCCGAAAAATCAAACAGACGCCTTTCGAATACATACTGCGCGGCGGGGTCTTCGGAAAGGCCTCCGTGAATCTCGCGGACAGTCTTCGCCGCATGGCCGCCGAAACCAAACGTCGTTCGGTCGGAAAGCTCCGCAAGCAAGGCACCGAATGCTCTTTCCGCCTTTCGTGAAGCCATCATAAAACCTTTTTCAAGGCCCTCGTTCCGTTCGGCCAGACGCTCTGCCGTATCCTCCGCCACGCGCCTAGCGAGCTCGACCCGCATTCCGTCTTGTTTTTCGCTCATATCGCGGAGGTCGTTTACATTATATATGCGGGTATTTGGGCGAACCATTCGCGCGCGGATGCCTTCTCGCAGCTGCCAGTCGCTCATGCCTGCATAGGGACTTCCGAGGGCCTTTGCGACATCGGGGGCCTTCGGGTCGTGGCCGAGCACACGCACGGCGGCAGGGCTTTCGGCGCCAAGCTCCACGGAGTCCACGTCATCCATGGAGCCTGACAGTCTGTCCAGCTTGACGACCGCGTTGTCAAGGGCTTGCACGACTTCCAGAGGAAGGCCGCGGTCCTCCGCGTCCGTATAGGCGGAAGCCGCGTTCGCGCCGTTTCCGTTGGAGTAGGCAGCGGTATTCGCGTCAGCCAGAAAGTGTGTCATGGATCCGTCTATTTCCATCAGTCCGTCCTCGTGCGGTTATTAAAATCCTTGAGATATTGTTCTACCAGGTCCTTCTCGGAATCGGAGATGATACTCTCCTTGATGGCGTAGTTTGCACGCCCGATATATGTTCTCTTCTGCCTGTCACGCTCCTCGTCGCCGGTTTCCTTAAACTCATGGGATTTCAGTGCGACGCCCTCCCGTATGAAACTGTCCAGGGTGAACCCTGACGTGTCCTTCCCCTTCGAAAGCAGCTTGACGAATTTCTCCAGGAACTCTCCTCTGGACTTTCCGCCCTGTGCCAGAGACTGCGCGAGATAGCTGTTGGCGAAGTCGCGGTAGCGCGCCTTGTCGGCCTGCGAAAGATTCTTCGCCTGCGGAAGACCCGTAATCTGTGCCTGCCAAATGAAATCGTACAGCCAGCGGGACATTTCCGGATCGCCCGCAAGGGCGGAAAGCTGTACGTCCTTCGTCTGCTTGAGGCGCCCTGTCTGGTTGTCAACGGGTATTTTATAGAGCGCGGCGCGCAGGGCGTAGCACGCCATGTCGAGGGTCTCGCCAGAAGGCGCCGAGTACATGGCCTTCAACTTGAGGAGAAGGTCCTTGTCCCTGAGCCCCATCGCCTGCGCCGTGGCAAGCGCGGAATCCACGGTCCTGAAGTCCAACTGTATTTTCGCGTCGGAGCCCGCTCCAAGCGGAACTTCGACGGGGCTCGGCGCATGACGCCCCGGTATGGCCATGGCCACGATGCCGTTGAACAGGCGCTCCTGCGCCAGCTTTGCCTCGGGCCTTGCGGACAGGTTCCTTACCGCCTCCGCCTCCTGCCTCGTCCGCGTGGCGAGAATGGATTCCAAGGCACGGTATTCCTTCGAGTCGCTGGGAAACTGCAGCATGGCGGCTCGGACGCCGTCCGACGTCGCCATGTTCGGAAACGCATCGGATAGGGCTTTCGACCGTGCGATCTCCATGCCTTCCTCCAGAAGGGCGACCCTCGTCTCGAACGCCTTCAGCTTCGCGGCGGACTCGATGTCGCCGCCTGCCGCCAAGTCCTTCAGGGCAAGACGCTTTTTGGCAATAGCCTCGAGGGCTTCGGGGGACAGGTACATGCCCTTGAATCGCGAGAAGTATGCGTCTGTCTCCTGGAGACTACCAAGAAAGCCAACGGCCTCGGCGTCCCCCGCCATTTTGGCAAGCGGCTCCCGCGTCTTGTCCCGAAGGTCCTTCAGGACGGCGGGATTCACGTTTCTATCGGATTCCATTTCGACGAGAAGATTCTTCGCGAGAACGAAATCCCCTTTGTTCATCGCGTCTACGATGACGCCAGCACGCACCGTGTCGCGGAAGGAGGACATGCGGGCCGCGCTATAGTCCACGCGCCCGGCAAGAATTTCGCGCGCCTTTCCCGCGTCCGTCCTGGATATGACGTTCGGGCGGCCTTCGGAAACCGCCTTTCCATGCTCCTCGTCGTCCAGGATGTCCAGGCGCGCGGCACCTGCCCGGACAAAGCCCTTGCCCTGGTCGTCGTCGAAATCCGCCAGCGCGCGGGCGTCGCAGTACCATCCCTCGGTCCGCCCGAGGTCCGCCATGGCCGCGTCCATCTCCGCGAGATTCGCGGCAGTCGGGTCCGCACGGTACAGGTCGCTCTTCGTCTGGACGTTCGCCCTTGCGGCGGCCACGGCAGTGTTCTGGTCCGTTTTCCTGCGGATGCCGTCGACCAGCGTGTCGTTGGCCAGCAGGACGGGATCGATGTTCCGCGAGAACTGGTGGCGTGTCGCGAAGCCGTAGGAACGCTTCGCCTCGTCCACGATTTCCGCGCGGCGGCCCTTCCATGCCGAAAGCTGTTCGGGGGACATGTTCCCCTGGGCGTCCAGAAAGCCGGGAAGCTCCTGCCGGAGCCTCTGGCCGATGTTCGCGGCGGCAAGGCGGGCGTTCTGCTCCCAGATTCCAGCCACCGTGTCGGCGACGCGGAGGCCCGCGCCGACGATGCCGAAGACATCCTTGGCGACGCCGATTCGCGCATTCGCGCCTGCGGAAAACGACGCGGCGTCCATCTGCTGGACGGGGACGAACGCGGGGCCTTCCACGCGTACTCTTGATTCCTGCGGACGTAGATTCATGCTCCGGCCTCCTTCGGGAATAGGCGGCTGCCGATGGACAGGCCCGATGCGAAGCCGCCGAGGCCAGACGAGATGCCACCAAGCGATGCGTTGAGGCCGGGATTGATGCTGTGCTTCTGGTAGCCGTAGCCCGTGGCCTGCGTGGAATAGTTGTAGGCCTGCATCTTGCGCTGGTAGACCTTCTGGGACGTGTTGTAGTCCAGCTTCCGGCTGTCAAGGTCGTAGGTGTCGGCAATGTCGGAAAGGAACTGCGCGGGCGTCCCGCTTGCCAGCGAGAGGCCCGAGGCCGCGTACTGGACGCGGGCGTTGCCTGTTTCCTGGAGTGCGCGTCTGGAAAGGTCGAGGTGCTCCCATTCGGCCATGCGCTGCTCCGCGCCCGCCGCTTCCTGCGCAGCCTTCGCATTTGCGTTCGCCACGTCCTCCTGGTAGGCGGCCATGTTCTTCTGCGTCCTCGACGACTGGTACTGCATGTAGCCTGCCGTTCCCGCCGACACCGCGCCGACGGCCAGCGCCGTGTTTATCGCCGCTGCGGAAATTCCCGCGATCGAAGTCGTAACAATGCACATGCCTCATCCCTCCAAAGTGATTTTCCAAAATTCGAAGCCCCTGTCCTTGAACGGGACGGGGTCTATGTGGAATCCTATCATGGCCAGCCACTTAAGCGCCTGCCTGTCGGTGGACGGCACGGCGTTGGCCCATGATGGCCAAATACTGAGAAAGATACCCGCGGCCCTGCGGCCGCCTTCCACCATCAGCCTCGGATGGCGGCGGCAGGCTTCCGTTCCAAGAGCCCACGCCATTCCGCTGCCGCCAAGCCTCGGCAGGACACCGCCGAAGACCATGGCGTACTCCCCGTCCAGTTTCAGCGCCATGCAGAAGTCGCTGTCCCGCACGCTTCTTTCGAGCCCCTCCCTTGGCGAAAGCCCCTCGATGGCGCAGCATCGGACGTCTTCCGCCCGCATGGCGGAGGCAACCGCGCCGACGGCCTCGGCGTCCACCGGGACGAAGGCCACCTTCATCCGATGTTCACCTTCGCCTGGACGCAGAGGACCGTGCAGGGCGTCGGCTCGTCGTGCGCGATTACAACGGATGCGCGGTCCCTGAACCGCCCCGCCAGGGGCAGTGCGAGACGCCCCGTGAAGAGACTCAGCGGCGAGCCGTAGCGTGGCTGGTAGGGGAATTTGACCTCCTCGAGACGGGATGCGTCAGGCCCTGCCTTGAGGCCCTGCGCGGTTTCCCTGACGGCCAGAACGATTTCCGCCACGCTCCGCTTGTCGGAAAGGACAGCGGCGCCGCCTTCCGCCTGTATCTCGGGGTCAACGGTTTCCACAAGAAATTGATACGGGATTCCGACGAGGATGTCGCTGCCCGAAGCGGGAAGCGAGACCACGCCCGACGAATCCGCGGAAAGGCCCGCGTGGAACACACCGTCGATGCGGGCCATGATGCCGTCCGCTCCTGCAAGATGCGGGAGCGTGACGGACTGGACGGGCGTGTCCGAATGGACAAGGGCGGACCTGTCCAGGAAATTGCATTCTTCGGCCTCAAGGGAAAAATCATACAGCGCCAGCCGTTCCAGGCGGTAGTTATGTGATGCCCCTTCAGGCCTGTCAACGAGAAAATATGTCCTGTCCCTTCCGTTCTCATGAACGGTGCAGCAGCTGCGGAACACGGCGCCCGCGCTCTCGTGGCGCGCCCATGCGTAGACTTCCTGCTCCTTGAGGTAGGTGAACGATAGCAGCGAGCCGTCGTCGAGGGCCAGCCAGACGCAGCTGTTGGGGTCCTGCTGGAACGTCCAGTCGACGCAGGGGGACGATATGATGTCGTCGGCCAGAATTGTCATTTCCTCGCCGACGTAGGAATCCTCCGTGTAGCGGTAGGCGAGGTCACGTATGCGGAGGCCCGACTGCAGCAGGAAGAGGGCGTGCGACCCGATGGTGATCGGGGGAAGCTCCCCGCAGCCCCAGTAGGACTGCGGCTTGACGCTGATGGCCGTGGGGCTTACCGCGCCCGAACTGTCGCCCGAGTTCATCAGGTATTCCGCGCCCGATGTCATGACTAGGCCGTCCTTCAGATGAAGCACATGGCGTATGGGATTCATCCTGCGGCTGTCAAGCGTCGCCTCGATGGCGTCCGAGGAAATCAGCGGATTGTGCGTGCCGAAGGAATTGAATGCGCCTGATTCGCTCATCCAGAGCGTCTGCGGGCGATCCTCCGTGCCTGCGAGTACAAGCCTCTGCTGGAAGATGGCGCAGGCCGACGGATTCGTCCCGACGGGATTCTCGATGGTGCTGTCCTCCGATCCGAACGGATCGTCGTCGCTCTTGACGCCCTGCGTGTAGTCGGGAGAGATGTAGTCGTCCTGGAACTCGCGCCACACGTCGCCGTTGTCCGCCGTGACGCCCGGCTCGTCCACGGAGCCTATGTATCCGAAATACCCGCAGACATCCTTGTATACGTAGTATCGTATAATACGGTCCGGCTGGATGACAGTCGCCACGGCGGCCTCGACGGACAGCGCGTCGCCCTCGGCGGGGAACTCGATGTCCTGCGTTGCGCCTCGCGTAAGTATCCGCGTGGTGTCCTGCGGCTTGTCCGCATCCGTGTAGTAGTTGTAGAAATAGTAGCTGCCGCTCTTGTAGGAGGAGAGATGGTCCGCCAGAAACGAGGGGAAATATCCAACCGAAGTCTTGCCGCCCTCGCCGTGCACGCCATCCACGTCCTTGGTCGAATGCACGGAAGGTTCGTAGGGGTGGTCCGCATCGGTCCACACCCAGAAATGGCCGATCGTGTAGGAATCGGAGAAGACCTTCGATATGGTAAGTGCCTCGCCGTCCCTTTCGGGTGTGGCATAGGCCTTTGCGGCGTCGCCGCTTGTACCTGGCGTATTCGTCGCCGTATAGACACTCGCGCCGTTGTAAATCCACTCGTAGCCGCCAAGATCCTGGACGGCGCCCTTGTAGGCATAGGTGACTCCGTCAATGGTAATGCTCTTGTTGCCTGCCGACTTCGACAGCATCGTAAACCGGCGGAGCCTGTTCGTTCCCGGTCCCTGGAACTCGTCCTCGGCGACACCCGCCCACACGCTGTTGAGGGCCGTTTCGCCGAAACCCGCCATGAGCAGGTTCCCGACAGGCGGAAGCCACCGCACGGCGATCTTCGCGCCCGACGGCCAGGTGCTTCCAACGGTGACGACGGCGGCCCGCATCGGCTGCGACTCCGAGCCATCGTCAAGGACCACGCTTACCGCGTAGGCGAGGGTTGCCAGGCTGGACGACGCCCCGTTGCGCGTGTACATGCCCGTGCTGCTGTCGGCGGGGCCGAGAAGGGCGCCATGCGCCCCCAGCTCGTAGATGCCCACGAGACTGCGGAAGTGGCTGCCGCTGGCATTGGCCAAGGACAGCGAGCGGACCTGCATCCTGTTGGCGTTGTAGAACGTCATGACTTCGAACGACCAGTGGGCCGCGCCGTTCACGGACGTCCTCATCAGCTTTCGCACGGCGTACTTCCGGTGGGTGAGGAACAGCACGTCCGCGCTCTGGACGAATTTCAATTCCGGAAGGTCGCCGAGGGCGTATGGCGATTCGATGCCTTCCGACGGCACGCCATCGATGACACCCTCCGTGTAGACGTACAGCCTGTGGTCGGTGAACACCAAAACGCTCGATTCCTCCGTGCTGTACTGGAACGGGACAAGAAGCCCGTCTCCGGACAGGACGGCGACATGCTCGAGGCCCGGGCGCTTGGACACGCCGCCCTGCGGCCTCACGATGCCGTTTACCAGATCCGTGCACGCAGACGCGTACTTCTGCAGGTCGGTTCGCATGGATACGCCAACGGAGATTATTCCCGTGGTGAAGCTGTTCTGGGTCTTTCGTATAATCACAGCCTTGCTTCCAGATAGGGGTTTTCGGGCAGGTCCTCATAGAACTGGCCCGACGACTTGGCGGACGCCTGGCGGACAATCGCCTCGTACTCGTTGCGGTAGGCAGTCATCAGATCCGACTTCCCGCCGACGGGCATGGCGAGCTCCGCGGCGAGACGGACGACAAGCGCCTCCGTGAAGCGCGCGTCGTACTGCCCCGCGTCCTCGACGTCCGCGATGTATTCAAGGACGGCCTCCGGCGTGTCGGCCAGAAGGTCCCGTCCCCTGACGGTGAATGAAAGGCCCTGTCCCCCCGTGTCCCTGCCGGAGCGAGAACCACCCTGAAGACGCACAGGCTGAAGGCAGTCGGGGGGAAGGGCAAAGGCGTATGCGTACCCGACGGGGATTGTGTTCCTCCGCAGGAGACGCGACGTGCGCGTCGCGAAGCTCCACGGGTACGCCTGGAGCACGGCGCGCCGACAGGTGTCGTAGACCAGCGACGCGGCGGCGGCGACGGAACTTTCCTCGTCAAGCGAGGAGACCGGCGCCTGGCCGATGCGCGCCAGGGCGAGGTTCACGATTTCGGTGCGCGTGGCCATGGTCTACCGCTGCTCCTTCGTGAGGAAGGCCACGACGGACGGGACCGTTCCGCTGCTGATGGCAGCATCGGCGGGGGCCGTGACAGTCGCCACGACGCGCAAGTACTGCTTTGCGCCGTTGGGGACGGCGCAGGCAAACAGCGCGTCGCCAGCCTTCAGGCCGCTGGAGACGGAGACGACGGGTGACAGTACCATGTCTGAATAGGACTTGGACGCACCGCTTGAGACGGGTGCCGCCGCAGTCTGCAGCTTGACCTGGAGATTGCCCGTCATGGAGCCACCGTTCTTTACAATCGTATAGAACGTGAGGCGGTTTGCGCCGACGGCGTCGGCGGCCTTTCCAAGGTCAATCTCCTTGGAGAAGGCAAGATCCGCGGAACCACCGCTGTCAACGCTGCCGCCGCTGGACGTGACGGCCTCGCCGTCGATGGATGTGAAAAGCAAATCCTTGTCGAGAATCATAGTCGTACCTCCTTGTCAGCTCAGAATAAGTTTGCTTTCGTTAAGACGAAGCGCCTCCTCGCAGCGGATGGGGACGCCCAGCAGCGTGGTGACCTCCTCGCCCTCGACGGTCTTCAGACCGATCTGGTACTTTGCGCGGTCGAGGGCCTCCATGTGCAGCGCGAAGGAGACGTCCTTGCAGGCATAGAACGCCTTGCGCATACGGCGTGCGGAGCGCGGCAGGCGGTACAGTGCCTCGATCATGCACTTGACGAGCGTGGTGGTCGTGCCTGCCTTGATCTTCGCCGCATCAACGTTGCAGATGCGGACGCAGGTTCGCCAGTCGCGCAGAGCGAAGCCAAGCTTCCATGCGTAGTGCGTACGCAGGACCTGGTACATCTTCCCTTCGTCGTCCGTCGCCGTCTCCACGCCGAGGTACTCCTTCTTGAAGCCCGCCGTGGTACCCTGCGGATAAATGCCGTGGGCCGCGAGCTTGTCCCAGCAGACCAGCCAGATGGACGTGTTGGCGTTATCCGACGTGCCGCCCGCGCTGATGATGTTGTCGCGGGTCTTCGCGTCGGCGGAGCCGTCGTTGTAGTAGTTGATCAGGCCGACGGGCTGGCGGGGGTCACTCGGATCGCCATAGAAGAGGGCGTCCGCCGCTTCCTGGCCGAAGCCCATGTAATAGGCCTCGTTCTCAGTCTCCAGGAAATCGTCCGCCGCTTCCTGGCCGCCGTTCTTGGCAGCAAGGGCGACAAGGTCCTTATCGACCTCTGCGTAGCTCTCAAGCATACCGCAACCGACTTCGACCTGCGTCGTGGTGGACTTTCCCTTCGGGACACCCGCGTTGAGCATACGCCATGCGGGCTTCGGAAGACCTGTCCGTACCGTTGTGATGTGCTTCATGCCGCTGTTACAGGGGATCCACGGGATGTCCTCCAGAATGGAGTTTTCCGTCGAAAGGGCCTCGACGATCCGACGGGCATCTTCGTCCCCGCTGCGAGTTGCGACGTTCAAAAGATTTGGATAATCTGCTGGCATGTTTTTTCCCTCCTTTGGTTAAAGTGTTGCCAGATCGACATGTATCCTTCCGTCACGGGCAGGGGCGGATACAGTCCCCCTTCCGATTTTATCTTCCGAGACGAGCTTCCCAACCTTCACCATCATGGACCACATGGCCGGATGGTTGCGCAGGAGCCCGTCTTGGAAAAGCGCAATCTCCTCGGGAGACTGCACCAGGGTGCGCATTCCCTGAAGGGCGAACGCCCTTTCGGCCTCGTATTCGGGGCGGCTCCTGACCTGGGAGCGCCATTCGGCCTCCTGTCTGGCCAGTGCGTCCGCGTAGGCGGCGCGCTGCCGTTCCACGTACTTGCAGTGCAGGTCGATCAGCGCCTGGGCGCTTTTCTGGGACAGGTTGAGTCCCTTGAAGGCCTCCTGCACCATGCGCCCGTCCTCGTCCTCGATGACGTAGCCTTCGGGGAGATTGAACGCCTCGTATGCTTCGGGCGCGCCTTCGGGGGTCGTGTCCTTCCTGTCATTGAGTGCGTTCGGATCCAGAAGGTCCCCGTCGCCGCCTGCGGATTGGCTTTTCGCCTGTGGATTGTCGGGCGGATTCGCCCCCGCCGGCTGGGTGTTCGCGGGCGAATTGTCGGGCGGATTCGGATCCGCCGGCGGGATGTTCGCGGGCGGGTTGCCCGCCTGCATCGGTTCCGCAGGCTGTGTAACTGCCTGAGTGGTGTCGTTCAGATTTTCTGCCATAGTGGTTCCTCCGTGTTGTCTTCTTTGTTCCGCCAGGATTCGTCCTGGCGCTTTACGCTTTCATAGTCCCGCTCCGCCTGGTGCACCTTGTCGAGGCTGACGGCCTTCAGGTCGGCCAGAAGCCGCAACGCGGCGTCCCTCGCGGAGATTGACGCGCCGGGGATGAAGGCCCCGAGGTCCTCGGCGAGGAGACACCAGAGGAACACGCGGAGCGTCCTGTCGGACAGGATCCTCTCCACCGCGGTGCGGCAGGTCCTGTTCAGCGGCGCGAGCTCCGATTTCCGTACGCGCGTCATAACGAGCCTCCCCCCAGGAACTGGGACATGGCGTCCTGGACGCGCGTTACATCGACGTCGGAGAGGGCCTTGGCGCTGTTGGCCAGGGGCTCCGCGCTCTGCGCCGCGGCGGCGGCCTGCTGCCGGGCGGCTTCCGCCTGGACGGCCTCCTCGTATTCGCGGTCGCTCCTGAAGACGTCCTCGCGGACGCCGATCATCTCGTTGTACGACTTGTAGAGCTTGTACCAGTTGACCAGATGGCGCGTTTCGGGGGCCACCTGGACTATGCCGCCGAGGAACTGGACCGACTGCTCGAGGCGCGATACGCCGACGGCCTTCTGCGCCTGGGACAATATGCTCACGTATTCTATTCGCGCGCCGGCCTCCGATTCCAGCAGGGCGGCGGGCGGCTCGGGGATCATGCCGTTCCTCATCGCCAGCGCGAAGACGCGGGTGATGAGCGGATCCAGCAGCTCGTAGTGGATGCGCTCCAGGACGGGGCCCAGCATCAGCATCTTCTCCTGATTGCGGACCTGGACTTCTGTGGCCGTCATCTGCGGCGTGTCCTGCATGAGCAGGGCGAGGAAGAGGCTGTTGTAGAGGCCGTCCTTGATGTTCTGCCGGATGCTCTGGATCTCGGCGCCGACCTGCTGGATGTCCATGCCGACCGTGTACAGCGGCGCGATGGCCTGGTCGCCGAGGCTGGAGACCACGTTGGTGGCGCCGGGGCGCATGTTGAGGCCGCGCCGCTCCATCTCCGGCGGTATGCGCATGGGCGGCGACACGATCTTGGCAAGCCCCTTGAGCTTGTCCGACTGCATCGTTTGGAGCATTTTCACATCGCCCATGATGTCGCGCGTCGGCGCCCACCCGTAGACGTCGTTGTCGACGACCTCCCAGCGCGGGCACATGTAGGGGAACTCGCCGTAGCCGGACACGCGGAGAAGCCTGTCGGCGCAGCCGCCGCCCGACTTCTGGCCGAGGAAGTGCACGCTAGCCACGGGATGGCGGTCCGTCGCCTGCAGGCCGTAGCGCCACGGGGCCTCGGTCACGAGGTTGACGACCTCGTACCGGCGCGTCGCCGCGCGGCCCGGCCCCGCCTCTTCGGCGATGTCCTGCCCGCAGGCCTCGGCGCCGAACTTCTCGAGAAGCTGCGAGGCCGTCATCCACTCGATGCTGAAGACGGTGTCGACCTCCTGGTAGGGGTTCGTGTCGAGGCAGTACGTGCCGCAGGTGTGGCAGCGGCAGGATATGAGATTGTCGGGATGGAACTCCACGCTCATGACGCCCTGTCCGAACGCGGCCATCTCGTAGTACGTGCTTCGCAGCGCCGCGTAGACGTTGCTGCGGACGAAGATGCCCTCGAGGATCTCCTGGACCTGGTTGTACCAGACGCGGACGTCGTGGTCGCCCGAGACGGCGGGGTCCGGGTGCTGCAGGAGGAACCACTGGCGGGCCTTGCTCGTGAGGCCGCTCTGGATCCCGCTGGCCAGCACGTCGAGTGCGCGCCCCGCCTCGCAGTCGATGCGCTTCGCGTCTCGCCGCCTGCCGCTGTTGACCTCGTCGTCGGACGACGTGTCCAGCAGCCGACCCCGACCGGGGGACATGTAGTCCTTCACGTCTCGCCAGTAGGAGTCCCATCCGCGCCGGTCCTCGCGCAGGCGCTCGTAGCGCCGCCGTATGCTCGTCACCAGTTCCCTGTCGTCCATCGCCTATTCACCTCCAAGCGTGCGGCGCTTCGGTGCGCCGCCCTCCGAAAGGAAGAGCCCCGGCGACGCGTAGCCGCCGCGGGCGAAAAGAATGTTCGCCTGGTCCGCGAGGGCGCGCACGGAAGCGGGGCGCGCGGACGCGGACTTCCGCGTCTCGGCCTGGCCGCTCTGCTCCGCCTTCGTCTTCCTCACGATTCTCGCGAGGGCCTCCGTGTCGCCGCCGGGCGACACGGCCCGCGCGGACTTCGCCGCCTCGGACTCGAACCGCGCGGCCGACCCCGGGGAAAGGCCCAGCACGGCGTCCACGTCGTAGCCCAGGGCGCGCGCGCTCCGTATCAGGGACAGATTGTCCCGCCGTTCGCGCAGCGCAACCGTCTCGCGCGGGACGCCGCCATGGCCCGATCCGCCATGGCCCGATCCGCCAGCTCCGCCCGGCATGTCAATCACCCCCCGTCGTGCGGCGCTTGCCGCCCTGCAGCGCGCCCCTTGTCAAATCCGTCGCCAGCGTCCCGAACCGCGCCGCCGCCAGGCGCTGCGCGTCCGCGCGTACGGCCGCCGCGTCCGCCGCCGGGCGCTTCAGCGTCTCCGGCGTCTCCGGCGCGGCCTGGGCCTTCGGCTTCCTGCTGCTTGTGCACATGTCTAGTCCTCCATTGGCTCGTACCCGTCCTCCGCGTACGTGCGGGCCGCCCGTCCGCCGCAGAACGGCGAAGCGGGGGCGACGGGGTATGCGAAGGTCAGCGCCAGCGCGTCCGCGCTGTCCGGGCTCCTGCCCAGGCGGTCCTTCACCTTTTCCTTGTCCTCAAGCTTCAGGCGCCCCCTGGCGAGCTCGTAGCGGACGTTCGTGAGGTCCTTGCAGAGGAGCTCGTCGCCCGCGGGGAGAGACGCCGACCTGATCCACTTGGCCATCGTGTCCCACATCTCGGAGCGCTTGTTCACGTAGTGCAGCGGGTCTGACGCCCTGCTGCTGAAGTTTATCTCGTACACGGCGGTCTGGGCGCCAAGCATCCGCCGGACGTTCTCCACGACGCCAAGCCCGTAGCCGCCCGTGCAGTCCACGAAGACCGCGTCCAATGGGCACGAGCGGTGCTCCAGGGCGACCTGCGAGGCGAGGTAGACCGAGTCCGCCTCGCGGAACTCCCGCACGGGGTACACGACGCGGCCCTTCCGCCGGACCATCACGGTGCTGTCGCTGCCGTGCCCGGACGTGTCGAGGCCCATGACGTGCGCCTCGCCGCCCGTCTCGGACAGCGGGACGCCGCGCCCCATCGCGAGGCGGACGTCGGAAAGCGGGACGAGAAGGTTCCCGTCGCTGGCAAGCCAGTCAAGCTCCATCTCCTGGCGCCACGACACGGAGTCGAAGCCGCCCATGCCGCTGGCCAGCGTCTCAAGCTTGCCGCCGGAGAGCCACGGGAGCGACCCCGGGCGCTTCAGCTCCGTCTCCGAAACGGGGAAGTACAGGCTCGCCCAGTGCGGGTCGCGCATCGAGGAGCCCTCCTTGCCCCTGCAGTAGAAGTCGTACAGCTGGTCCATGCCCTTCACCGTGCCCGTGATTACGGCCCAGCCGTCGCGGTCCGCAAGGCGCGGGACGAGGATGTCGCCCCACACGTCGGGACGCATCGAGGCCGCCTCGTCCACGATCATGCCGTCGTCGTAGCCGCCGCGGAGGTTGTCCGGCTCCTCGAGGCCCGCGAACTGCAGGACCGCCGGGGCGTTCACCGCGCAGTTGAAGACGACCCGCGCGTCCGTCCGGGACACGTCGATCCCCCGCGCGCCGTTCGCGCGCATCCGCGAGACCATCTTCATCAGCGGGCCCCACGCGATCTCCTTCGCCTGCTTCAGAGTCGGGGCAATGTACTTGAAGTTCGGAGCCTCGCGCGGACACGTCAGGCAGCCCGATATGAGCTCCGCAAGGCACGCCTCCGTCTTCCCGAAGCGCCGGTGCGCCAGGAACACGGTGTACGCATGGGACTTCCGCACACGGTGGAACTCCCGCTGGTACTCCGTCGGCGAATAGCCTATCAGCCCGCCCGTCGTGGTCTCAACAGTCCTGGCCATCAAGACCCCCCTTCAGGACAACCTGCACGCCAACGTTCACACCGTCGGACTGCACGCCCTGGTAGTAGCCCAGAAGCTTCGAAAGCTCCTTCCGCGCCTCGCCCTGGACGTTCTCGGGAACGCCGGGGTCGCGGCTCACCATCGTCCACGTCAGCACCATCTCGTCCTTCGTCATCACTGGACTCGGCATGTTCGGAAGAAGACGCGACGCGCCTTCCAGCAGACGGAAGACCAGAGGGCTCGACAGGTAGCGAAGGCACTGGCGAGGCGTCAGGTCGCCGTCCTCGGACATCAGCACGACGTCCCCGTGGGTCTCAACCCACAGCCGGACAAAGCCGCGCTGGCCCGGAGACAGCCCTAGAGCCTCGCCCGCGGACGTCAACGCCCGTTCGCGCGCACGCATCGGAAGACCCGACGCCGCGCGGGAAACCAGCTCTATGTACGAACGCTCCCCGTCCGTCAGATGGACGGAAAGGACGTCGCCCATGTCTCGCCTGGCCAATGACTGCTCCATGCCTTGTCGCTCCGCGCTTGATATATCGTGTTTTGGCGATAAGATACTAGCCTGTTTTAACTATGCAAGTGCTTGAATATAAAAAAGTTACGCGATACAAATGCAACTGTTTGAAACAGCCTGAAACAAAAAACTTGTTTCAAATAGTGCCAACAGTGCCAAACGTCCAAGGCGCCGAAATGAAAAAAATCAAAAAAAAATCTCTGCCGGCAAAACCGCTTCAGGGAAATTCGGCAAAAAGGCCGGGTCGTCCGCGCGAGGACTACCACCCACCGGCGGCCAGCGGAGTTTTGGGGGGTGGGGGGCCTCAAAGCAAAAACGGCGACCCTATCCCCCCTGCGACGGATCGGCGGCGGGACTTCGCAGGACAGGAAGAACACCCCGCCTGGACGAGTGCGGATACCATCAAAAGTTGCCCGCGGGTGTCCCTTTTTCGGGACGTCGGCGGTGGGACTTCACAGGGCCACGATTCCCACCGAGGCGAGTTTTCAGCGGGATTTTATGTTCCAGACCTCTACCGCGAAAGAGTGGAGATTTTTACGGGGGCCATTTGCATATTGGCTAATAAATTTTAGTGCAAATTGGGCGCGGCGAACGCGGAAAAAGCGCGGAAAGCCTTGCTCCAAGAGGCTGTCAATAACGTTGTATCACCTTTAATTGGAGTACCTTATGAGTTATCAAGTGGAGATTTGGCGTGATGGCTGGCGCCGTCGTGACCAGCGGTATCTGGCGTTTATTTCGGAGGTTGCCCGCCCCGGGCTGTGCGTGAATGGTATGAAGCCGAGGGTGACGGGCCGCGCGAAGCTGGTGGAGACGGTCCCATGCGAAAGCAAGGACGATGCGGAGTGGACTCTGGAGGCGGTAAGGCGGAGTCTTTCGGTTGACGCACTGGCCGTCGAGGAACGCCTTGGCCGGTTCTATGCGGCGGTGTCGCGGTGCAGGGCGTACGGCGTTGGGATGAAGCCGATACTGAAGGTGTCGCACACGATGGACAAGTCCAGCGCGCAGTGCGTGTTGGCCGCGGAGGATTTGGCGTACCGTCTTGAGTCGTGGGCGAGGGATATGCAGATCCTGTCTCCGACGGGTCGCCGGTTGATCCGGATGGACCGGAGGGCGAGGAGGTACAGGGAGCTGTCCGGGGATGGCGGCAAAGGTGGCGTGTAGTGGAGATAATGGGGGGAGTAGTACTCTTTAGAGTACTCCCCATCTCCACAGCCACCAATTTGAGCGTGCAGCTCCACTGGAAAACAGACGGAAATCTACTTGTTTTTGAATGTAAACCATTGATACCAAATAAATTGGAGATAGTTGCGGAGATAGAATTTCCTATCTCCGCAAAAACGTATATTATACAATATAAATATAGCCTAAATTATATTTGCGCGTTTCTTTCAATGCTAATGCGTAATGCTTTGGTATCAAGCAACATTGCTAAAGATTTTTAATTCTGCACGAATCCGTTGGAAGCCCGATTTTTGCATCTCCGCAGCCTATCTCCGCAATTCCGGAAAAAATCTCCGCAAAGCGTTATTTTATCTCCACAGCCCCTTTTTCGAGGTGGTCATTTTTGGGGCTGGTTTTTGACGGAGGCGACGATTCTGACGGCGGCGAGTCGGCAGGGGTCGCAGAGTCCCGGGGCGGAGAGGAGCTTTTCCATGATGGCGTCGGCGAGAGGGGCTTCCGTCGTCAAGGCGACGGGTGCCGCTGTTGCGTTTCCGTGGACGCTGGCGGCGGATCCCGATCCGGAGGCTATGGCCACGACCCTGGTTTCCGCGACGCGCGCGAACTCCTGCGGGAAGAGCCGGACGAGCGTCTCCAGCTTGACCTTGCCTAAATTCTCGGCGGGCCCGTTCAGCAGTCTGTTGATGTGCGGTTGCGAAATGTCCGCGGCGCCTGCCATCTCCTGGTTGGTAGCACCCCTGGCGCGCTTCTTCCGCAGCAGGTCCTGCAGGGCGGCGTAGTCCACGATTCCTTCCCGTGCGGCGGCCCCTGGCGCTTCGTCGGGGACCCGATTCGGCGACAGCTTCCTGGCTGCGGTCGCGATGCGGAGGGCCGCTATGCGGCAGGAGTCGCAGAGTCCCGGGGCGGAGAGGAGCTTTTCCAGGATGGCGTCCGCGAGCGGGGCTTCCGTCGCCAGCGTGACGGGGGCCGCGGTGGCGTTCCCGTGGACGCTGGCCGCGGATCCGGAGCCCGATGCGACGGCCAAGGCTTTGGCGTCGGTAAGGCGCGCAAATTCAAGCGGGAAGAGCCGGACGAGCG
>Ga0265298_10001587_pt1 | contig 33644 bp, 29 predicted proteins | sample AusTroGonzalo_MG_3_FD_193486 | JGI IMG/M metagenome (GOLD analysis project Ga0265298, IMG submission 193486) | Bovine rumen microbial communities from tropical cattle in Woodstock, Queensland, Australia - Gonzalo_01 | ecosystem: Host-associated > Mammals > Digestive system > Stomach > Rumen ... | reverse complement strand
ATTGTGAGCGTAAGTAAAGGATATATCAGGAAAGACCTGAAAGACCTTATAGACCTATATCCGTTTTCAGATGAGGTTTCAATATATGCCTTCTCGGACCAATTACAGGTTATCTATCTTGATGAGAGCACATGGGCAGAAGCAAACAGTCTGATTGAATCTTTGGGGCTGAGTTTTGTGTTTGTTGATGACAGTCGTACAGATGTTTACAAAAGCGTAGTATTGAAAGCCCCCAAATCAATGAATGTAGTGTCTGTTGCCAACCGGCTGTATGAATCCGGCTATTTCCTTTGTGCAAGGCCAACTGTATTGTACGGGAAAAAGAAATGTCAGGTCCAAGCCATTGATCACTCTGACATACCATTCTATTATGATGAGCAAGATGGATCAAAGCAATATCTGTACATGGTTCCCGGCAGGTTCACGGTCAGAAAAGACAGCAGAACAGACAGAGCACAGATGACATCCGTTATAAAGTCATGTTGTGGAGACTATAGCCGCATAACATGGCTGGGTGAGGATTACTGCATGGTCTCAACTTATCCCGATGTTGCCGTGACAGCAATGGAAGCTTTGAAAAAGATTGATGATGTCAAATGGGTAAGTGAGCAGTATCTGGATAATATGTTTTATGTCCATTGCCTTAAGTATTCGGAAAAGATGACATACTGGGGGCTGGATGGTAAGCTGACGCTAGTGTTTAAAGACAATGTTACTGATGCTGTCAGGGACAGAATCACCAATGATTATAATCTGAGTTTAGTCTCTACTCAGACTGAAAATGATATTGTCAGATTGGTATTTGAACTGCCCAAAACAAAAGATGTTGTATCTGTATGCAAAAGCATATATGAGACTGGGTATGTCCAATATGCTGTGCCTAATATTATCAAAGAAAGAGAAAATAGTGTGTTGCCGTTAAATTCAGGGTCAGAAACAAATGGCATTGAAAAGACTGAAGTATCCAAGACAAATGAATTCTACTACGACCTGCTTGGCCGCCGCATGAATTCACCCTCAGGCCTGACAATAGTAGTGACGCGCTTCAGCGACGGCAGTGTCCGCACTGAGAAGAAACTTTTCTACTGACTATAGTACAAAAGGGGTTAGATTTGTGCTAAATTGCAGCAGCGATTCTGGTGATTTTTTTCAAACGCTCAAAAAATGATTTGTTGCGTTTTGCTGAAAGTAGATTGTATTTTATCTGAAGAGAGAGTAATGGCTCTGCATCAATGCCGAGAGCCTGCTCTATAAGCAACGCCATTTCGGCATTCAAAGAACGCTTAGCATTCAGCACCTCGTTCAGTTGGCTGACAGGCACACCAATTTCGGCCGCCAAACGCCGTTGACTGATGCCGCGAAATTCCAACTCATCTTTAATAACCTCACCTGGATGGGTAAGGTAAAACGGTTCCATGTCATTTGCAACCATTCTATCATCTGTCCCTTCTATATTTGCCATAATACTGTTCATTCATAATGGTTTGACAATTCTGTTATGTTTACTATCTCTGCTATAGTTTTATCACCTTCAAGAATCTCACGGAACTCTATCCTGTATTGATTATTCACCCTAACTGACGAAAGACCCTCCTTATCACCATGTAGATGTTCGTAATGTAGTCCTACGTATTTGGTTAACCCCATTACATTTTTCTGCTCTATCATCAAGTCTACAATACGTGTGTACTTCTTGACTATTTGAGGCTGGAAACGATGATGTTTATCTCTAACCTGTCCATCCCTATAGAGCTCCTTTAAATATTCTTCTTGGAAAGTGACAACCATATATGTTTTTCAATAATTATGGGCAAAAATATGTAAAAGATTTAATGTTCACAAATTTGAGAACATCTTTTGCAGACCAAAAGACAATAAGCTGATACTAATAAGTATTCTTCCTTATTGCCTTAGCGATGACAGTGTCTGTACAGAAAAGAAGCTATTCCGCTGACCTTAGCACAAGAGGGTGCCGACCCCTTTGTGACTATAACATCGGCATCAGTTTAGCGAATGCAACATCGGGAAGAGATGTATGATATGCCATATCATAGACATACGGAACCTTTACGGCATAGTATTTCAACAACCGTTTTGTATATGCTCCTAATATTTGAGCATCAGTGGTTCCCAGATAGACCGGCAGGAAGATATCCCAATGGGCAGTAAGCATCTGCGGGGATATGTGGAACAGATTATCGGCCCGTTGCTGATCCATGTTATGGCAAATGGTCCACATCAGACTGATATCCCATTCCGGCACTCCGTAACTGAACTCACCTACATCAATCCAAAGGATGCGGTCCCCATCGGTAATGATATTGCCTATCTGGAGGTCTCCATGCACGCAATTGGCGGTATCGGGCACCTGCTCCAGAAATGCCAAGGCGCGCTCCTTGTATTCTTGTGGCACCATATCTTTCTCTGTGTAGAAACCGGTTATCTTTTGCTTGTATGATTTGAGCCGGGTTGTATCGGCCTTGACGGAATGCAGTTCCCTGGCCAATAGGGCGAATCTCCTGGAAATCTCTTCCAGACGTTCAGGTTCCTCTGATATGATGCGGGTGAATGAGCGTTTGTTCCTGATGAGCTCATACTCTGCGCCGTAACGCTCACCGTCCGTAACAAGCCTTATGGGCTCAGGTGTGGTTATTCCCAGTTCATACACTGTGCGTGCTGTAAGGAACTCGCCGATAGCCCTTTCTGCCTCAAAACCGGGCTTATAAAGCTTGGCCAGTGTATTACGGGTCTTATGGGTATATGAAACGGCTGTTCCGCCTTCTCCTGTCTGAACATAATCGTTCAGGTCTATTCTTTCATAATCTTTCATTTGTCCTTTTCTTTTTTATGACATAAAACTAAACCTCCGCCTTAGCACTAAAGCGAACCGTAAGCAGGAAACGTCTGAGCCTCAGTTATGCTGAACGGGGCCTGACAGCGGATATCCTGTGATGAGGCGGCAAAATCGGCCTTGTAATCGCCTTGCAGAGTCTGCCAGCTTGAAGAGGCGGGGTTGAATCCGGACAGGTCATAACCTGCCAGACGGAATTCCAGGACCTCGCTCTCACCCGGCTGCAAAAGGGCGGTCTTGCCGTATGCTCTCAGTTCCTTTACAAGTTTGGTCAATCCGCCGTCAGGAGATTCTATATAGACCTGCACGGCCTCCTTGCCGGACACCTTACCGGTATTGGTCACTTTGACGGAAAGGTTGACCACGCCATCCACTACTTTGGCCTGCGGATCACTGTAAGAGAATGTGGTATAGCTCAATCCGAATCCGAACGGATAGGACACCTGCTCCGGATGACGGTCATAATAACGATAGCCTATATCCATACGCTCCTTATATTCCGTGTAGTCATAGCCCGGTACAGGCTTGGCATCGGGGTTGCCGCGGTTGGCGCGTGCCTGATTCTGGAGCTCACGGGCACGGACGGGATAGTTGGCTGTAGATGGCATGTTCATATAATCCACAACATATGTATCTACCAGTTTGCCCGACGGGTTGACTGTACCCTTGAGTACATCGGTCACTGCATAACCGGCCTCCTGACCAGGCAGACCGGCCAGAAGTATGGCGTCGGGGTACCCTTTCCAGCTTGCGGTCTCTATTGGAGCGCCTATGTTCAGGATAACAACCACCTTCTTGTTTTTTGAGTGGAATGCATCGCACACATCCTTTATCAGCCCCTGTTCTATATCTGTGAGCAGATAATCGTCTTCATAGCCTCGGTCTGCCGATTCACCGCAGCTACGGCCTATGGTGATTATGGCAATATCACTTGCTATAGCATCGGCACGGTACTGGTAAGGCTTGCGCACAAGTGACTGCGGTATCACATGGTTGGTCAGGTTGGTGCGCATAAAGTCATTGGCGCCTACACGCTTGTTGTTCTCCGTAACATACCTGCTGTAGGCCTGTGACACAGAAGGCTCCAGCTTGTACCCTGAGGCCTTAAGACCCTCATCCAGACCCACGGCATGCTTGTAATTCACGCTGCCGCTGCCTGTGCCTACCACATACATATCGTATGAACTTACGCCGTACAGGGCTATCATCCTGCAGTTCTTGCCCAGAGGCAGTGCTCCGTTGTTCTTTAGCAGTACCATGCCCTCCGTTGCGCTGGAGCGTGACACCTGTGCGTGGGCTGTCAAGTCCGGGTCGTTAAGGAACTCATATCCTTGCATCTTGGGTGAACGCTCCACAAAGGCAAGTATTTTCTCTACGTTACGGTCTATAATCCTTTCATCCAGTGTTCCATTCTGTACGGCTTCAATAATAGCCTTAATCTGGTTTGCACTGCCCGGCATAAGCAGGTCGTTGCCGGCCTTTACTGTGGCTACGGCATCACGGCCACCGCCCCAGTCTGTCATTACCATTCCCTCAAATCCCCACTCATGGCGCAGTATGCTGTCTATAAGTGTGGCGTTTTCAGGGGCGTACGTGCCATTCACTTTGTTATATGAGGTCATCACCGCCCACGGCTGTGACTCGCGTACGGCAATCTCAAACCCTTTAAGGTAAAGCTCACGGGCGGTCTGCTGGTCCACCCGAGTATCGTTGGCCATACGGTTGGTCTCCTGGTTGTTAAGCGCATAGTGTTTGATTGTGGCACCTACGCCGTTTGACTGCACTCCACGCACCATTGCGGCTGCTGTCTTGCCCGATACCACGGGGTCCTCGGAGTAGTACTCGAAATTACGTCCCAACAATGGATTGCGGTGCAGGTTCAGTGCCGGTGCCAGCAGGCAATCGGCACCATAACGCTTCACCTCATCGCCTATGGCAGTCCCCACCTCCTCCACAAGCTGCTGGTTCCAGCTCTGGGCAAGCATTGTGGCTACCGGGAATGATGTGCAGTAATAGGTCTTGTCCTGGCCCTCACGTGTAGGATTTATCCTGAGTCCGCCCGGGCCATCGGGCAGCATAACCGACGGTATGCCCAGACGCGGTATGGGATAGGTCTGACCCGCGCAACCGGGAATAAGAGCCTTGGTATCCTTTATCTCCTGGGCTATGTCATCGCCGTTCCAGGCAGCTACGCCTACCAGCAGGCTTACTTTCTCCTCAAGGGTCATGGCCGCCACCACCTTCTTTACAGGTGATTTGCCAAACTCTACAGTGCGGTTGCATGAAAACAGGACGACAGCCAGCATAAGGCATACAGCCGGCACAGACAATCTCTTAATCATAATAAGGTCAGTATTTAGGGTTCTTGTTTTACGGGTTCCAGGCCACGTTTACGTGCCTCCTGAAGCAGGAAAGCGTACGCGGCATCGTGCTCGTTAGGGATGACTCCATCCAGTATGGCATCCTTAATGGACGCCTTGAGTTCACCAACTATCGCTGTGGGTTCCAGCCCGAATACACGCATTATCTCCAGTCCGTCAACCGGTGGTTGGAAATTGCGTATGCGGTCCTTCTCCTCCAGATCCACCATCTTCTGGCGCACCAGCTTGAAGTTCTCCAGATGACGTTTCTTTTTAAGCTCGTTCTTTGAGGTTATATCGGCCTCACACAGGGTCATAAGGTCATCAATGTCATTGCCAGCATCAAAGAGCAGCCGGCGAACAGCTGAATCAGTAACCTCATCATCCACAATGGCTATTGGGCGCATGTGCAGCTCAACCATCTTTTGCACATACTTCATCTTCTCGTTCTTGGGCAGTTTCATGCGCTCAAAAATGGCGGGAATCATCTTCATGCCCACATAGTTGTGGTTGTAGAATGTCCAGCCGTGAGCCGGCTCCCACTTCTTGGTACGAGGCTTGCCTATGTCATGCAGCAGTGCGGCCCAGCGCAGCCACAGGTCATCACTGTTACGTGCCACGTTGTCCAGCACCTCAAGGGTATGCAGGAACACATCCTTGTGACCGCGTCCGTTCACGGTCTCCACACCCTGCAGGGCAGCCAGTTCCGGAAATATCAGCTCCAGCAGGCCGCAACGGTCCAGGTCAATGAATCCCTTGGACGGAATGGGTGCCAGGATTATCTTGTTGAGTTCCTCGGCAATACGTTCCTTTGATATTATACCTATGCGCTCGCGGTTCTTCTCCAGAGATGCAAAGGTTTCATCATCAATATAGAAGTTGAGCTGCGTGGCAAACCTTATGCAGCGCATCATGCGCAACGGGTCATCACTGAAAGTAATGTCAGGGTCAAGCGGCGTACGGATGATATGGTCCTGCAGGTCATATATGCCGCCAAAAGGATCCACAAGTTCACCAAAACGGTCCGCATTAAGGCATATTGCCATTGCGTTTATGGTAAAGTCCCGACGGTTTTGGTCATCCTCAAGCGTGCCGTCCTCTACAATGGGGTTGCGTGATTCACGGTGATATGACTCCTTGCGCGCTCCCACAAACTCCACCTCCAGATCACCCTTCTTGACCTGAGCCGTACCGAAGTTCTTGAACAGGCTCACGTGAGCTCCTTTACCAAGCGCATTGCCGTAAGCCTTGGCCATCTCCAGGCCGCTACCCACAACGACCACATCTATATCCTTGCTGGCCCGCTCCAGAAACAGGTCACGTACGTATCCTCCCACCACATAGCACTCCAGTCCCAGACTATCAGCAGTCCGTGACAGCAGCCTGAACTCCTTGCGGTCAAGCAGCCGGGCCAGTTCCTCATCACTGTATAGCTTCATATGATGCAAAGATAGTGCAAGCCGAGAGGAGAAAAAAGGAGTTTACTCATTTTTTATCCCGAGGCGAAGCCTATCTTGGACCGAAGGTCAAAGTAGTGCAAGCAGTACAGCCTAACGCACATGGGACAAATCTGTCCCGTATTTGTCCTGCAAATGTCCTGTAAAAATATCACTTGTATTGCTATTATATGTTAACAATGCACTATCTTTAATGGCAAGAACAAATAGAATAGTTTTTTAGCCAGTATTGTAAAATGAGCAAAAGAGCCTTGTTGTTATCTGTAGCCATATTTGTGGCGGTTGCCATAAGTGCTAAGGTCTATATCCCTCTGGTTAAGAGTGTCCCGCCCGGAACAGCGGGAGGTGGAGCCGCCCGTGTTGGCATAAGGACACTTTCATACGATATATTAGCTTACTATGAGAATGATACTCTGTATATAGAATACCCTTCAGATACTGTCTCAAAAGTTGTTATTATTGATGAGCAGACCCGACAGCGGGTAATAGACTACACCTTTAACGGTGATAACTCCAATGTAAATGTGCCAATAGGTTCTCTTTCATTGTACAATACTTATTATGTCTATATCAATGTATCTGACGACTGGTGGGCTGGATACTTTAACTATTTGCCTTTTATACAGGAACAGCAAATAACTCTGACCGTAGGCGAGAGCTACCAGTTGCATGTAACTCCCGCCAATGCCAAAGTAATCTGGATGGGAGAACCATGGATCCTCAGAACCTATAATATGGTAAAAGGTTTTAGGGATCATTATATTCCCCAAACATTGACGGAGTACCCTGTTTCCATAGTTGATGACAACGGACTGGTAACCGCATTAAAAACGGGTAATACTGTGGTTTTTGCTGAATCCCTTGATGGGAGTATCAGGGAACAGTGCCAGATTACGGTTTGTGAACGTACAGAACAAATAAGTAAAGGTGTAACTCATACAAGTTTCCAAGCTAATTGTGGAAGACAGGGCTTGTCTCCGGTCAGTGAGTGCGAATGGGAGGATGTAAAGTTCTCATTGTCAGAAAACGGATCATTTGAAGCAGAAGGTACATTCTACGGAAGCGGAACAAAGGACAACGTCATTTACTATGTTAAAACGGATCAATGTATCTTTGTGTATTTTGACATAGACTATTCAGATTCAACTGAAGTCTTTTATCCCCAACCATTTAAGATACAGATTAATGATTGCACCGCCCATGAATACACTGTATATTTCAGGAACAGCACTGGAGCGGGTAATGAGCAGGAAAAGTTTATAAGATACAACATTACAAATGGCTCGTCAGCAGATGACAATTCTGGTCAGACCGGAACCGATATCACTGACAGCTTCCGTGACATAGTCTATCCATTGAATCTGGACTATGTTGAAGTACCCAATAGGATGTTCATAAAAAAGGAACCCGATGTCACAAAGGATTATGTTATTTCTCTTTTGGAAGAACAATTTAACGGCAATTATCGGATTGACAGCTGGACAGGTGACATCATTTGCAAGGTTTATGTTGATGACTCACTTATAGACAATGCCGTAGCAGAACTAATACAAAATGATTCAGTAGTAATGGCACGCAGGATATATGTAACACGAGAGAATTATGATCGTTACCTGAATAGTCTCAATTCCATCCTATGTCTTAATCTGGAATACATGGAATTATGTATATACAATGAGATATCATACGGAATTAAGAGAGGAAATGATCAATTAATAATGGATAGCTTGGCAAATGTTTTCGGATTAGTAAATGAGCCTAGCATATATGATCCGGAATGGATGGGAAAATTTATTGTTCCCAAAACCATTGATTATAATAATCTTCTTGAAATATCAAGAGCTCTTTATGAGACCGGTTGTTTTACTTCAATATCACCGGATTTTCATATGAAGATTTTAAATGGCTATAATGATAATGATTATTATATTCCTAACATAGTTAAGAATGTTCACTCTAATAATAATGTTATAGAAATAACACATTATAACCTTTCAGGTCAGAAAACAAACAATCCATCGGGACTGACAATCGTTGTGACCCGCTACAGCGACGGCACCGTCCGTAGGGAGAAAAAGTTGTTCCTGGAATGATTCGTCTCGTAATTGTCCCAAAATAGTCTCCTGAAACATAGCACTGTCATAACTTCCAGTCATTATTTTTACCGCCGGGTTCTTTGGGCTCGGCGGAATTATGTGTGATTGCTAAACAATTAAAAAACAAGCGATATTAGAATCAATCTTAAAAGACTATTTGGAGAGTGTCCAAAATTAATATCATATTGACAATCGATTTGTTATAAATATACTATAATTTTAGACTCTCCCTAGTTAATTAACCTAATTGAAATGCTTATGAAACAAATTCTACTGACTCTTAAAGCTGCAATGATAACATCATTGCTTGCATTGCCTCTGTGTTTGATGGGACAGGATCTTCCATCCTTTACCGGATTGGAAGATGTCTATTTCTACTCTACTTCTTTCTCATCGGGAAACACATATAATCAAGGTCCTGTAGGGAAAGTTATGTTAAGCGCGGTTCCTGATGAGTTCGTCATAATGAAGAAAACTGATGTTACCCAGCAAAAGATTGAAAATGCCGTTCTAAACCTGATTCCTACAGCACAAATAAGCTGGGTAAAGAGTGATATATGTGCAGTTATTGCCGATGAGCAGGCTCTTGAAGCCAACAGAAACGAGCTGCTGGCTATGGATGATATAGTCAGCTTAAGGCCAGCATACATCAGGACTATCTACAAGGACCTGATAAACTTATATCCCGTTAAACAGGTCGCATTATACGGCTTTACAGATGAGATAATTGTAATACAAATGTATGATAATCACGACGAGGTTGACGCTCTTCTTGCATCATTGGGCTTTCAGGTTGAATCATCGCCAATAGATCCCTATGGAGGAACAAGATGGCATCAAATCTTTGTACCAAAGGAATCGGATATAATTGCAATCGCCAACTCTCTTTACGAGACCGGATTCTTCTATGCCTCAAGCCCCAGACAATGTTTGGTAGTGAGGGATACAAATGCTGAACCAGTTGACCCATCAGGATTAGATTATATATATGATAGCGAAGGGAAAAAAGCTTATTACTATAAATTGCCCGGCCACTTTATGATTACAAAAGACAGGGAAACAGATAAGGCTCAAATAGAAGCTATCATAAACAGGTATCTGACCGACCCGTATTACGAGTGGGTGGCAGATGATAGATGTCAGGTAGAAACAGATGAATCACTTATTGATGAGGCAATTGCTAGAATAAGAAGCAAAGAAGCAGTTAACAGCGCTAACCGCAGCTACCTGAAGCAGTCTGATTATGAATCCACGCTCCTTAAAGGTACTGGTTATCCAAGTACATTCAACTTTAACCAGGAAATTATCCTTATGTTTAAAGATGGAGTATTGGAATCTGTAAAAGACAGTTTGAGTAACGCTTTCAATATTTCTTCCATAAATGACAATATCATTTATACCTCATGGACCGCACCTAAGACAGCCGATATATTCAAGATATGTAATTCATTGAATGAAAGCGGTTATGTAAAATATGCTGAGCCGAATTGGATATCCGGATTTAAAATTATATTTTGGTCTTCCGGTTCAGGAACAAATGGCATTGAAAAGACTGAAGTATCCAAGACAAGTGAATTCTACTATGATCTGCTTGGCCGCCGAATGGACTCACCCGCGGGCTTTACGATAGTAGTTACCCGCTACAGTGACGGCACCGTCCGTACAGAAAAGAGATTGTATTAGTAATAAGTTGCACTAAATCACGGGTGCATACCCCCATTTTTATACTCATATAGCAGAACTTATAGAGATATAAATATTAAGCCTTATAGAGATAAACTTTCTTATTTGCTCTATAAGGCTTATTATCACATGTGTAGCTACACTTTCTATAGGTATATTATGATATATATAATAATAAAAATAGCATCGGACTTGACGCTTGACACTTGACGCTTGACGCCCCCTAAAATCGACCTTGGAATGGTCTGATTTTTTTCCTGGGCAGGTAACAATTGTTTCCTAGGCAGGCAGCAAAATTTTCCTGCCCAGGCAGCAAAAAATATCTGTCCGGAAGGCGTCAAGCGTCAAGTGTCAAGCGTCAAGTCTTAACCTCCCGGAAATTTGCAATAACGCAGATACTGAAAGTGTCCGGGATTTTGAATCCTGTGGAAACGGAAAACTCTTTTATATTAGCAATTATCTGAGTACTTTTGCATCTGTTTAAAACAGACACAATGAAAAAGATACTTGCAATAATTACCGTATGCGCTGTCCTGCTGGGTTGCGCAGAGAATGTAGAGAAACTGGCCGGAAAGCATTTAGACAATGCAAAGGAGGCGTTCAGCATGGGTAACTATAACGTGGCCAAGCAGGAGATTGACAGTATAAGGATTCTCTACCCCAAGGCTTTTGAGACCCGCCGTCAGGGCATAAGGCTCATGCAGCAGATTGAGGAGGCCGAGCAGATGCGCATAATTGAGTATGAGGACAGCATGATTGCCGCCGCCACGGTCGCATTCAACAGGATAAAGGATAACTATGTATTTGAAAAGGATGAGGAATATCAGGACCTGGGGCTCTACACCATAAAGAGCCAGGCTCCCAACCGCAACATAGACCGCACCTATATTCGCGCTCAGGTAGATGAGCTGGGGCGCATGACACTCATTTCAAGCTATCGCGGCAGCTCTTACATACATCATGACTGGCTTAAACTGAGTGTAGGTGAACTCTATGTGGATACTCCGGTATCAAATGACCGCCATGAGTTCACAGACCTGGGTATCTGCTATGAGCGTCTGAGTTTCATAAACGGCAATGACGGTGGTGCTGCGGCATTCATAAGCGCCAACAAGGACCAGAACATAACCTACACGCTCTACCGCAAGACCGGCCCTGAAAGCAGCCGTGCGGTATATAAAAACCTTAAGATGACCAAGGATGACCGCTATGCCATAGCACAGCTCTATGACCTGTCACAAGTACTTTTGTCACTGAACGAGCACAAAAGCCTGCGTGACGAGGCCGACCGTCACCTTAAGTTCATACGTTCCAAGATGAAGGAGGATGTTTCAGCTGAACAAGCAGTTCAGGAAGATAAGTGATATTCCCACAGGTGCCACCAGCTTGACCAGATAGTAGATGGTAAGCGCCAGCCAGCGCGGTATTTTGAGTTTGCCGCCGTTGGTCAGTTCATCCAGATAGTTGGCACGCTTAAGTCTCCAGCCGGCAAATACGGCAAGCAGCAGACCGCCCACAGGAAGCATTATGTTTGACGTGATGTAGTCAAAGAAATCAAACACGCTAAGGCCGAACAGCTTGAATCCCTCCAGCGGGCCGAACGATAGCGAGCAGAACACTCCCACCACCCCGCATACAAGGAAACTCATCAGCACAGCCCTGGCACGTGACCTGCGCAGTTCCTCTATGATGAAAGCCACAACCACCTCCATCAGCGATATGGCCGATGTCAATGCCGCCAGCAGCAGTGCCAGGAAAAACAATATGGCCACCACTCCGCCCAGAGGCATCTGGCTGAATACGCCCGGCAGGGTTATGAATACCAGTCCCGGACCTGCGCTTACATCGGGTTCCACACCGTTCATATAGGCAATGGCATATACAGCCGGGATGATAGCCAGTCCGGCTATTATGGCGAACAATGTATCAAAGAACGATATCCAGGCCGATGACGCCAGTATGTTCTCCTGCTTGCTCACGTACGATGCGTATGTGAGTATGGTTCCGCAACCTATGCTGAGCGAGAAGAAGGCCTGCCCCATGGCCGAGATGCAGGTACCGGCCGTGACCTTGCTGAAATCGGGCACGAACATGTACCTTACGCCATCCACTGCCCCCGGCAGAGTGAGCGAGCGTACCACCACAAGCACTATTATTACAAACAGCACCGTAATCATGATCTTGCTCATGCGCTCTATGCCCTTACGCACTCCAAAGACTATTATCAATCCCGTAAGCCCCAGGAAGACAAGAGTATAGAGCAAAGGTTTTACCGGACTGCCTATAAAACTGCCAAAATTTGCGGCATAGTCACTCTGCGCACTTGAGAATGCCAGAGTGCACGAATCAAGCAGGTACTTGACCGACCATCCGCCCACCACACAGTAGAAAGAGAGTATGCAGGCCGATGCCATCACTGCCAGCAGTCCTATCCAGCGCCACTTGGATCCGGGAGCCAGGCGGTCAAAACTGCTGAATGGATTGGACCCGCCACGCCTGCCTATAAGATACTCCGATACCATAACCGGCAGGCAGAGCACCACCAGCATTATTATGTAGATAAGTATGAATGCCGCCCCGCCGTTCTTGCCCATCATATACGGGAAACGCCATATATTGCCCAGACCAATGGCCGAACCAGCCATAGCCAGGAGCATACCCATACGGCTGCCGAATGTTTCACGGGACTTGCTCATATCATCTTAGAACAGACGTATTATGTCATTGAGGTTAGCGAATATGAGAAGGCCGAACAGTATTATCATACCAATGGTGTTGGCCACTTCAAGGAACTTGTCACCCGGTTTCTTTCCGGTCACCACCTCTACCAGCAGGAACAGCACATAACCTCCGTCAAGTGCCGGAATGGGCAGTATGTTCATGAATGCAAGTATGATTGAAAGGAACGCAGTCATAAGCCAGAATGCGTGCCAGTTCCACTTTTCGGGAAATATGCTGCCAATGGTGCCGAATCCGCCCAGGCTCTTGGCTCCCTCCTTGGTGAATACGTAGCGGAAATCGCCCACGTAACCTTTCAGAGTATTCCACCCGTACCTGACACCGGCCGGTATGGAACTGAAGAAACCGTATTTAAGGTTTACAGGCTCGTATTCATCGGTGAAATGGACAATTCCTATGCGGAAACCTTCATCGGCAGTGACAGTCAGGGTGTCACGTCCGGCTCCCGGACGGCTTATAACCATACTAAGGTTACGATCCACATAACTCTCTTCGGCACGGCTGCGCATGTCGGCCAGGATGGTCTGGAACTGCGTCCATGTGGAGGCGTTCAGGCCGTTCACCGTAAGTATGGTGTCACCTGCCATGAGACCGGCCTTGGATGCACCGGCACCGGTAAGGACACTGTCAACTGTCATGGGACTGAGTATGGAGACGAACGGAACGGTGCGGGTAAAGTCAAACAGCGACAGTTCATCGGGCATATCCAGTGTTACTTCACGGCCGTCACGTTTTACGGTTACCTGCTTTGCCTTGGCTATGGCACGGTACAGGTCACCGTCAAAAGCTGTGGTGGGTTTACCGTCAGTAGCCACAATCACATCGCCGTCACGGAATCCAAGGGACTCGGCATGTTCATTGAACTCCATTCCATATTTGAGTCCCTGTGCGGGAGTATAGCTGTCACCCCACTTGAAGAGCACCATGGAGTAGATGAAGAATGCCAGTATCAGGTTGAAAAGCACGCCGCCCACCATTATGAGCAGACGCTGCCATGAAGGTTTGGTGCGGAACTCCCACGGTTTGGGTTCCTGTTTCATGGCGGCTATGTCCATGGACTCGTCTATCATGCCTGCTATCTTGCAGTAGCCTCCGAACGGTACCCAGCCCACACCGAACTCTGTGTTCTCGGGTGAACGGCGCCAGTCATCCTCCGGCAGTGACTCCAGGTCTATAGGCTTATATGTGACCTCCTCCTTGCCTTCAAAGTTGAAATGTTTCTCCTCCTCATAGCTTTCAGGTACATTTGGACTGAAGAACCTGACACGGATCTTGCCGTTAACACGCTTGATTCTTACAAGTGAGAAACGGGGATTGAAGAATGCGTAGAATTTTTCCACCCTGACCCCGAACAAACGTGAGAACAGGAAATGACCGAATTCATGGAATACAACAAGTATGGTAAGCGAAAGGACAAGTTGGATAAATTTGATCCAGAAAGTTGACATATCAATTTGGTTTAGTTAATCATTTAATCAGTGATGCTGCCACCCTGCGGGCCTCGGCATCGGTTTCTATATACTCATCAAGCGTGGACTTGGCACGAAACGGGACACGTTCCATAGTCTGGGCAATAACATCACTCATTTCAAGGAATCCCATCCGGTCATGCAGGAACGCGGCCACACACACCTCATTGGCAGCATTCAATATGCAGGGCATGTTGCCTCCACGTTCTATGGCCAGATATGCCAATGCAAGATTACGGAAACGGTCAGTATCAGGCTCCTCGAATGTGAGCGTACCTAACTTTGTAAAATCCACCCTGGGGAAATCGGCATTCAACCGGCGCGGATATGAGAATGCATATTGTATGGGCAAGCGCATATCGGGAGCTCCCAGCTGAGCCTTTACGGCACCGTCGGCAAACTGCACCATGGAATGTATCACTGACTGCGGATGCACCACCACCTGTATCTTGCTGTAAGGCACACCGAACAGCCACTTGGCCTCAATCACCTCAAACCCCTTGTTCATCATGGATGCTGAATCTATGGTAATCTTGGCACCCATGTCCCAGTTGGGGTGCTTGAGAGCCTGAGCCTTTGTTACGGTCTTGAGCTGGTCCTTGCCAAGTATGCGGAACGGGCCTCCGCTTGCGGTGAGAAGTATCTTCTCCACGGGGTTCATGGTCTCGCCGCTCAGACACTGGAATATGGCCGAATGCTCCGAATCAACCGGAAGAATAGGCGTTTTATACTCAAGCGCAAGTGATGTGATAAGCTCACCTGCCACCACCATGGTCTCCTTGTTGGCCAGAGCTATCATCTTGCCTGCCTTGATAGCCTCAATTGTGGGGCAAAGGCCTGCAAATCCAACCATAGATGCTAGCACAATGTCAATAGGATCTGCAGTAACTATCTGGTTGATTGCATCAGCTCCGGCATACACCTTTATAGGCTGACCGGCCAACGCCTCCTTGAGTTTGGAGTAGTGCTGCTCATTGGCTATGACCACCGCCTCGGGGCGGAACTTCAACGCCTGCTCAATGAGCAGGTCCACGCTGTTGTTGGCAGTAATGGCATATACCTGGTATTCGTCGGGATGGGAGGCAATCACGTCAAGCGCCTGCCGCCCTATGGAACCTGTTGAACCTAATATCGCTATCTGTTTCACTGGAAGAGAATGTATTTTTCGGGATCAAGGGGCTGCCCCTGATACCACAGTTCAAAATGAAGATGCGAGCCCTGCAGCGAATGGTCTGTGCCGCGGCCTACAAGCGCCACCACGTCGCCCTGTTTCACGCGGTCACCGCTTTTCTTAAGCAGTGACTCGCAATGCTTATAGACCGAAATAAGTTCGCCCGGATGGACTATGCAGATGGTGTAACCCATTTCCGATGTGTATGTAGCCATAAGCACCGTACCGTCCAGGACCGACACCACGCTCTGGTTAGGGCTGGCGGCAATATCCACGCCCAAGTGCTGTTCAAGCTGGTCAAAGCTCAGTGACACCAGGCCGGCGGTGGGACGGAACATGCTGATGCTGCTTACATCATTTACAGGCTGTGACTGGGAGGTAATGTTGTATCGCTCGGCCTCCTCATACTGACGCATGAACTCCTCCTCACGCTGCGTACGCTCCATAAGTTGCTCACTGCGCTGGCGGGTAAGCGAATCCACCGAATAGACCGTGTCTATCTTTACAGTTCCGGCAATTATGTCCTGCAACATCGTGACATATTTGTTCTGCAATTCAAACACCATCTCAAGAGAATCTATGCGAAGGGCCTCGTCAACAATGGCCTGGCGTATCCTGTAATCCTCAAGGGCAATGCCCTTCTGCTTGGGAGAATGCTTGTATAACTCTATCCCGCCCCATGCGCCGAGTCCTGCTATGACAAGTACGGCCAATGTCAGGATAAGGTGAGATATCTTCATTCCGAATACCCTGCGCTGCTCATCCTCATTGACAACAGTGAGACGGTACAGATAGACAAACCTGCGGAAAAGGCTCTTGCGGCCCACGGCCCTGCGTTTCTGGCGGATGCTCTTCATATCTTACAGATCGGCTAACCCTTCCGGGAGTTTGTACTTGAGGGTGCGGTTCTTACGGTCCACACCTGTAATCCATTCCTCATTGGCAGGGATTATACGCTCACGCCCGCCGTCCCTGACCAGGAACAGTATGTTTGGCGTGCTGTCATCAACGGCATGGATGGTGCCTAACGGTCCGGCAACGGCATCCACTACTTTCCAGTCCAGGAAACAGCCCCATTCCAATTCATCATCCTCTGCCTCTGCCACATACTTGAGCGGCATATATACGGTAACCCCCATAAACCTGGCGGTTGATTCCACGGTATCATAACCTTCAAACTTGACCAGAATGACCGTACTGCTCTTTTCCCTGACAGACTCCACGAAGAACGGCACCAGAATACCGTCCATGGAGCAGACCAGGCAATCCAAATCATCGGTCCAACGGAGTGAAGCAGGCACGGTGACAGCCATCTCACCGCCCACTCCGTGCGGTTTGACAATGGTGCCTATCCTCTGTACTTCACTCTCCTTTATCATATTTCTATTCCTCTCTGGTTATCCTTGCGCCAAGCGCGTTCAGGCGTCCGTCTATATCCTGATAACCGCGGTCTATCTGACCTATATTGTCTATGCGGCTGGTTCCCTTTGCGCTCATGGCGGCTATAAGCAAGGCAATACCGGCACGTATATCGGGCGATGACATGCGGCGTGCCGTAAGCGGGAACTGGCGGTCATGACCTATCACGACCACACGGTGCGGGTCACACAGTATCACCTGCGCACCCATGTCTATGAGCTTATCCACAAAGAACAGGCGGCTCTCAAACATCTTCTGATGTATGAGCACGCTGCCCTTGGCCTGCGTGGCAGTGACCAGCAGCACGCTAAGCAGGTCCGGCGTGAGTCCCGGCCAGGGTGCATCGGCCAACGTCATTATGGAGCCGTCTATGAATGATTCTATCTGATAATGTTCCTGCGCAGGAACGTAGATGTCATCGCCGCGCTGCTCCATCTGAATGCCCAGACGTGCAAAGCTCTCCGGAATGATGCCAAGATTACGGTAAGACACATCCTTGATGGTAATCTCACTCTGCGTCATAGCGGCCATTCCTATGAAACTGCCCACCTCAATCATGTCGGGCAGTACCTTATGGCTTGTGCCGTGCAGTTCCTTGACACCGGTTATGGTCAGCAGGTTACTGCCTAATCCTTCTATCCGGGCACCCATGCGGCAGAGCATGCGGCACAACTGCTGTACGTATGGCTCGCAGGCGGCATTGTATATTGTGGTTACGCCCTCTGCCAACACAGCCGCCATTATGATATTGGCCGTTCCTGTTACCGATGCCTCATCCAGAAGCATATAGGTGCCCTTGAGGCGGTCTGCCTTGAGTTCGTAATAACCGCGTTCCTCATTCAGCACGAATGTGGCTCCAAGTGCCTGGAATCCTTTTATGTGGGTATCCACACGGCGTCGGCCTATCTTGTCGCCTCCGGGTTTGCTCACCGTGGCGTGTCCCAGGCGGGCCAACAGCGGACCAAGCAGCATCACAGAGCCTCTTAGCCCCGCGCTCTTAGCCACAAAGTCCATGCTCCCGGCATAGTTGCGGTCTATGGCATCGGCCTTGAAACTCCAGCATCCGGGAGCGGTATTTTTTACCTTCACGCCCAGATTGGCCAGCATGTCTATCAGGTTCCTTACATCCAGGATATCGGGGACGTTCTGTACCGTCACCTGATCCTGTGTGAGCAGCACGGCACAAAGTATCTGCAGGACTTCGTTCTTGGCGCCCTGCGGACAGATGGTTCCTTTCAGTCTGTGACCTCCCTCTACAAGAAATGACGGCATAGCGGTTCAATATCTGCGTTTGTTCTTTTTCTTTCCGTGCTGCTGCTGACGCTGCTGCGGCGGGGCCTGTGCAAACTGCACGTTCAGGTCACCCTCCTGCAGGCTCAGACGGCCGTTTGAGAAATAGGCCAGGTCATCGGCTATACGCTCGTCGCTGACCATCTCCTTGTTCCATGTCATGAGGTCCTTCTTCATCTGCACGGCGAGCAGACGAACCAGCTGGGAACGCTCCGGGCCCTCCGGCATGGAAACCGCAACCTTTACAAGTGACGGCAGAATGTGCCCATAGTGACGGTAACGGATATCACCTGCCGGATAATCTATATGCTCAGGTTTCTGCTGCGTCTTCTCCAGACGGGTTATCTCAACCGGATAGTCTATGTCCAGCTTGTAATCAGACATGAATGCCAGATGGTCCCACAGTTTGCCCTGGAAATCGGGCACATCACGCAACGTGGGGAACATGCTCCCCATTATGTTGATTATTGAATTGGCGCAACGCTGACGCTCCTCGCGGTCAGGGATTGTAACGGCATACTCCACCATCTCCTGTACGGCGCGTCCGTACTCAGGCATAGGCAGTCTCTCTCGTTGTGTATTGTAGTTCATCAAACCAGTTTTTTAGGTTTAACAGCTATGAAATCCTTCAGATAGTAGGGCTCGAAATAGGCAACGTCACGGAAATCTCCGCGGTTAAACGACTGCTCTGCCAACGGAAACATCCAGCGTGCCTCCGGATTCACGTCATCCAGGAAACGGGCATTGGGATGGTTTATGGTCTCGCGGCACTTGGCGGCACCGTTTCCCATGAACCATACAGGATGCTTGTCCAGATACTCACGATATGTGTTTTCATCCACAATGTCAGCCCTGATTTCACGTACCGGGTTCAACGCACGGTCATAGACGGCGCTATACACCTCCATGCGTCGGGCATCGATCATGGGACAGAGCAGGGCGTTATCGGGCAGTTCAAGACTAAGCAGCGGCTGCACGCAAAGCAGTTTGAGCGTGGAGACCGATATCAGCTTGAGTCCGCGTCCGTAACATACACCCTTGGCCATAGACACGCCTATGCGCAATCCGGTATATGAACCCGGGCCCTCGCTTACCGAAACGGCATCCAGTTTGAGTCCGCGGCTGTCTATGAGAGCAAGCGCCTCGTCAACCAGTACGCCCAACGATACGGCGTTGTTGTGGCCTTCACGGTCTGCCTTGTCAAACACCAGCTGACCCTCATCGCTTACCGCAACCGAACAGCCGTCGGTAGCAGACTCTATGTGCATTATTACGCTCATCCCTACAAACCTACTTGTATTAACTTGCAAAAATAAGGATATTTTTCAAAAGGAAAAGGCCGTATCGGGACCTAATTGCCACCCCGATACGGCCTTTAAACCGTTTTAACGTAATATTGCGGATTTACTTGCCGAAATAACGTTTGTAAAGAGCCTCGAATCCCTTACCGTGACGGGCCTCGTCCTTGGCCATCTCATGAACGGTGTCATGGATTGCATCCCAGTTCTGGGCCTTGGCGGTCTTGGCGATTGCCAGCTTACCCTCGCATGCTCCGTGCTCGGCTTTCATACGTTTTTCAAGGTTGGTCTTGGTATCCCAAACAACCTCACCCAGCAGCTCGGCAAACTTGGCGGCATGCTCGGCCTCCTCAAAGGCGTAACGCTTGAAAGCCTCAGCCACCTCGGGATAACCCTCACGGTCGGCCTGGCGGCTCATGGCAAGATACATGCCCACCTCACTACATTCGCCGTTGAACTGCATACGCAGGTCGTTCACCATCTCCTCTGATCCTACCTGGCCGTCACCAAGAATATGCTCGCAGGCAAACTGCAGGGAATCACCGCCCTCTACAATCTCCTTGAATTTCTCTCTAGGTGCCTTACACTGCGGGCAGCGCTCGGGTGCCTCGTCTCCCTCATGTACATATCCGCATACTGTGCAGATGAATTTCTTTTTCATAATCCTTCTATGTTAATTGGTTTGTTAATGGTCAGATTGCGAATATATGATATTTTACGGGAAATGACTAATTTTGCGTCCAAAATAATAGAACTTAACATGATTCAGTCAATGACAGGTTACGGCAAGGCCACGGCCGAGACCGCGAACCGCAAGGTGATAGTTGAAATAAAGTCGCTCAACAGCAAGGCTATGGATATATCGGCCAAGATCATACCAGCCTACCGCGACAAGGAGCTTGACATACGCTCCCGCATAACCGCCGCGCTGGAACGCGGCAAGGTGGATTTTGCGCTGTATATCGACAACTCGGCCGCATCGGGAGCACAAGCCATAAATGCAGCCGTATTCAACAACTATCTCAAACAGATTGAAACAATTGTCCGGAGCACTGAATATAAGGTCCCCGATGATATAATCTCCACAATCCTGCGCATGCCCGAGGTTATAAGCACCAATCAGCAGGATGAGGTGAGCGAAGAGGAGTGGCAGGCCGTATCAAAGGCCGTTGACAACGCCATTGCAGCACTGGTGGAATACCGCAAGGCCGAAGGAGTTGCTCTGGAAAAGAAATTCCGTGAAAAGATTCAGAACATAGCAGACCTGCAGGCATCGGTCGAGCCGTATGAGAAGGAGCGCGTAACCAAGATCAAGGAACGCATGCGTACTTCCATGCTGGATGCCGTAGGCAAGAACTATGATGAGAACCGCTTTGAGCAGGAGATGATTTTCTATATAGAGAAGCTGGACATAAGCGAGGAGAAACAGCGCCTGACCAACCATCTGGACTACTTCATCAAGACTCTTGAGGAGGGTCACGGACAGGGCAAGAAACTGGGATTCATTGCACAGGAGATGGGACGCGAGATAAACACCCTTGGCAGCAAGAGCAACCAGGCCGAAATGCAGAAAATAGTGGTGCGCATGAAGGATGAGCTGGAGCAGATAAAGGAACAGGTACTTAATGTTATGTGATCATGCGCGGAAAATGTCTTATATTCTCAGCCCCTTCAGGCTCAGGCAAGTCAACCATAGTAAACTGGCTTCTGACCCATCCTGAACTCAAGATGGTGTTCTCCATTTCAGCCACCAGCCGTGCCCCGCGCGGCACCGAGCAGAACGGCGTGGAGTATTTTTTCCTTACATCCGATGAGTTCCGTGCCCGCATAGCCGACGGCGATTTCCTGGAGTATGAAGAGGTCTATCCAGGCTGCTTCTACGGCACCCTGAAAGAGCAGGTGGAGAAACGCCTTGATGAGGGCATGAACGTGGTGTTTGATGTGGATGTAGCCGGCGGCTGCAACATAAAGGATTATTACGGTGAGCAGGCTCTCTCAATGTTCATTCAGCCGCCATCGGTAGAGGAGCTGGAACGCCGCCTGATAATCCGCGGCACTGACAGCCCGGAAATGATAGCCAAACGTGTGGCCAAGGCCAGCTATGAGCTCACCTTCGCCCCAAGGTTTGACGCAGTCATTGTAAATGATGATCTGGAAGAAGCTCAGCAGAAAGCTCTGTCCACCATCAAGTCATTCCTTGAAATAGATTGAACCAATCCCGTAATTACAGACCGTTCCAACTCATGCCAGGTTCAGAAAAGATAAGGACTGCACTGTTCGGAGGCACGTTCAACCCTCTGCACAACGGCCACATAGCCATTGCACGCAGCGTTATAGAGCAAAACCTGGCCGATGAGGTCTGGCTGCTGGTCACACCCTGCAACCCATGGAAGAAAGGGCACAAACTGCTTGACGACCGCCTAAGATATGAAATGGTGGCCGAAGCGGTAAAAGACATGAAAGGAGTAAAAGCGTCTGATTTTGAATTCAGCCTGCCAAAACCGTCCTACACCGCAAACACCCTACGCCACATAAGCACCGACTACCCTGACCGCCAGTTCATACTGACCATAGGAGCCGACAACTGGGTCAAGTTCAACGACTGGAGGGAAGCAGACTATATTCTGAAGAACTATCCCATCATAGTATATCCACGCCAAGGATTTGAAACAGGAACCCTGCCTGAAGGTACGTCTCTGCTTGACTGCCCATTGGTAAATGTATCATCCACCCAGTTACGCCGAATGCTCAAGCGAGGAAAACCAATAGACGAACTGGTCCCCGCCTCCGTCGCCCGGACCATCCAAGAACAAAATCTTTACAAATAATTTTTTGATAAAGCTGGCTATACGAACGAAAACTTGAAGGGTATAGTCTCAGAAACCGTCGCCCCTTTGGGGCGGAACCTTATTTTATTTTGCTACGCAAAAAGCGGCGCGTTAGAGGGAAAAATAAGCCCGAAGGGCCGTAGTTTCAGAGACTATACCCTTCAAGTTTTCCCGTAAAAATCAAATTTTCTCGATAAGGGCGACGGCGTGAGCAGAGATGCCCTCCTCACGACCGGTAAAGCCCAGTTTCTCGGTAGTAGTAGCCTTTATAGACACCTGGTCAGACTCAACTCCCATGACCTGTGCCATCACGCTCTGCATGTGCGGAATATGAGGATTAAGTTTAGGCCGCTCTGCACAGATAGTAGCATCGACATTCACCACCTGCCACCCCTTTGATGCAAGCAGATCCACAGTACGCTTAAGCAGTATCTTGCTGTCTATATCCTTGTACTGCATATCATTGTCAGGAAAGTTATAGCCAATGTCCCGCAGGGTGGCAGCACCCAAAAGCGCATCGCATACAGCATGTATCAGAACATCGGCGTCAGAGTGGCCAAGCAAGCCCAAGGTATGCTCAATCCGAATGCCTCCTATCCAAAGCTCACGGCCCTCAACCAGGCGGTGAACGTCAAAACCGTATCCAACACGAATGTTTGTCATCGGCCCAGTATCTGTTTGATTCCGTCCATGTCAAATGACAGGGTGAACCTCAAGGTCTGGTCCAGAGGATTGCTCTGGGCAGTTGAAATCAGGTAAGCTGCATCGAGTGAGAACACGTTCATACGGAAACCGGCACCAACGGTAAAGTACTTGCGGTTACCCTTATACTCGTTCTCATAATGATAGCCTCCGCGCAGGAAGAACTGGTCATTGTAGTTGTACTCGGCACCGACGCCCCAGTAAATCTCACGGAGCTCCTCCTCAAAACCGCCGGGAGCATCATGGAATGACTTGAAAATACCGGCTATGGGAGACATCTCGTTATAGCCCGTGGCAGCCAGCCAATTGGCGTAGTCAGATGTATAACTCAGGTCATTTGGATCCTCACCAGGATAGACCTCACTCATAAACTGGTTGTATGTAGGTCTGGTGGGCACCATCAGCTTGTTTGCATCGGCATTAAGAGAAAAAGAGTTATAGTCGTCAATAGGCACGGTAAGCGATACGCCCAAGCGCAGATTGGTAGGTATGAACTCATTGGTCTGACCACCGTCATAAGAAATCTTGCTACCTATGTTCGATGCGTTAAGTCCAAGGCCAAGCAGACAGTCCCTGCGTCCTAACCCGATGTAATTTGAGTAGAACATGGAAATATCGGCCGAGAACGCCTTGCCGGGGAATACATCATCAGAATAGTTGTACTGAAGATCCGAGTAAATGAATCTCATGCCCACTGCTGCCGAGAAATGTTCGGAAAGCTTGCGTGAGTAGTCAAAGTCAACTGCCATCTCATAAGGACGTATTATCACCTGTGACCCATCTGTAATGGCAATCACCTCGCCCAACGAGAAATAGGTAAGCGATGCGCTGAGCGCCGAATAGTCATCCAGCTTGTAGAATCCGGTCAGGTTAGCCAGGTCGATGTCACTAACCAGTTTACGCAACCAGGGTGTGTAGCAGAGCGATATACCGGCCTGACTGTTGGTAAACGGATACTTGGACGGGTTCCAGTACTGACTGTTGTTGTCCATATAGGGATCGGTGGCGCAACCAACATCACCCAATGCACCGGCACGGGAGTCAGGGGCAATGGAGAGCGATGTCACACCGGTATATACAGGATTGAAAACCTCTTTCTGTGCATGGATAGCCTGTGCCGACATGAGCAGTACAGACGCTATTACAAGTTTGGATATTTTATTTCGTTTCATAATGATATTAACTGCAAATTATGGCTTTTATTGTATCAGCGACCTACTATGACCAGCTTACATGAAGCCGATGAACTGCCGCCGCCATCGGTTCCTACCGAAGCCCTCACTATGTAGAGTCCGGGCTGCATCCTGTGTCCGGAGTTGCCGTGCAGGTTCCACGGAACAAGCTTCACACCGGCATTGGAACTGTCAGTCACAGTGTTCGTCCACTGTACGGAGCCGTTCATGTCGGCCACCTGAATGCTCACGTTTGCGCTCTGGCCGGGACGGTCATGGGTGATGACAAACGTGGTTTGTTCACGGGCGGGACTTTCAGTAACGTCTATCGTGAATCTGGGCTGCAAGTCATATATTACCTTGAATACCAGATATACAGTCGTTGAGTTGTTCATCATATCCCATGCGCGAAGCATAAGCTCATGCTTACCCTCCGGCAGTTCGGGTATGGGGAATGATACCGTTCCGCTTGTATAGTCACCTGGAGTCTGCTCAAAATAGCTGTTAAGCACCCAGGTCCAGTTGGGATTGTTGTCAACAATTAGCAGTATGTCATGCCCTATACCGTTGCCCGATGTGTTGATACCGGAACTGTCCCTTAACTCAGCAACAAACAGAGGCGTGCCGTTAACATTACCGCCGTATTGGAATGACGGTGTATTCAGATAGAGGTGCAGGTCGGGTCCTATGGAATCACTGACCAGATTAGATGACGTTCCGCCAACGATAAAGTCGCTGAAATGACCATGGGCAGACATGTCCCTGTTGTTGTTTACCGCATATAGCGTGATCAAACCGCTCTCATTGGAATAGTTTATATCCATAGGCACGGGGAACGTGAGCGTGAACTCTCCGTTCCGGACAGAATCCATTCCGGAATAAAGAATTCGGTCACGGTACTGGAACTGGAACGGATCATCGGCAGTCTTAAGGTTATTGTAGCATTTAATGGTACGTTCATTGTCATAAACGGTACCTGACAGCATTCCGCTAAAGTTATCCTGTTTAATGCCGTTATACTCTATATGCCCGCGTACGGTAATGACAGAGCCGGCAGAGGCAATCCCCGAGGTTGAAGACTCTTTTCCCTCAAACGAGTCAACCACAACACTCATCTCAGGTACAGCCAGACGTAATGCAGGATCTCCCAACAGAACGTAGTGTATCTTGTTCTCAGACAAGTCAGTCTCTCCAAAGTCCTTGGTTACCAACTCGTTCTTGGCCAGACGCAGGGCATCGCCAAGTCTCTGGGGCTGTCCGTTGTCTTCATATGCAAGCACATAACGGCTGAAGCTCCGGTTTATGGTTTTGTTCAAAGATGCATATACGGTACGGGTAGTGGAGAGAATACCTATGGCGCCACCCTGTTCGTTACGGACCAGGTTCATTCCAAGACTTTCTTCGGGAGAATCAAACGGCGCGATATCGCATGATGCTGTAATCCAGAACGGCAGATGCTTTGAAGTCAGTTTCTTCATGTCGGATTTATTGACCACAAGTTCGTGCGATAGGACTTCGGCACTGCCATGCCCGGAGTAATTCACTATCAATGCACCTTTGTCCAGTTCCTCCAGCAGTTGCTTACGCACGGTAGGATATCCATTGTAAGATGCTGAAATCTCCATTTTGTATGCATCCCAATATATTTTACGGATATCCATATTGGGATATGCTTCAGCATAAAGGATGGCCGTGGAGTCAGCATCAATCATGTGTGTGTTGTTGTCACCGTCATCGCCCAGTACCAATATCCTGTTACACCATGAACCTGCCCAGCGTCCCTTCATATAATCTATTATCTTGTCAACCTGACTTCTGGCTTGGGATGCAGTATTGACAGCCAGTCGTCCAACGCCTATATCAACCTTTTCGGCCAATAAGTTAGCCCCTTCCGCATCATCAAGCAGGCCATAGTAGTCCTCCATAACGTATGAAGCCGTATGGCTCATGGATTCGTATGACTCATAACAAAGCAGATAATCATCGGGATCCTCTCCTTTCCATTCAGATACATGCATGCGGTTATCCCATGCGCCATCACCCATAAGCAGCAGGTAGCGTAGAGCCGCTTCGTTTCCGCCCCGGTCATAAAGCATCTTCATGAACCTGCGCAGTGCAGTGGCATCAGGTGTTCCTGAAGAGAACTCGTTATATATCATGTCAGCCCTGACCACTGCAACGCTCAGACCGTCAATGTCGCGGTGTGCCTGAGCCAGACGCTCCGCCTCGTTTGTAAGTTTGCCGGATGCCGGTACTACTATCACCATATCAATGGAATCCATTCCATGCAGATTCTGGTTTGCGACGGGACCTACCACCTTGGGTTCGGGAAACTTTCCGTTGGGATTGACAGCTACCAGGATGTCATTGACAGAATATGAAGTGTTCCTTGTAACTGTTTTGCCGTCAATGAATTCCGACGGGATGATATCGGATGAGCCGTTATCTTTTATACGCCATACCAACACATCCTGCGTTGAATTTGCAATACTGAAACTTGCGTTGCTCTCATTCCTGCCTGTGCGGAAAATAGTGGCAGAACCATAAAGGGCCAGCTTGCGTTTAAAATTCAGTCTTATGAAATCCAGACGGGTAGTAACGCCAGATCCTCCATTATCAGAGATTTTTATTACAGACTCATCCTTGAATTGCCCAAGGCTGACGTAACTCTGCTCCTTTATCCTTGCAACACTCTGGGTTGCCTTGGAACGTATGCTCATGGTACCGGCCTCAAGTCCATTGACAAAAACAGACAATCTGGTTGTCTCTGATGACGATGCCGAAACAGCTAATGTCATACCGACACTGTCAGCTATTATGCCTTCCGTTGAAAAATGATATGAGCGGTTGCTTCCGGTACAGTCGGCCGATTCAAAAAAGCGCCTTCCGGAACCGAACCAGCTGTATTCGTCAGGATCATAAACGGCATAATCGGGATAGCGGTCAATGGGACTGCCCATGATGCTATCGGCCTCTATTGTATTAAAAACAGCCTTTTCTCCATCTGCATCATCTGTAAGGAAATAATAGCCCCAGTCAGAATATGTATTCACATAATGAACATAGTTTTTGGATTCGCGTTTCCAGCTGACGGGACCCTGTGCATAGAAAAGCATGAAACTGTTGGCACGCCATAACGGCTGTTCCGGCAGGTCATCTGTCAGGTTCTGCAACCTTGTCTCCGGCAGGACAGCGCCGCCGTATCCGAACAGACGTACTTTTGACGGATCACTGAATCCCATTGAACGGAGAGAACTGTATGTAAGCTTATATATTCCAGTCTCTGAAATCTTTATCTTGACCCAGTGGCCACGGGAAAGCAGTGATTCCGTAGTATATCTTTCACCGGCATCCGTGTCCGGAGCCCTTCTGCCTGTTTTGGACAGGCTGGAGGATATGACCGGTTTGAATGACTGTATTATGAAATAATCCCTGCCCTGTCTGACTACGGGCATGAAACCAACATCAAGAGTAGCCTTTCCACGCGTAACTCCAATGAATGTATGCACATCGGGCCATTCGGGGATGTCTTCAGAATTAAGTTTCCAACGGTTGATGTCATCGGAACTGATTCTGACCAGTTCCGGATACTCAATATCGGCACTATATACGGAATCTTGCCAACCTTCTCCCAACGGCACGGCAAAGCCATACCACGGACGCACGGAATCCGAACCCATTGACTTCCAGTCAAGGTTCAGAATGCTATTCCTCTGTGCACATAGACCTGCGCTCATGCAAAGGAATAAGAACAGGGTATATATTATCTTTTTCAACGTTAACTCTATCTAATATGAAAATCCAAAACATTCTTACCCTCCAGGAACCCTTGCAGATGCTGCCCTATGCTTACAGGCCCCACTCCCACGGGAGTACCTGTAAAAATAAGGTCACCTGTCTTAAGGGTGCAGAACCCGCTTACATACTCAATTATCCGGGCTACCGGAAAAATCATATCGGCGGTATGTCCCTGCTGCACCGTGTTGCCGTCTATGTCAAGATTAAAGTGCAGGTCCTGAAGGTCCTTAATCTCATCCTTAGGAACCCAGTCGCCCACTACAGCAGACTGGTCAAAGCCCTTACACAGTTCCCACGGCAGTCCCTTACTGCGGAAATCATTCTGCATATCGCGTGCCGTGAAGTCTATGCCCAGCGTCACGGCATCCCAGTAACGGTCTGCAAAACGTGCACCGATGCTCTTGCCAAGACGGTTTATCCTCACCACAAGCTCCGTCTCATAATCCACGCGACCCAGATGGTCAGGCAGGAAAAAGGGACGGCGGTTCCTCAAGACTGATGAATCCGGTTTCATGAAAATGACCGGACTCTCCGGTTTTAATAACGTTTCACCCAGCTCTTTATTGTGCCGGGAGTAGTTCATTCCGACGCAGATGATTTTCATATCTTTAATGTCTGCTACGCGGCCGGTTCAGGCTTCTGGACCTAAGCTGTCGGCGCACTTGGTTTGATAATATAAACAAAGTTACTACTTTTGTCACAAAACCGCATATTACATGGGAAAGAATAACCATCTTGATTGGAAAGACAGACTTGGAGTAACGTACTCCACTAACCCTGACTTCAACTACCAGACCGCCCAGGAGCCTGAACAGGAGCTATTGCCGCCCCAACAGCAGAAACTGCGCCTGCGCATGGAGAAAAACGGCCGCGGCGGCAAGACCGTGACCGTGATAAGCGGATTCCAGGGCCCACAGTCCGATATGGACGCACTGGCCCGCACCCTAAAGACATTCTGCGGCTGCGGAGGCTCTGCCAAGGACGGCGAGATAATAATACAGGGCGATTTCCGCGAAAAACTCAAAGCCAAGCTCCTCTCACTGGGCTACTCGCAGACCAAAGGATAATCATCGGGCCATCCAATACCGGCAGCCAGTTCATCCACCTGTGCCCTGATTTGCCTGGTGGAAGCTGATTCCACCCGCAGTCTGAACCCTCTTATACACTCCACCATCTTCCGTAGCTTTACCGTATCACCCGTATCATAGTACAGTCTGGCAAGCTTGGACAGAGGGTATAATCTGTCCGGAAGCACGTAAAAGGCATTCATGTAATCCTGCTCTGCCTCATCAAGTCTTCCCTGTGTTTTATGAATGTCACCAAGAAGGTTGAATAGCAATGAATTGCAGCATAACCGCATAGCCTGTTCCAGAGTTTCTTCACTTTGTGATACCTTCCCGTTCATGAACTGTGAACAGGCATACTCATAAAGGAACGGATAATTGTGCCTCATTTCGGGATAGAGTTGGGAACAGCAATACTCGTATGAGCCATAGTCGCCTTCTGAGAAGATATAACGTTCTTCTTCCCACTGCTTTTCGGCATTGTGACGTTTTATCAGCTCACCAGCCTTTGGAAAAGACACAAACAACAGAATCACAGTAATTGCAAGAGTAAACGTCACCCTGCCCATACTACGTTCACCGCCGTCTATTACAGATCCCGATGCCATAGAAAGCACTGACATTATCAGGAACTGCCATAGAGAAAGCGGATATGAGAACAAAGCAAAAATCAGCATTGCCACCAAGCCGTAACCTAAAGGAGAACGCGCGTACACCAAGTTACGTAACGCGGTCAGAAGCACCGCAATGAACAGCAACATTGTCCATAGCCCGAATTCAATCCCTATCTGCAGATAATCATTGAACGCAACATTGGGATTATCTGCCCTTAGTCTGTCCTTATCGGCAGCATCATAAATAAGGTTTCCGTCGGCAAAAGAAATCCTGTCCCGGAAATATGCTATCTGAGTCTTCCCGTATGCCTCGGGGTAATGGCCGCAGCCTACCCCGCGCAATCCATTATCCAGCATGGTCTTACAGTTCATCCTGCTTATGAACATACGCCCTCCTGCCGACTGCCTCTTGAATACGGTAACAAGTATGACAACTGATACTACTATAATAATCGGTATGAACAAGTACTTTCTGGCAAAGGAACGAGCCCTACTGTCAGTACAGACATAAAGCACTCCGCAACCGGCCAAAGCAACCAATGCAGCCCTGCTCTGTGTGGATGGAATAAGAATCAGGCACAGCAACAGACAAGCGTATGACACAAACTTCCGGATCCTGGAGCATAACACCTCAGTACCTTGCCCGGAATCGCCACGGTCATAATACAAAACGCTTGCAAAAGAGACTGAAGCAGCCAAAGCCAGAAAACCTCCGTATGGTCCGGGATTATTGAAAGAGCCGGTGCATACAAACAGTTCGTTGTTAGAGGGCACCATGCCTATTATCTGCATAACGCCCCTTATCCCCTCAATTATCGCCCATATCTGAACTGAAAAGACTGTAATGTTATTAAATATCCTATTATTAAGACTGAATAGGAAACCCAGCATGAAATAACCTGCAAGCAGAAGATACATACGGTCAAAAAGAATCCATGACACATCATCGCCATGCATTCGGTTCTGGATGTACATGGATGCAAACAAGGATGTTACAAGAAGATCCATGACCGTAATGTACTTCTGTCCTGCACGTTTTGTCATCAGTTCCGTTTTGATGAAATAAGCTCCCCATAAACATCCGTCATGACCGGCTCATGTGAACTTGGTAAGTACATAGGTTAGTTTGCTAAACAAGCGCCATCATTATTTGGATACGACCGCAAATGTAATGTGAAAAAACCTACCAGAACATATCAGAAAGCCATTTTTATTGCCAATGTAACTTTTCTTATGGTAAAAGGAACAAAAAACGCGCATTGAAAAACAATCCTTGTCCGATAGTGCGTAGTACGGCCGGACAAAAAATTATTTTTATACTGTCAGCATAAAAAAGAAAGGCCTCCATCACTGGAAGCCTCTCTTTCATTATAGAGAAAACTTGAAATTAAATTCCGGTTTATTCAGACTTCAGAGTGAATCTGCGGAATGCGGTTACGGTGAGGTCCTTGTCAAGAGCCTTGAGGTACTCGGCAACGGTCTTCTTCTCGTCAACGATGTACTTCTGGTTCAGGAGGCAGCTCTCATCGTAGAACTTCTTCATACGACCCTCGGCAATGCGCTCGATCATGTTCTCGGGCTTGCCCTCCTCACGTGCCTTGTCGGCAGCGATCTCCTTCTCACGTGCCACGATGTCGGCGGGAACCTCCTCGGGCTTAACGGCGATAGGATTCTGAGCGGCAACCTGCAGAGCTATCTCATGAACATACTCCTTGTCTGATACTTCCTTGTTGAATGCAACCAGACAGCAGAGGAAGTTCTTACCCTGGTGGTTGTAAGAAGCAAGTTCAGGAGCCTCAAGGTAGTTGTAACCGTCAAGCTCAAGCTTCTCACCTACAATACCGGTACGCTCCAGTACAAGGTCAGCAACGGTCTTGCCCTCAAAAGGCAGAGCCTTGACCTCATCAAGAGACTTGCACTTTGCAGCAACAGCAGCATCCAGGATACTCTGGGTAAGAGCAATGAAATCCTTGTTGTTGGCAACGAAGTCGGTCTCGCACTTAAGAGCTATGATAGCACCAAAGTTACCGTCAACCTTAACCAGTACGCAACCCTCGGAAGCCTCACGGTCAGAACGCTTTGCAGCAACTGCCAGACCCTTCTTGCGGATTATCTCAATAGCCTTCTCAAAATCGCCTTCAGCCTCAGTCAGGGCCTTCTTGCAATCTGACATACCGGCACCGGTCTTGGTGCGCAGGGCTTTAATATCATCAAGTGTTACAGCCATTTTCTTTAATGTTTTTAGCGTTAAAAATTAAGCTTCAGCCTCCTTCTTGTCATCCTTGGGAGCAGCAGCCTTGCGGGTGCGCTTGGGCTTTGCAGGAGCCTCAGCGGCGGGAGCCTCAGCAGCAGGAGCCTCAGCAGCAGCGGGAGCTTCCTCAGCAGCGGGAGCCTCAGCGGCAGGAGCCTCCTCAAGAGTCTCTTCCTTCTTGGCTACCTTGCGGATACGCTCGCGGCGGGGCTTCTCAGCCTTCTCAGCCTGAGCCTCTTCACCCTCAGCAGCAGCCTCATCACCCTTCTCAGCCTTACGCTCGGCAAGACCCTCGGCGATAGCGTCGCAGCAAGCGGTCAGGATAGCGTCAACTGACTTGGTAGCGTCATCATTTGCGGGGATGACATAATCAATATTTGAAGGATCACTGTTGGTATCAACGATAGCGAATACGGGAATACCCAGACGGTTGGCCTCACGTACGGCGATGTTCTCCTTGAGAACGTCAATTACGAACAGAGCAGCCGGCAGACGTGACAGGTCGGCGATAGAACCGAGGTTCTTCTCCAGCTTGGCGCGCTGACGTGTGATCTGGAGGATCTCACGCTTTGAAAGGTTTGAATATGTTCCGTCCTGAGTCAGCTTGTCGATAGTGGCCATCTTCTTCACAGCCTTGCGGATTGGGGAAGTTTGTGAGCATACCACCGGGCCAGCGCTCAATTACGTAAGGCATACCAACGGTTGATACCTTCTGTGCAACAAGCTCCTTGAGCTGTTTCTTGGTACCAACGAAGAGGATCTTCTTTCCGTCGCGGGCCATGCGCTTGAGAACCTCGGCAGCCTGATCAATAGCGGCTACAGTCTGGTTAAGGTCGATGATATGAATGCCATTGCGCTCCATGAAGATATAAGGAGCCATAGCGGGATTCCATTTACGGCGCAGGTGGCCGAAGTGGCAACCAGCTTCGAGAAGCTGTGCAAAATTTGTTCTTGACATAAATAATTTGTTAGTTTGTTTACATTCTTTCTTAACAACCATCGGGTAGCTGTCACTTCAGGCGGCAGATCCCGACAGTTTAGATACTAAACACAGATTCGGCGTATTAACGCTTACTGAACTGGAATCTGCGACGTGCCTTGGGCTGACCGGGCTTCTTACGCTCAACAGAGCGGGCGTCACGGGTCAGGAAGCCTTCTGAACGAAGGGCCTTCTTATCCTCAGGATTGATCTTAACAAGAGCGCGGGCAATTGCAAGACGCAGGGCGTTGGCCTGGCCATTGTAACCGCCACCGTCAAGGTTCACCTTGATATCGTACTTCTCAGCAACATCAAGCTTCTTGAGGGGCTGGAGAACTACGTACTGGAGCAGTGATGACGGGAAGTATACTGCGAGATCTCTCTTGTTTATGGTAATCTTACC
>Ga0265298_10001585_pt1 | contig 33675 bp, 61 predicted proteins | sample AusTroGonzalo_MG_3_FD_193486 | JGI IMG/M metagenome (GOLD analysis project Ga0265298, IMG submission 193486) | Bovine rumen microbial communities from tropical cattle in Woodstock, Queensland, Australia - Gonzalo_01 | ecosystem: Host-associated > Mammals > Digestive system > Stomach > Rumen ... | reverse complement strand
TGTTTCCATATCTCGTAAAATAATTTTGAGCAGACCACAAAATTTAAAGGAGCAGCGCAAGCGCTGCTCCTTGTTGATAACAAAACAATTTTAGACAGGTGATGCCATGGAATATGTTGGAGTTGATGAATTAAAACAATATTTGGAATATAAAAAGACCAGAGTGTGGCTAAGGTATCGATATTATGACATGAAAAATGACACATTTGATTTTGGCATCAGCAGTCCTCCAGAATTAAAGTGGTGGAACAGCTGTGTCGGATGGTGTGCCAAAGGTGTGGACTCCCTGGCTGACAGATTGTCTTTTTATGGATTCAGGGATGACCTTTTTGCCCTGGGAGAGATTTATGATCTCAACAACAAGGATGTTCTTTTCCCAAGCATCATAAAAGGTGCCTTGATTGCATCCTGTGCATTTATTTATGTGTCAGAGGATGCCTCAGGATTTCCAAGGCTCCAGGTCATCAATGCAGATGATGCCACAGGAGTCATCAATCCAACAACAGGCCTGTTGAATGAGGGATATGCTGTTTTAGAGAGAGACAGTGCAATGGTGCCAATAAAAGAGGCATATTTCACACATGAATGGACTGCATTCTATGAAAATGGAAAACTGATTGAAAAAAGAGTTTATCCTGTTAAAGAGCCGATGCTGGTTCCTGTTATTTTCAAGCCGGATGCAAAAAGACCTTTTGGACACTCAAGAATCTCAAGAGCTTGCATGTCACTTGTTGGCTCAGCCCTGAGAACAATCAAGAGGTCAGAGATTTCCGCTGAGTTTTATTCATTCCCACAAAAGTGGATAACAGGCACTGATCCAGATGTTGAAAAGCTGGACAAATGGTCAGCAGCAATGTCTGCAATGATGAGATTTTCACTCAATGAAGATGGTCAGGACCATGTGAAGGTGGGCCAATTTGCTCAGCAGAGCATGACTCCTCATGTTGAACAGCTCAAAATGTTTGCACAACTATTTGCTGGAGAGGTCGGCCTGACACCTGATGATCTTGGGTTCCCTCAGAGCAATCCATCATCTTATGAGTCAATAAAAGCAGCGCATGAAAACTTGAGACTCACAGCAAGAAAAGCTCAGGAATCATTTAATGTTGGAATCAAGAATGCTGGATATCTTGCATCATGCATCAGAGATGATTATGCCTACACAAGGCAGCAGCTCAGAATTACCACTCCAATTTGGCTCCCAGCATTCCCAGCTGATGTGTCAATGCTTGCCGGAATCGGTGATGCAATACAGAAAATCAACACAACAATTCCTGATTATCTCACAAATGACAAAATCCTTGAGCTGACAGGAATTTAAGGAGGAGATATGGTTACTAAATACACGACAGGTCAGGCAATATTAGTCCCAGCTGTTATCAGATCAGCCAGAGAAGTTAATGGACAGATTGTTTATCAGGTGGACACAGACAGACTTTGGGATGGTGTTCCTGAGGCAAATGTCATTGTGGACAATCAGGCAGCAGCCAGGGCTGCATTTAACAATGCCATGACAGAATTGTCCAGAGAAATAATACATTAAGGCATTGGATGCTATATGCATTTAGTGTGGCAAGACATAGGTTGCAAACTATGAGAGAGTTGTCCGCCAGCTCTCTTTTTTCTTGCCAAAATATATGGTGGGGAAGGCGGTGAAAAGACATGGCAACAGATGTTGTGCCTGTCCTCAATGAAAACATTCAGACCTCATTCAAGTCAAATGTCATGAGGGACAGAAGAATTGCTCAGATCAGCAAAAGGATAAGAGATGGGACAGCCACTTTTGTGGATGCTCATGATTATGCTGAGCGGTTAGGAGAAAACCTCTCCAAAGCGCTGGTTGAAAATCTGAACGCTGACACACTCCCAGATGGGAGGCTTTATTATAACATAGCCAAAAGAACAGTCACACCAGCTCTTGAGAATAATTATAATCTGACCAATGAGGTTGCTGCAGATATACAGAAATTGATTGACACTCAGACAGGAATTGGCCTGAATGCAGTCAAAGCGGATTTTCCAGCGGAGAGAATCCAAGGCCTCATTGACAAGATGACAGCCGATGAAATCACTCTTGATGATGCTCTTGCATGGCTCTTGGAGCCAATTGTCAATAATTCAGAGGCTTTTTTTGATGATTTTATTGATTCAAATGCAAAATTCAGGAATGATGTTGGACTCAAAGCGACAATCACAAGAAAAGTTGCTGGAAATTGTTGTGACTGGTGTGCTCAGATGGCTGGATCATATGATTATGACAAAGCGCCTCCTGATATATATCGGAGGCATCAGTTTTGTAGATGCACAGTCACATATCAGTGTGGGAGAAAATCCCAAAATGTATGGACCAAAAGAAAATGGGAAAGCTCACCTGAGGAAATCAGCAAACGCAAGGAGTTTGGATTATCCCAAAAAGAGCAGACAGCTGTGGAGCGGATTGAATCTGCAAATGCTATTTACAGAGATAAGATAATATCCACCATGGAGCAAAAAGACAGGCGCAAAAATCTCAGGGCATATGAAAAAATGTCTGCCCAGGAGAGGCTTGCAAGACTAAAAGAATATGAAGAAAAGAGGACAATGAGGGGGTAAAAGATGAGGATTGACAATCAAAATCCCTCTTTTACCAATGTAACACTTTCAAAGTCCACTAAGACACTTGGAACACAAGCGGTCAAATTATATTCATCCACCGGACAGGTCCTTTTGACTTGGCAGCAAAGACAGATAAAAGCAATCATGTCTGTCACAGTCTCAGGTGAGTGGAAATATTCCAAATACTGCATCGGACTATCAAGACGTAATGGAAAAGGAGAAGTCCTTGCAGCAAGAGAAATGTATGGCCTGATTTATCTGAATGAGAAAATTTGCCACACAGCTCACAGGACAACCACATCACATGATGCTTTTAATCGTTTATATAATTTGCTGAAAAAAGCTGGTTATCAAGAGCACTCAAAAAAGAAAAAGAATATGCCTGAGAAATCATTCTATGCATCCAAGCAATATGGCTTGGAGCACATTGAAATTTCAGGCGGTGGCATCATTGATTTTAGAACAAGAACAAACAATGGTGGTCTTGGAGAGGGCTTTGATTTGCTAGTTATTGATGAGGCTCAGGAGTACACATCCAAACAGGAAAGCGCTCTGCTCTATACTGTCTCAGCCAGCAAAAATCCGCAAACTATTTTTGTGGGCACTCCACCAACAGTCACATCTGAGGGTGATGTGTTCCCAAGAATAAGGAGCAAGGTCCTGGATGGTAAAGCTCTGGACACAGGATGGGCTGAATGGTCAACACCTGAAATGATTGAGGGTGATGCATTAAATGACCCAGTGCTGTGGAAAAGGTTCAATCCATCATATGGCAAGATCATCAAAGAGAGAAACATCAGAAATGAGCTCACAGGAGATGATCTTGATTTCAACATCCAAAGACTTGGCTTTTGGTGTTTATTTAATCAAAAGTCTGAGATTTCTGAGGCTGACTGGGATGCTTTATTATCTCCTACGCTGCCAAAACTAAAAGATAAAAGATATATAGGGATCAAGTTTGGAAAAGATGGAGTCAATGCAGCAATGACTATTGCAGCAAAGACAGATGATGGACGAATTTTTGTTGAGAGCATTGATTGTGTCCCTATCAGAGCCGGAAATGGATGGATTTTTGAATATCTTTTCAACCCAAAGGTTGAGAAGGTGGTCATTGATGGTGCCTCAGGGCAGCAGTTGTTGGCAGATCAAATGAAAGAGCATGGCATTAAAAAAGAGCCTGTCCTCCCAAAAGTCGGTGAGATTATCGCTGCAAATGCAATGTTTGAGCAAGCTATATTTCAAAAGGACATTGTCCACATGGGACAGAAGTCCTTGAGAGATGTGGTTACTAATTGCGGAAAAAGACTCATTGGAAGTCAGGGAGGATTTGGATATAAATCTCTGGTTGAGACTTATGACATTGCTCTCATGGATAGCATGATCCTTGCATTTTGGATTTGCTCAATAACAAAAGAATCAAGACCAAAACAATCAATCAGTTATTAAATAAGCACCTCAAAAGGTGCTTTTTTAATACAAAAAAATACGTTACTCAACGGAAAAAGAGGAGGAATTAGAAATGAGTGAGTTTAAGGTTATCGAGACACAGGAGGAGCTGGACAAGATTATTAAGGGAAGGCTTGCACAAAAGGACAGAGAAGTCGCTGAGCAGTACAAAGATTATTTGTCACCTGATGATGTCAAGGCTATGAAAGCCGATTATGAAAAGCAGATTGAGGATGCCAAGAAATTAGTCACTGATGCTCAGGAAAAACTCAAGACTTTTGATGACACTGTGGCTCAGCTCACAAAAAGAGCAGAGACTGCTGAGGTCTCACTCTTAAAAAATAAGGTGGCAATAAAAAACAATGTGCCAATTAAATTGGCAGACAGGCTTGTGGGTAACACTGAGGAGGAGCTTGAGGCAGATGCCAAGAGTTTCATGGAAGGTCTTGGAGGAAAACATGACAATCCAGGAGAGCCTCCTATGTATATTGGTGGGCCAAAGCCAAACCAGACAAACAACTATGATGCAGCCATGGCAGAATTTGCAACTCAGATCGCTGCCGGAATGCAGACAAATTAAGGAGGAATAATTATGGGTAATGTTTTAACTAGGGGCACACTGCTCCCTCCAGTTGTAACAGATAAACTTTTTTCACAGGTAAAGGGCAAGAGCTCTCTTGCAAGACTCTCTGCATCTGAGCCTATTCCATTCAATGGTGAGACTGTTTTTACATTCTCTCTGGACAATGAGGTTGACCTCGTTGGTGAAAATGGTGCCAAGTCAAATGGTGGTGCAACAATCACACCTGTGTCCATGCAGCCTGTTAAGGTTGAATATGGTTTCAGAGTATCTGATGAGTTTAAGTATGGCACAGAAGAAGTTAGACTCCAGTATCTCACAGCCTTTGCAGATGGCTTTGCAAAGAAGGTTGCAAGAGGTTTGGACATCATGGCAATTCATGGTGTCAACCCAAGATCAAAGTTAGATGCAGCTACGCTGGCAAACAAGAATTTTGATGATCTTGTTACTAAGACAGTTGTGTTTGATTCCAGCAAGCCACAGGACAACATCACAGCTGCGATTGCTCTGATTGGTGATGAGATTGATGTCACAGGTCTTGCAATGGCTCCAGCAATGAAGTCAGCTCTTGCAAACCTCAAGACTGCAAGCAATTCAAATGCGCCTCTTTTCCCAGAGCTTGGATGGGGCAAGTCACTCACAGCGCTCAATGGTCTCCCAGCAGATTCCAACACCACAGTAAGTTTCAACAACAGCGTTGACAGAGCTCTTGTTGGAAACTTTGCTGATTATTTCAAGTGGGGATTTGCTAAGCAGATTCCTATTGAGGTGATTGAATATGGTGATCCTGACAATTCAGGCTATGACCTCAAGGGTCACAACCAGGTATATCTCAGAGGTGAGGCATACATTGGATGGGGAATCCTTGACAAGGATGCATTTGCTCTTGTAAAGGCTGGAGCATCAGCGTGAGAATAGGAGGCGCTCATGATTTATAGAAATATAAAGACAGGCGCTGAGATCATAACCGATTCAGTCATTCAGGCTCCTGATTGGAGTCTGGTGACTGAAAAGGTTGCTCCCAAGGAGGCTCCAAAGCCGGAGCCTCCAAAAACGGAGCTCCCAAAAGAGGAGCTCCCAAAAAAGGAGCCTCCAAAGGTGGAAAAATCAGCACCTAAAAAGGCATCATCAAAGAAAAAGGGGACAAGAAGATGAGCAAACCATTTGCAACAGTTGAGGACATTGAAACCTTATTCAGGCCACTCACATCAGATGAGCAGAAAAGAGCAGATGCTCTGCTCCCACTTGTGTCTGATGAAATCAGAGTCCTTGGCAAGAATGTCAACAAGGACATTGACCAGATGATATCAAATGATAGCACCTATGGCAGTGTGGTGAAGATTGTCACAGTTGATGTTGTGTCCAGAGTGCTCAGACAGAATGTCCAGGGTGAGGCTATGACTCAGGAGTCACAGTCAGGCCTGGGATATTCTTGGAGTGGCACCTATGCTGTTGTTGGTGGTGGCATTGCAAATTCTATCCTGAAAAATGATTTGAAAAAACTTGGACTTTTAAAGCAGCAGATGGGGAGTGATTACATATGGCAAGGCTGTCAGGTATCAGCGTAATTTTATATGACCAGGTTCAGACAGGGACTGATCCTTTTGGCGATCCAATTTATGAGGAGATGCCTGTCCAGGTTGAGAATGTTCTTGTTGGTGAGCCATCAACAGATGACATAACATCATCAACACAGCTATTTGGGAAAACCATCACATATATGCTGGGGATTCCAAAAGGGGACACTCATGATTGGGTAGACAAAAAAGTCTCATGGACTGATGCCTATGGAATTACACACACAGTCAAGACATTTGGATTTCCCATCACAGGGATTGAGGAGAACATCCCACCTCAGCTCCCTTGGCATATGAAAATAAGGTGTGAGGCATATGGCTAAAGTTAAAGTTGAATTGAACAGAGAAGGTGTGAGGGAATTATTGAGATCAAAAGAGATGATGGATGTCTGTTCAGAATATGCCAGCAGCGCTCTGAATCGTTTGGGTGATGGCTATGAGATGAGCACTCACACAGGCCCAAACAGAGTCAATGCTGAGGTTAGAGCTGAGTCTTTTGCTGCTAAAAAAGAAAATCTCAAGTCCAACACCATTCTAAAGGCGGTATTTGGAAAATGATTGAAGATGTAATTAAAAATTTCCTAGAGTCAAAGCTGACTGTCCCTGTGCTCATGGAAATTCCAAAGAGCCCAGCCTCACAATTTGTTGTTATAGAGAAAACAGGTGGCGGTCAGGAAAATTTAATAAGCTCAGCAATTCTGACCATTCAGAGCTATGGCCCAAGCCTATACAAGGCAGCTGCGCTCAATGAACAGGTCAAGCATTGGATGATGGATGGTCTTGAGGGTGCAATCACCTTGGACACAATCGCACACATAGCCCTTGATGGTGATTACAACTATACAGACACAACATCCAAGAGATACAGATATCAAGCAGTATTTGCTATTAAACATTATTAGGAGGAAAAAGCTATGAATAAAGCAACAAATGTCAGTGCTGGAAAGCCTAAAGTTGGCGGTGCTATATACACAGCTCCAGTTGGAACAACACTTCCAACAAGTGCAACAGAAACGCTGAACAGTGCATTTGTTGGTCTTGGCTATTGCTCTGATGATGGGCTGACAAATAGCACATCAATGGACACTGAAAAAGTCAAGGCTTGGGGTGGTGACACTGTTCTTGTCATCCAGAAATCAAAGGATGACACATTCAAGTTCACACTCATTGAGGCCAAGAGCAAGGCTGTCCTTGGGTATGTTTACGGAGAGAGCAATGTGTCTGGCACACTTGAGACAGGTCTTGTTGTTAAGGTCAACAACAAGGATGTTCCTGAGAGATCAATTGTCATTGACATGCTCCTGAGAGACAACACAGCTAAGAGAATTGTCATCCCATCATGCAAGATTTCTGATGTCGGTGACATTGTCTATGGTGATGAGGAGGCCATTGGCTACGAGACAACAGTTGACTGCACACCAAATGAAGATGGTGACACTCATTATGAGTATATTCAGAAGATTGGAACACCATCAGCTTAATAAGGAGTAGATCATGATAAAAATCAAGACAAAGAGCGGATTTGTCGTTGAGGTTGATGAGAACAGGGCAAAAGATTGGCGGTTTACCAAAGCACTTGCAAAATGGGAGAATGAGGAGTCAGTCCTCCAGGGGATGACAACTTGTCTCCCATTTTTGTTGGGTGAAGATGGTGAAAATGCCCTCATGGAGCATGTCAAAGAAAAAGATGGCTCCATCCCAGCTGAAAAAATGATAAATGAGTTTAGGGAGATTTTGGACCTGTTAGGTGCCAAAGTAAAAAAATTAGCATCCTCGCAAGAATGATTGCGCTTGATGAGGATGCTTTGATTTGTGATTTTGCTGAGACCTATCACATTTATGACATTTATCAGCTCCCTGTGGAATACATTGCAACTCTTGCTAGTGGACTCAGGGAAAATTCAAGAATCAGGACAAAAGTAAATGGGCTAAAAGTGGGGATTGATTATCTGCTTTTGGCCCATATTGCTGATAATACTGCAATCACTGCATGGCTCAATTCTGAGAATGCATCAAAAGGAAAAGACAGGCCACCATCATTTGTTAGTGGTCTTTTAAACAAAGCTGATGAGTCAAAGGAGGTAAAGCAATTTGACAGCGGTGCTGACTTTGACAAAGAGTGGGAGAAAATAAAAAATGGCTGAACTAGGAAAAGCATACATCCAAATAGTTCCCTCAGCTAAAGGAATAAGTGGCTCAATCTCTAGCGCCTTGGGAGGCGAATCCATAAGCGCTGGAAAGTCAGCCGGAGTCAATATTGCTGGAGCAATCAAAGGCGCTATTGCTGCAGCTGGAATTGGCACAGCAATAAAGTCTGCTCTTGAGGCTGGTGGCAATCTGCAGCAGTCTTTTGGTGGTCTTGAGACATTGTATGGTGAGGCAGCAGATGCTGCCAAGAAATATGCTGTTGAGGCAGCATCAGCCGGAATCTCTGCCAACAGTTATGCTGAGCAAGCTGTGTCTTTTGGTGCAGCACTAAAACAGGCATTTGAGGGTGATACAGTAAAGGCAGCAGAGGCAGCCAACACAGCAATCCTTGACATGGCTGACAACAGTGCAAAAATGGGAACTGATATCACATCAATACAAACAGCATATCAGGGCTTTGCAAAACAGAATTACACAATGCTTGACAACTTAAAGCTGGGCTATGGTGGCACCAAGTCAGAGATGGAGAGACTCCTTGCAGATGCTCAGCAGCTCTCTGGTGTTGAGTACAACCTGGACAATTTGGGTGATGTTTATTCTGCAATTCATGTCATTCAGGAAAATCTTGGACTGACAGGTGTGGCAGCTCAGGAGGCATCAACTACATTCACAGGGTCACTTGGAGCCATGAAAGCAGCCGGTGAAAATCTCCTGGCAAATCTTGCCTTGGGGGAAGATATAAGGCCAGCCCTTGACACACTTGGGCAGACTGTCAGCACATTCCTGTTCAATAATCTTTTTCCTATGGTGGGCAATATATTTAAAGCTCTGCCTGATTTGTTGAGCGGACTTGGCTCTATGTTAATTGGAACACTCAACCAAATCAGCGCCAATTCAGATGAGTTGGTGCAGACTGGAATCCAGATTGTCACATCTCTTGTGAGTGCAATTGTTGAGGCTGCTCCATATCTTGTTGAGGCAGCTTGGAATCTTGCAGCATCTCTTGGCAAAGCTCTTATGGAGGCTGACTGGGCAACTATTGGCACAAACCTGTTGACAAGCATCAAAAACTCAATTGACCTTGCAGCTGGAGAAATCCTTGGACAGGACACAGCCACAGTTGATGGATTCCTGTCTGGGATAACAAATGCACTGCCTAACCTGTTGAGCACAGGAATTGATTTTATAAGCAATGTGGCAAGTGGTATTTTTTCAGCATTGCCTGAACTGATTACAATTGCTGGGGACCTTGTGGTCTCATTTGCAAGTTTTTTGCTTGAAAATGCACCACAGCTCCTTGATTCAGGTTTTCAGCTCTTGAGCAATCTGGCATCAGGTCTGATTTCTAATCTGCCAGCCATCGGCTCAGCTGCGCTCCAGGTCATCAGCAAGCTCCTGTTCACAATCGCCTCCAATGCGCCTAAGATTTTGCAGACTGGAATTGAGATAATTGGGAAATTGGTTGTTGGTCTCATTCAGGCCATTCCAAAGATTGTGGCTGCAATTCCGCAAATCATAAATGCCATCAAGGAGACATTTGGTGCATATGACTGGGCAAGCATAGGAAAAAACCTACTTGAGGGCATTAAAAACGGAATACTTGGAGCAGTCAGCTCAGTTGTTAATGCTGCAAAAGAGGCAGCAGAATCTATCTGGAATACAGTCAAGAGCTTTTTCGATATAAACTCACCATCCGGCCTCTTTGAGTGGGGTGGAAAAATGCTTGATTATGGATTAGCTGGTGGTATTGAGAAAAACACAGGCATTGTTGAGGATGCCATGGACTCTCTTAATGAGGCCACAGTGTCACACCTCCAAACAGAAATGAATGTGACTCCAAAATATGAAAATGTTGCCGGACAGACCACAGACAGCAAAATAGATTCTCTGATGTCACTTTTGGACACATATCTCCCAGTATTGGCAGATGGAATGAATGTCACACTTGAAGGTGGCGCTGAGAAAATTTTCAACGTAGTAAAGAATGAAAACAAGATATATAAGAGAATGAATGGACAAAGTGCATTTGCATGAGGTGAATTATGGCAATTTCATTCCTTTTTAAAATTGGATCAACAGATGTCACTGGGCATGTAGTGCAAAATACATACAAGGTCAACAATGTTCCCATTTATAAGTCTTATGAAGATGCAAATGGTGAGACTCACAGGCGCTTTATTAGAAAAAAGTATAAAGGGACATTGAAAATGGTCTTTAAGGACCTGGAAGAATATGCAGCATTCAGGGCTTTGATTGATGCCAATTTATCCGCAACAAATTACAGTGTTCTTGTGACATTGTATGACAATCTGACAGGGAATCAGGACACAGTCAATGCTTTTATTGATTATGAGCCGACAGTCAAGCAGATGGCTGGGCTGGAGGAATACATGGAGGTCATTGATGTGACCATAGAGGAGCGCTGATGTATTCTGTTAATGCTGAGACTAAAAATGCATATAAGTCAGACACATCCCACAAGGAGATTGTCATCAGGATTCCAGGAGCTGATCTGACACTGACCAATGAGGACATCGTTGCAGAGTCCCTTGAGCTCAAGGAATCTATTGAATCAAGTGGCAATTTGTCTTTTCAGGGATGCAATGCTGCATCATTCAAGATTGAGTGCTTTAATCTTGTTGATGATACTATTGAGGGAAAATGGATTGAGGCCGATATCACAGCTGATGAGACTCAGACAATCCCTCTTTTTCGTGGTTATATCAAAGAGGTCACAAATCCAACACATGAGGAATTTACAACAGAAATCAGGGCATATGATGCACTTTATACCATAAACAACATGGATGTCACTGCATGGTATAATTCACTAACTTTTCCTATAACAGTTTTAAGTCTGAGAAATTCCTTTTTTCAATATGTTGGTGTCACTCAGGTGCCGGATTATCTGCCAAATGATGGCATTACAGTCCAAAAATCAATTGAGGACAAGGTCATCATGGGTGCAACAATTATCAAGGCAATTTGTCAGCTAAATGGACGATTTGGACGCATATCAAGGACAGGATTGTTTGAATATGTTCATTTGGTTGAAGGCACTGAGGCTTTATATCCAAGAGAGGACCTTTATCCTGATGATGAGATTTATCCAGCTGATGAGAATGCTCTGGATAATATCCTCAAGGCACATTATAAAGACATTGCTTTTGAGAATTATCGAGTTGCTGTTATTTCAAAGGTCCAGCTCATCAATAAAGATGGACAGATTGCAGCAACATCAGGCAATGGCAACAACATTTTCACGCTCAAGGACAATCCTCTGATCTGGGGATTATCTCAGACTGCGCTAAATGCTGTTGCAACAAACTTGTATAACACTATTCAGGGGCTTTGGTACACACCAGCCCAAGTTGAATGTGTGGGACTGCCTTATGTTGAGTGTGGTGATTTCATATTGATGTCAGCAAGGCTCTCAATTGTCAGGGCCTATGTTTTATCAAGGACACTCAAAGGCATCCAGGTATTAGATGACTCTTTTTCCGCTGAGGGTGACAGGATGCAGCCTGTTTATGTGCCTGACATTCAGACACAGACAAATGCAAATGCTCACAACATATCTGCGGAGACCACAAGAGCCACAACAGCTGAGAGAGCTGAGGCCAACACAAGGCAGAGTCAAATTAATACTGAGGCAAGCACAAGACAAAATCAGATCAATGCTGTCAATGTAAGATGTGACAATCTGAACACTAGAGCTGCAAACATTGAAAGTCTTGTGGCTACAAAGGCCAGCATCTCAGACCTAAGTGCAGCTAATGCAAGAATTGACAATTTGAGTGCATCAAAGGCAAATATCAGTGACCTGAATGCTACCAATGCCAATGTCAACAATCTCTCTGCAAGAGTTGCTAATGTTCAGAATCTTGTGGCATCAAAGGCCAGCATTGCAGACCTTAATGCTAGACTTGCCGGAGGTTATGCTGCCAGCTTTACATCAGTGACTTGCCAACAGCTGAGATTAGGTGGCACAAATTACAGTGGTAGTGTGAGAGTTGTCACAACATATCATGCATATGATTGTATAGGAAATCAGGTGTATTAATGGGAAATGCAGAGATTAGGGATTTATACAACAAAGTCATTGGCCTTTTTAATCAGTCCATGTTGCCGATTGAGGTCAAGAGGCTCATAGCAGAGAATGTCAACTATCTCCTTGAAAAAGCTGCAGACAATGCAATAAAAGAGGAGCTCAACCCACCTCCTGGATATCTAAAAGCTGAGGAAAATGAAAAGGGAGAGCTTGTTTTGTTAGAGAATGGAGGAGCTGAGAATGCAGAAAGTATTCCAGAGAATTAATTGGCAGAATTATCCAAGTGAAGAAACTCCGCTCAATGAGGGCAATCTCAACAGAATGGATTATGCTCTGAATGAAATTGATGACAGAGTTATAGCCCTGGACACAGAAAAAGCAGACAGCGCAACAGTTGACAATCTTGTAAAGTCGATAGCTGTTGACGATGAGACTGGTGAAATCACAATCACCAAAGAAAATGGATCACAGACAGTTATCCAGACAACACTGAATAAGATTGCCATTAATTTTGACTATGACTATGACACACAGCAGTTGATCCTGACACTGAATGATGGAACAGAGGCAAGAATTGACCTCTCAACACTCATTCAGAACAATGAATTTGGAGACACTCAAACAATTCAGTTGTCAGTGTCACAAAATGGAATTGTCACAGGTGAAATCATACTGCACAGCATTGGAGATGAGCATCTGAGGACAGATTATCTTGCAGACATCAGGCTGGCTGAGGCTCATGCAGATGCATCTCAGCAAGCTGCTGAGAGATTTTCTTTTGATTCAGAGGCATGGGCAAAAGGCACCAGGGCAGCAGAGCCTGTTGAGGAGGGTGCTGATGGTTACAATGACAACTCCAAATATTATAAAGACAGAGCAGAGGCTTGGGCAGTTGGACAGACAAATAGGACTCCTGTTCCAGAGGGTGATGAGTGCTATGAGAACAACTCCAAGCATTACAGTGAAGTTGCTGCACAAATAAGAGATGCAACATCTGCTATCAGGGACAATGCAGCTGATTTGCTCCAGGCAGCAGTTGACAGACTGACAGGTCTTAATCTGATGGTCAATTATTCTGATGGATGCCTTTATTATGACATCAACAGCGGAATCAGATTGAGCATAAACTATCAGACAGGTGATCTTGAGTATGAGATTATCACATAAGGAGGGGACATGGTAAACGCTGGTAGAATTTTAATAATTCCTCAGGGTGAGTGGACAAATCTCACTAATTATCAGCAATTGGATTTGGTCACAAAAGGAGACATTGCCTACATTGCCAGGAGAGCATCAGTTGGTGTGGACCCATCAACAGATGTGCAGATGACTTATTGGCAGCCATTTGGAACAGCAGCCAAAATTGCAACAGATGAGGTGCCTGGTCTTGTCATGCCGGATGGCACCACAATCACAATTGATTCACAGACTGGACTCATTGCAGCAAATCTGAACATGGCAGACATAAAGGATGTCATCATTGCAAATCTTGCAAATGGAGATGTGCTCCAGTACAACTCAACAAGCCAGAAATGGGAAAACAAAAGTATTGCATCTCTCACTGATGCAGTCGAGCAGATGATTGCTCCGCTTGAAAATGGGGCAACTACATCACAGGCCTATGCAATTGGTGAGCAGTTTATCAGAAATAATGTTCTATACAAGGCAAAGGTTGCAATTTCATCAGGAGCCTCATTTGCATCCCTTGTCCTTGACACAGACTATGAGGCAGCAGATGATCTCACATCACAACTTGTCACCATTTTGGGAGAAATTGGAAATCTCTCAAATCTCCCAACAACAGACAAGAGCTCACTTGTAAATGCCATCATTGAAATTAAAAACAGCATACCAGCAGCCACAAGCATCAGCTACATAGGAACAGCCAGCGCCTCAGCTGTCAGATATCAAAGAATTGGCATTGGTAGCACATATACTGAGATTAATGGCACCAAGTACATGGAGCAGACAAACACTCTCAGCACATCAGCTGAGACTACATACACATTTTCAAACTCAGCCATAACAGCTGACAGTGTGATTGAGCCATTTGCAAGCATTTTTGGAATTGTGCCAAGTGCAATCACAGTCTCTGCTGGATCATGTGTTGTTAAGATTCCAAAATACTCAAGTGCTGCAAGTTGCAAAGTCAGAATTTATATTAGATAAGGAGGTACAAAGATGGCTTTATTTCCATGCAACCTCGGAGGAGGAGGGGGCGCTCATAATATTGCAATTGGTTTTGCAAACGCTGTTGCCACAATTGTTGATATGGAGGCTAATGAGGGCGCAGTCAGAGGCTTTAGTGATGCCGGATTCACAAATTCGACCGTTGGAGGCATAACATACTACTTTAAACTATCTAATCCATCTAATTTAACACTCACCATTAAAATCAACAAGAGTGGTACTTTAACTACTCATAAAGCCAGCACAAGCGGGACTGCTTTAGTTACACAGGATTATACTGCAAATTCTGAGGTCTCCTTTACATACTCAGGTGGAGGAGCAGATAGAACATCATGCGTTGTATTTACTCCAGCATGATCTTGATTTTACAGTCTAAACAAAAACACCAATTTCAATTCTATTAAAATAGGAGGAAAATGAAATGAAATTTTACTTGGTAAAATTACTCACTAACACAGCCGGACAGGACGGATCAAACGTTGCTGTCTATGATTCACTTGTAAAGGCACAGGTTGCCTATCATCAGACTTTGGCTGCATATCACAATGCAGATGATGTGCTTTATGCAGTTGTTGAGATTCTCGATGAGAATGGAGACTCTCAGATCAAGGAGATAGTGGACCACAGACCTGAGCCGGAGCCTGAGCCAGAGCCTGAGACAGAGCCAACAAGATCATCAATATTGCCAGACTAATCAACTCGCCAAAACTGGTGAGTTTGTTGAGTATTTTGGGAGTCATCACATTGGTGGCTCCCTTTTTCGTTAGGAGGGAGAATGAACACGACAACAATCATGACAGGTATGCAGATGATCTTGGCATTTTGCAATATTTGCATTATTGGCTATGGATTTTATAAGTTTTTGAATACTCCAAGAGATTCCATGGAGCAGCGGATCACTACACTTGAGGTTGAGGTGAAAAATCTCAAATCATCTCAAGAGCATGACCAAGATACACTCAAGGTCCTCACAAGATCAACTCTTGCCCTCATTGAGTTTGAGATGCAATATTGCATGACAGAGAACAAAGACATGTCTGACAGTTTAAAGGCAGCAAAAAGGGACCTGGAGGAATTTTTATCACAAAGGAGACCATGATGATTTAACCATTCATTGAATGGATATGTGATTTTTTAGGAGGATTGCATCATGACAATGACATTATTTATGTTTTTATTATCTTTTGGAGCATCAGTGACCTCACTTTTTACTGAGGCACTTAAAAAGGTATTTGAGAATGTTCCATCAAATGTGATTGCTCTGGTGAGCGCTGTGGTGGTCGGAATTGGTGGCACATCTGCTGTGTACGTTATTTTGGAGATTCCTTTTGACATAAAGAATATTGTATGTATAATATTAATGACTTTTTGCATTTGGTTGAGCGCCATGGTCAGCTATGATAAATTAAAACAGACTTTGGACCAGCTAAAGGGAGGAGGTCTGTCATGAGTCATGTTTTTGGCATTGATGTCAGCCACTATCAGGGCCAAATTGACTGGAAAAAGGTTAAGGCTCAGGACAAAAAGTTTGCCATTATGAAATGCATGTATGAGGCCCAGTCTCACAGGATTGATGAGACTTTTGAGCGTAATTACATGTTTAGTGGGATTTATGGGATTGCCAGAGGTGTCTATATTTTTATAGGGCGCTGCTCAATACAGAATCCAGTTGAGGATGCAAAAGCTCTGCTGAGGCATTTGGGAGACAGGCATTTGGAATATGGGATTTGGCTGGATTATGAGTCTGAACACCTCAGAGCACTTGGAAAAGACAAAATCAAAGAGCTGACAAAAGTCTATGCTGATATTTTCAAAGCAGCTGGATATTATGTTGGCATTTATTGCAATCAGGATTGGTATAATAACGTGATACATCCTGATTTGAAAAAGGATTTTGATTTTTGGATTGCAAGATATCCGCTCAAGGACGATGGAAAATATCATGCATTCTCAAAACTCAAGCCAGATTATTCTCAGGCTGTGGCTTGGCAATACTCATCAAAGGGCCATGTTGATGGAATCAGTGTTCCTGTTGATATGGATGTTGATTTTGATGGCATTGTCAATCTTGTTGCCAAAGAGCCCAGGAGAAAAACAAATGAAGAAATTGCAAGGGAGGTGATTTCTGGTCTTTGGGGTACAATGTACACTATACCATCAAGAAAAACATTATTGACAAGAGCCGGATATGATTATGAGCAGATCAGAAAGCTAGTAAATGCTCTTTATACAAAATAAAACTATATTTTTACAAGGGAAAGATAAAAATGGAATACCGAAAGATCATCACAAGCTCAGGGATGACAGTCTCAGCTCTTGAGAATCTGATTGAGGAGTGGATTTTCTCTGAAAGAGACAGATTTATACTCAAGAGGCTATTATTGGACGGAATCAGTTATGAGCAGATCAGTGAGGAGGTGGGCCTGTCAACAAGGTACACAAAGACTGTTGCATCCAACTCAATGAAAATTCTCACTGACCACATTAAATAATCACTAAAATGTCACTAATAAAGCCCTCAGACATCATTGTTTGAGGGCTTTTCTTATATTAATCTTTAATTATGAATCCCAACAAAATTCAACGCTATATTGGCAGACTTGTAAGCTGTTGCTATCCTCCGCATGATGCCATGAGGACAGTCAAATCTTTTCTCAAGGAGTACAGTGAGATGGAGCTCCTGTCTTTTATTGAATCATTAGAAAAGGACTTTTTCAAATGTGGATAAAATACAATGCAAATCCAGTGGCAAATAGGACAGAGGATTGTTTTATAAGAGCAGTGGCTGTTGCTCTTGATATTTCCTGGGATGATGCTTTTGACCTCATTGCCCATAGTGCAAAAGCAATGGGACAAGTGATGCATCTAAACGCTGCATTTGGAGCAGTCTTGAGACAGTATGGCTTTTATAGATACATAATCCCAAACACCTGTCCTGACTGCTATACAGTCAAAGACTTTTGCAGAGACCATCCAACAGGGACCTATGTGCTTATAACAGGCTCTCATGCTGTTGCTTGTATTGACGGAAATTGGATTGACACTTGGGACTCAGGCTCTGAGGTTCCTATTTATTACTGGGAGGATGTAAACAATGGCATATAACAACGGATTACCAATTGGATATAATCCTGTGATTCCACCAATTGGGCAATATCTTCCACCACAGGCTCCAATGATAATGGCACAGCAACAATCACACACAGGCCTGACATGGGTCCAGGGTGAGGCTGGTGCAAAAAGTTTTCTTGTAGGCCCAAATCAGACAGTTGACCTTTGGGATTCTGAGGCACAAGTCATTTATTTGAAATCAGCTGATGCCTCTGGAATGCCATCAATGAAAATTTTGGATTATACCATCAGAGACAGCTCAAATCTCCCTCCAAAAACACCTGTCAATGATGAATATGCAACCAAAAACGAGGTTGAGACTATCAAAGACAGCCTCAAGCATGAAATTGATGAGATAAAGGAGAGTCTTGGCATTGAATAAATTATATGACCAGTTAGGACCTCAGAATCCATATCAGATCATGATGAAAAGGTATGAGGAATTTAAAAAGAATTTCACAGGTGATCCCAAAGAAAAAATTCAGCAGATGCTAAATTCTGGACAGATTACTCAACAGCAATACAACATGGCTGTCCAAAAAGCCAACATGATAAAGGCTTTTTTTGGTATGTAGGCCATTTGGCCCTCATATAGCAACTATAAACTGATGTCCAATATGGTGGACATCACTGACCGCAACAATTAGCGGTAGAAAGGACACAATATGGGATTAACAGATGACAATGGTGTTAGCACCACAATGTTAGTCGGCCCCACATCAGCCCCATACGCTCAGGGCAATGGCTTTGGCAATGCCTTTGGCGGTGATGGCTGGTGGATTTTGCTGCTCTTTTTGCTTATGGGCAACAATGGATGGGGAGGTGGCTTTGGTGGCTTTGGAGGAGGAGACCTCTATCCATGGATGAATCAAAGCAACCAGATCAATGGAGGTTTCAGAGATCAGCTCATCAATGACAACATCACTGAAATCAGATCAGGTGTCACTGGGCTCCAGAGTCAGCTTTGCAATTGCTGCTCAGATGTTCAGATGGCTCTTGCAAATGGATTTGCTGGTGTTGAACAGGGAGCCAATGCAAGACAGGTTGCTAACATGCAACAGGCCTTTGCAGCTCAGACAGCTGTCACAGCTGGAATGAATGACATTGCAGCTGGCCTCCAGAATTGCTGCTGTGAAAACAGAGCAAACATTGCTGATCTGAAATACACAGTTGCAACAGAAAACTGTGCTGACAGAGCAGCGCTTGCAGAGGGCATCAGAGATGTCATCCAGGCAACTCAGGCCCAGACCCAGACAATCCTGAATCAGATGAATCAGGACAAGTTGGATCAGAAAAATGATACTATCAACCAGCTCAGACAGGAGCTCCTTTACTCAAGAGGACAGGCATCACAGGATGTCCAGACTGCTCAGCTCATTGCAGCTCAGACTGCTCAGACAGATGCCATTTACTCAAGATTCAAAGATTGCCCAGTCGGAACTACTCCGGTTTATGGACAGACTCCTATCTTTACATGTGCACAGAATTATGGCTGTGGTTGCAACAATGGCTGTGGCTGTGGAATGTAAGGAGGTGTTGTCATGGGAGCCGAGTATTCAGCAAATGCTGCACAGACAGTGCAGCCAGGCGCTAGTGTGATATTCACAGAATCTCCTGTGCCTTGCAATCGTGGTCTTGTTTACCACAGAGATGGCTCAGGGATTTTCCGACTTGCCAACAAGTTTTTCCGACAGAACATCATGAACTGTTGGAAACGCAACACAAATTATGAAGTTGCATTCCATGCCAACATAGCTATTCCAGAGGGGCAGACAGCTCCTGATGACGGAATCCAGCTGAGCATTGCAATTGATGGAGAAATTGACCCATCAAGCACAATGATTTCTGATGTGACTGAGGTCACAACCTATGACAATGTGGGCGCTGATATCATTGTCACTGTCCCATATTTGTGTGGTTGCTCATCAGTATCGGTCAGGAACACAAGCAGCATTCCAATTCTGGTGCAGAATGCAAACATAATCTTTGATAATTGAGGAAGGGAGAGAAAAAGATGCATAAGTTAATAAACTACATCTGTGATGAGCTTGAAAAAATTGAGCAGCAGACCGACACTGGAAAGCTCTCAATTGCTGAGATTGAATATGCAGACAAATTGGCTCATCTTAAAAAGAATCTCCTCAAAGCTGATGAGTTGATGGATGCTGGTTACAGTGGAGACATCAGGAGGTATCCCACGTCATACAGAGGAGGAATGTCCTATGATGACAGAGGCAACTCCTACGATGGTAGAGGCAGAGGCCCCAGCGCCCCAAGAGACTCAAGAGGCAGATACTCCTCAGGCAGAGGTTACTCCAGGTACGTAAGAGATGATTATTCAATGGCAACAGATGAGGTCATTGATGATCTCAGAGACCTGATGGGAAAAGCTCCTGATGAGAGAATGAGACAGGAGATTCAGAGAATCGTCATGAAGGTTGAAAAGATGGACGAATGATTGTGTGAAAAAATGTGTTATAATTGATTAAAGGTTAGCGGAGAAGGTTAAAATCCTCTTCACAAGGCTCCCAGAGTTGAGATCACAGCTCTGGGAGTTTTTTGATGGTAAGTGGACACAAAAGTGGACACGATTTTTTGAAATGTGCATAAATAGTGCGCTTGGAGTTAAATGTCCAAGTGTTCGATTCCCGTCAGCAGCTTTTTTTTAATTAATCAGCAGTCAAGCGGAAAAGTTATTCAAAACCGCATGGCTGCTGTTTTCTTTGGTCATTTAACAGACTTTTCAGTCTGCTATTTGGACTTAAAAATATGATAAAAAGACATAAAAGTGGACACGAAAGTGGACACGAAAATGGACACGCTCAAAAATGTCTGAGCGTGTCCATGCATGTCTCTTTATCCAAATAATTCTGATCCATAATCTTGCATGATTTGATTATTGATTTTCTTGGAGTAATCTTTGCGCTTTTCCTTAAATGGTTTATCATATATTGTCTTTAATACATTTGAGCCAGGTTTCCATCCACCATCAGCCTCTACATATTTGGCTGGCATAATTTCTGTTCTGATTGATGCAGCATATTTTCTGAGGTCATGGAGTCTGCAATTGACACAGACCTTTGCTCTGATTCTCTCAAATCTCCTTGTCATTGCATCTGGGCTTATTTTGAAAATGTATTCCTTTGGAGCAACATGTGGGATTAGGGTCATAATCTCAGGGTCCACATATATCAGCCGGACAGATTGAGCATTTTTTGGCATCTCTTTTCTGATCCATTTGCCATGCAATTTGACTTTGGATGTATGCACATGAATGGCATTCATATCCCAGAGAATATCCTCTCCACAAAGACCACCCATCTCACCTCTCCTCATTGTAAACAGACCAGCAAGGACAATCATGAGCTTTTCCTCATCATTAACAACAGAGAAAAGTCTTTTAAATTCTGAGGGCTCTGGTGGATTAAGCTCCACAGGCACCTTTGGAGGATATTTGATTTTGAAATTCCTATCATTGCCAGCAAGCTCAAGAGCATTCCTGAGGAAATTGATTCTGTTTGCAATGGTCTTTTGCTTGAGACCATCAAAAGCCCATTGATTGATTATGGTCTGCAGCGTTTTTGAATCAACATCATGCACATCCATGTACTTGATTGAATCAAAGTGAGCTGGCATCTTTTCATAATCAGCAAGTGTTGAGGGACTCCAGACAGCTGAGTGAGTTTCAAGATGATTTTTCATTGCTGTCTCAACAGTTGTGCGAGATATTTCCTCCTCAGTATCAAAAAGCCAATTTCTTGCTTGCATCTCAGAGAGAGTCTTGGCCTTTTTGGAGGCCTCTTTGCTGTCATTTTCAGGACTGACAGTAAATGATTTTCGGACCTGTTTGCCATCAATGACTTTGGTTGCCCTGGTCCTCCAGGCACCTGATGGTAGTTTTTGAGCACTTGCCATAATATAACCTCCTAAATCCTCTCCATCTCATCATCTGATCCAAAACCTAGAATCCAATTAGGGCTGACTCCTGTTGCATTGGCAATCTGGATGAGAGTGAGTGTTGTGGGGATCCTCTCTCCTGTGAGATATCGGCTCACAGCAGAATCTGTTGAGCCAATCATGAGAGCAAATTCTCTTTGATTGATTCCCAGGTTATCAAGTAACAGTTTTAATCTTTTTTGTACATAAATATCTAACATGTAAAAACCTCCTCACGAATTTATGTACAAAGACAATAATATATATTTGACAGAATGTCAAATCATAAATACTAAAAAACCACAGACATCACTGTCTGTGGCCTTTCGACTTGATTTCTTTTATTTGCTTTTCAATTTCTCTCTTTTGCTTTTCCAGATCGGATATTTGTTGCTGTTGCTCTTTGAGTTTAGTCTCAAATTCAATAAATCCCTCTATTTCCTCAAATCCAAGAAGTTGATTGGGGGTAACTTTTAGCACTTTGCAAAGGTCAACAAGGACACTGACAGGAGGACTTGTGTGACCATTTTCCCAATTGGACACAGCATTTGTTGTCTTGTTTAGTTTGTCAGCAAGCTCCTGTTGAGTCATTCCTCTCATCATTCTGGTGACCCATAATGCATATGCCAATATATTTCTGCTTTTACTCATATGATTCCCTCAAAAATGAAATAAAAAACCAATACAAATCTAAATCATGCAAGTAAATTTTATCAGACATTCTCTATATTTGCAAAGAAATCACACGCTATCATAGAAATAAATGGTTGACATAACGAATAAATGAGCATCATAATAAATATAACGAGTTGCGTTATAACATAAAACTCTAACGAAACGAGGGAGGAGGGGAACATGAAAAGCCTAGTCCAGACAAGACTCAGGGACTATGTCAAAGCAAATGGAATCAAACAAAGATTCATTGCTGATGCCATTGGACTTGATGAAAAAGCTGTCTCAAGCATTTTCTGTGGCAGACGAGAGTTGAGGGCTGATGAGTTCATGGACATATGTCTTGCAATCAAGGTCAGTCCTGATGTTTTTTGTAAAAAAGAATAGGAGGAGATGATGAAAACAAAAAGATGGCACCATCTGCCCAGGGGAGCACACCAATGTCTGGAGGGGAAAAGGACAAAGTGTGAGGGCATGAAAAGAAGTGTATTGCGATTTATCTTATGTTGGGGATTACTAATCATTGGACTATCTGTCCAGACTATCAGATCAGAGGCAGCAGCCTCAATCCAAGATGATGGAATCCCAAAAGATATCAAAGAATACTGTGAGGAAATCGGAGCAGAGAAAAACATCTGTCCTGAGATTTTGGAGTCCATTGCCTATCATGAGTCAAGATTCATTCCCACAGTGAAAAACAAAAATTGCTGGGGCCTGTGCCAGGTCAATGTGAAAATCCATGCAGACAGAATTGAAAAATGTGGATTTACACAAGAGGACATGCTGACAGCCTATGCAAATATCTATGTGGCAGCAGACTATTTGGCTGAATTATATGAGACATATGGAGATGACAATCCAATTATATTGAGTCTCTATTCAGGAGCCGGATGGAAAGCAGTCGAAAAATACAAAGAATATGGCTTTTTGACCAAATATGTGGATGACATACTGACCAGGAGCGCCAATTATGAGAGACTCCATGGTAAATAAAAAAGAGCCTGTGTTGGTAGCACAAACTCTTTTGTGGTGGGGTTGTAACTTTGCCAAGCCTCAACTCCACCACACAGTATATCAGATTGTGTGGGGATTCTCAATACAATCTAATACAGATACATTCTGGTCTGTTCAAAAGTCTCTCACTTTAAGAAAAGCTCAGCTGAGCGGACTTGGAGTGAGGTCTATTCCACAATACAACTAAATACAAGAGGGTAAAGATTATGAGCAAGGCACAAACTAAAAAAGGCATAATCTTTGAGTCTGAAATATCCAGATACATGAAACTCAGAGGAATCACCTCAAAGGAAAAGCTCAGGAGCCTGACAACAATCGGCTCTCATGGGACTATTATCAATTATTTTGACAATCCTGAGCTGATCCCTATGGGCAAAATGAGTGAGATTATGCAAGCATTAAGGATTCCCAAGGAGGAGCGGTCAAGAATCATCAACATGCTCCTGGAGGGGTAAAAGAAAAAATCAGCTTGGGGGCAAGCTGATTTTCAGGACATTAGTTTTCTCTATGAGAGGAGAACTTTTCTAAAAAATATTATACCACACTCCCTCATAGAATCCAATAAAAAAGGCACTTTGAGAGACTTTTATTGGAGCGATTAAAAATATTAAAGTTATCGACAAATGACATTGTCAACAAAAAATATGACAGGGGAGTCAGGTATGTATATCAACAAAGTACAGATAGCCGGAGACTATGTGCTTGTGTCAAATTATACGCACAGAGGCTTTGGAGCTCCTCACAGAAAAAGGAGACCAAAGACCAGGGAATCAACAAAAGCCATGTCCGACTATAACAGAAAAAAGAGAGCAGAAAAGCTCCAGCTCCTCATGATCCTCAATTTTGATTGTGGCTATCACATCACGCTGGATTATCCAAAAGACCAAAGGCCAGAGACATATGAGGAGGCAGAGGAAAACCTCAAGAGATTCCTCTATGCTATGAGCCGGAAAGTCAGACAGATAAAACCTTTTAAGTATATAGCAATCACTGAGAGGGGCAAGAAAAGAGAGGCGCTCCATCATCATATGGTCATTGAAGGTGATCCATTTTTACTCAGAGAGATCACAAGGCTCTGGGGGAATCATATCAAGATATCCCAGATGTATGAGGAGGGAGCCTATGAGGATTTAGCAGAGTATTTTGCCAAGATCGAGACCAAAGAGGAGCAGACCAAAGGGAAATCCAAGTATCACAGGAGCAGAAATCTAAAAAAGCCAACAGAGAGATCAAGGATTGTTGCTGGTAAGCTCAAAGATGAGCCTGTTGTCCCAAAAGGCTATGACCTCATGGAGGACACAGTGAGAGGTGGTTTTAATGAGTATGTGGGCATCAGGTATCAAAAATACATGATAAAAAAGCAGCCACTTAAAGCCAAAAAGCCTGATTTTGGTTTTAAGGAAAAGCAAAAGAGTGACCTAAAAAGGCGCAAAAAGTGCACAATTTGGGAATCCATCAAAAAGATATTTAGGAGGGACTAAATGGATGACAACAGAAATATATGTCCTGGGCAAGACAAAAAATCCAGCGGTCCAGAGGACAGCGTGGGCAAGGTGGATGATTGTCTGTGTTTTAAACAATGGAAAAGTGGAGAAAAGAGATGGTGTTGTTTGTATGAACAATGCAACAACAAAGAGAGCTGTCCTCATCGCACTGTCTCAGGCGCTCCAGAGATTCAATAAGGCAGCAGTCCTCAAGATATACATCTCAGATGATTTTGTCAGAAATAGCCTTGTGAATGGATGGACCATGAGATGGAAAAATAATAATTGGCACAAGATCAGACTCAATGGTCAGCTGATCCATGAGGATATGTGGAGGCTGGTCCAGAGTCAACTCTCAAATCATGCTGTGACCTTTGCAAAAGCAGAGGAGCTTGATAATAAATACATCAAAGAAATGGAATGGAGGGCAAACAATGTCAGAAACTGAAAACAAGAATGTTGGGACCTGTGCTTTTTGCGGTCAGACAGCAATCATCAACACTGTTGGAGAGGTCTCACAGGCTGAGCTGGATGCAATGGCAACAGACAAGTGTATGTGCAAAGAAGCTCAGTCAGAGAGGAGAAAAAAAGAGCGTAGGCAGAAGATTGAGAAATATGTTGGAAAGCACTTTACAAAAGAAAAAGTTGATTTTGTGAATGCTGCCATTGCCCTTGTAGAGGGCTTTGAGTTTGACAAGGTTTCCATGAATTATGATGCCAAGACTTGCACAATCTGGATGGATTCTGATTCATATCTGCACATCAAAATCCAGCACAGAGAAGATGATGAGCTAAAGTGCTGATGCATAAGCGGACAAAGGCCTGTGCAATCAGCAAAAAGACAAAGGAGATTGTCTACAAGAGGGATGAGGGGTGCTGCATATTTTGTGGCGCTCCTGGTCTCCCTGAGGCTCATGTTGTTCCAAGGTCACATGGAGGACTTGGGGTGCCTCAGAACATTGTGACAGTATGCAGACCATGCCATGACAAGATGGACAATTCTTTGATGAGGCAGCAGATGCTCCAGGAGGCAGCAGAGCATCTCAAGAGATTTTATCCAGATTGGAATGAAAAAGATTTGATTTTTGACAAATGGCATAAAGACAAAGCAAAAGAGCAAATTGAAAAGTCAAAACCTAGAGAAAATCAGCAAATAGTCAAAGATTTTGCTGAAAAAGTGCAAAAAGACAAAGAACAGCCACCAGAGGGATTTTATTTTTTGGAGGAATAGTGATGGGAGAATACGAAAAATCAATATGTGAGCTCTATGACAACAGCCCAAATGGGCAGCAGATTAGAGCAATTGCCGGAATGTATCACATTGATGTTGAGGAAGTCAAAGACATATTAGTCAGAAATGGAAGGGAGCTCCCTAAGTGTGGGAAACCAAAGGCCACAATCAAAGCATCAGCTACACAGGAGGAAATGCCAAAAGAAAAGCATCCAAAGCAGACACCTGTTGCCAATATTCCTGATGCTGTCAAAATGCTTGTTTTCAACAGGATTGATGCAATTGACAAGGAGCTTTTTGACCTCAATAAGAGGATTGAGGCGCTGGAGGAGGCAAAGCACCATCTCTCATCAGAATACAAAGTATTAGCAGATTATATCTCTTTGCCTTTTGGAGCTGGGAATTTATCACACAAAGGCTCTGACAATATGATTGAAAGTCCTCAGGCTGATGCCTGAGGCAGAGAGGAGGGAGAAGTGGGGAAAAGGCACATGACAAAATCCTCAATTGCAGAGCGGTCCAATGACTTTGCAATTGATGGCATGATTTACATGCAAGAACAGGGACGAAAAGACATCAAACTCTCAAAGGCCATGACAAGACCAGCCTATGCATATACAAAGATTGAGCAGAAAAGGGTCATTAAGCCACCAATGTGTGAGGGCTGTGGTTACTACTACCAAGCGGAGGACATGCCAAAGCCTGATTGCACATTCCCATGGGCTGAGCCTGAGGATTATGACCTTGCAGCATACGATTATTTACCATGCAAGGAGGGGCTGACATATGAGGAGAACTGACAAACATCTCTCAGATCAGGAGTGTAGAGATATTCTTTTGGAAATTGTGAGGATGGTCATTGACACCTATGCAAAGCCAATCAGAAAAGGCTTTGAGAAGTCCTCCAGGATGGGACAATGTGGATTTGACCTGGTCAGCATTCTCAGGAATCACAAAATAATCAGCCCAGGGGAGCAGAATCAGCAAGAGAGGATGGAGCTATGACAAACTACACGATTTTTAGCAAGCCTAAATCAATTGGATTTGAGTGCCCATATTGCCAAGAGGAGCAAGAGATCAGAGTTGAAGATTTGCAAGAGTCTGTCTTTGAGCTAACAAGCGTTGAATGTCCACATTGTCACAATGAGGTGGAGTTGGATGAGTGGGAATATGACTGAGCAGCTAAGTATATTGATTTTTTGGAGGTTGAAAATGACAAATCAGATTAGGAAAAAGCTGCAGCTGAATAAGGGAGACACAATCAAATGTCAAGACCTTGAGGAGCTGCATAGATATGTAAATGAGTTAGCGGTTGAGCGCTATGATGTGACAGTTGATGAGGGAGCTTTATTCATTACCATCAACGGAAAATATAACAAAGATGGACTCAAGGAGGCAGCAGATGAGCCGGAACAGACGGAGGATTAATCCTCAGAATATGACCATATATGAGCAGCTGGAAAAGATAAAGGAGGAAATGTGTGACAGCTATTGCAAATATATCATGCTTAACAGAAATGGTGATATTAGCAATCAGAGATTTGATGAATGTTGCAATCACTGTCCATTGAATAAGCTATGAAAAAAGCAGATTTTATGGCACTTGTAGGGAAAAATGTTGAGGTGATTCTTTTTGATGGTGAAAAGATAACAGGGAAATTGTTTTATGTGGATGAGTTTTCTGCAAAATATAGTTATCGGACACCAGGCTATTTTGGCATTGAGGGGAGTTCCTGGGCATTTAGATTTTCGCATGTTGCCAAAGTAAAGGAGATAAAAAGATGAGCAAAGTCAAAATTTTAGGGACTGATTATGAGATTGTAAACCAGACAGCAATGGAAAATCCAAAACTAATCAAAGCCAATGGCCTCTGTGAGTTTTGGGCAAAAAAGATTGTTGTTGATAAAGCTCTCCCTGATCCTGAGACATATGAGAATCTGAATGAGTTCAACAAAAATGTCCTCAGACATGAGATCATACATGCATATTTTGGAGAAAGCGGTCTCAGAAGATACATGGAGGATGAGGACCTTGTTGATTGGCTGGCTTTTCAGTTCCACAAGATTGAGGACACATTCAAGGAGCTAAAGCTATGAATGCAAGAATCACCGAAAAGGTTTACAAGAAAAAATTTCAAAAGTTTTATGCACCAATAATGAGTCAGATCACGCATGAGAAGGTCCCACCATCAAGAATCAAATTTGAGTACAGAGATGAGCCTGATGCCCATGTGCTGATTGCACTGTGGAGAGGTTATGAGTTTACAGTCACATTCACATCAAAGGGAGAAAGCAATGATTAAGCGCTACAAAGAGGGAGGACAGAATGATAAGAGTTGAGAGAGTTGGCAAAAATGGCTGGGATGTTCAGGTCATAGATGACTCTATTAGGACAGAATTTTCATTAGTGGCAGCAGCTGTCATGAGAATTGTGCCAAAGGAGGAAATGATTGAGTTGGTCCGCAAGGCAGCAGAGCACACAAATGAAATGATGCAGCTAAATGATAAGCAATCCAAATTATTCTATCGGAGACTATTTCATCAGCTAGAGCTCAAAAATATGACATTCCAGGATTTGATGCAAGAGCTAGGCCCATTGTCACTAGAAGATCAGGCTGATATCCAATGTGGAGCAATTCCATCTCTGGAGACAGTCAGAAAAATAGCCAAAAGATTTGGAGTGACAGAGTGTTATTTGTTTGGAGCGGAGAATGGAGCAGATCAAAGGACAGATTGACCTATTTGAATATATGGAGGAGCTCCAAGAGGTCCATCCTGTTGAGATCATGGATATATGTGATGATGCATTTTGCCCTGTCTGTGGAGATGGGATTGATGAGCTTAAATGGATGGATTGTGACAGATGCCCATCCTGTGGGGCAAGGATATCCTGGGAGCCTTGGCACAAGGCAAATGATGAGGACAATCTGAATCTGTTCGGAGAAAATTGGAGGGAGAGATTTGGGAAAATGCTGAAATGACAGACGGACAAAAAGGAATAATTGTTTTGATTATTGTCCTGGTCCTCATCATCAGGATCATGGACAAAGAATGTGGAGGAGACAAAGAATGACAGACATTATTGGAATAATAGGTGCAGCATTTTTTGGGATTATTGTTGGATTTTTTCTCTATGCTGTCACAAGCAAAAGAGACAGAGAAAATGATGACTTGACAAAGCCAATGGTCATCTCATCCCATAAGCTCCAGAGGCACACTCTGAGTGTGGCAATATTACATGACAGATATGTTGATGATCCTGTTGAGACTGTTGCCAGGGTAAAAAAAGAGTTTGCCAATGAGATTGTAAAGCTGGTTGAGGACAATATTGAGGTTGAGAATGACAAATATTCCAATCACATTAAATTCTATGTGGACATATGGACCAAGGAGGCAGCAGATGGAAGTATATCAAGGGAATACAATATATCTAATCACTAGAGCTGGTCAGAAAAGGACACACAGAAAAAAGCGAATTAATAAAAAGTGGCTTAAAAGATATGGCTGTCATCCATTTAAACATAATCAAGTTTATGTGCTTGAGAATGGAACAATATGGATGTCATGGCTGACATGGCAAAAAATCAAACCATTACTATTGACAAAGGGGGTAGTGTTAGCAGCAGATGGGAAAGTGTTGTAAGAATTGTGATTGGAAAGATGGTGATTTTTGTCCTCATATGCTTGATTGTAAAAATTATAGTGAATGGACACCAAAGCAGACCGAAAAAGATTCAAAGATAACCGGAATCGAGGACAATATGCCCCATGAGGTTGCCGAGTTGATATGCCTTAATTGCCATGAAAGATGGATAGGTGCATATCCTCAAAAAACATTGTTAAAAAATTTAGCATGTAAGTGTGGTGCGACAGGTCTGGTGATTAAAACAGGGCAGACATTGGAGGTAGAAGAAGGAGGCAAATGATGATTAGATGCAATGAATGTGACTATTGTGCTAGGATCAAAAGGGGAAATAATACCAGGTATCAATACATGTGCCAGCATCCAGATTATGAACACATTTTTAAGTATTTTGAAAAACACAGAATGGTCAAAATGCCACGTTTTTTGGGATTTAGTAAAAATCCAATTAATGCACCAATTAAAACATCACCAGCATGGTGTCCACTTAAAAAGGAGGCAGCAGATGACAGAGCAGAGACTCAGAACATATGAGAAATTACTTGGATATATCCTCATTGTGGCTGTGATATGTGGAATAATAAGCACTTTGACAGGATGTGATGCCTTTGAGATAGACACAAATATTGTCATTGATTATCGCTACACAGAGCCACACACTGAGATTTATTCAAGAGAGACTGACAAAGGACAACCATATTATGATTATGATTATGTCCAAGAAAAATATGAGCTCTTATGGGAGGAGACCTACAAAGACGGACACAAGGAGAGGCATTGGAGGGAATGCACAAGATTTGAGTATCAAAATGCCAAGGAGGAGCTTGGAGGATGAGCAAAAAGCCATGCAATGATGATTGTTTCAATTGTCCATTTGATGACTGCATTGTTGATGGCCTTGGCAGAGGCCCAGCTCCTCCAAAAGAGCTGTCAATGGACCCAAGGAACATCAGACGGAGAGAATATTGGAGACAAAACTCTGAGATGCTCAATGCCAAGAAAAGAGAACGATATGCCAAACACAAGGAGGAAATCAATGCCAAGCGTAGAGAAAAAGCCAAAGAGAAAAGAGCAGCCAAGGCAGCAGCTGAGGCTGTCAATAATAATTCCCTATTATAACGCTGAGCCATACACAAGCCAGCTCCTTGATGTGCTGGCTCCTCAGATGAGAGATGATGTTGAGGTCATTGTGGTTGACGATGGCAGCAAAGAGCCATTCAAAACAGATTATAAATTTGCAAAAGTGATCCACAAAGAAAATGGTGGCTGTGCAACAGCCAGAAATGTAGGAATTGACAAAGCAGAGGGTGATTATATTTCATTCATTGATGCAGATGACCTTGTTGCAAGGAATTTTATTGAAAAAGTCCTTGAAAAGACAAAGGATGAGCCGGATGTGATTGACCTCTCTTGGAAATCACTTGACGGACAAGGCACTCAGCATGACCACAAGCTCCTCAAGGATGATGATTGGCTCACAAATCCATCTGTCTGCACAAGAGTGTTCAAAAGGTCATTTATTGGAGACATCCGATTCAATGAGCAAAAAGACTCCACAGAGGATGAGGATTTTTCAAGAAAAGTTGGATTTTTGGACAGAGAGGGCAATTTCAAGCACATGGTCCTCAGTGATTACATGTACTTTTATAGGACATCTGTGCCAAATTCCAAGATCAAGCGCTTTAAAATGGGCCTTATGAAAACAAAGAGGATTGTCTATTATATCCAGCATGTGACAAAGGACATGACAATGCTCCTGGAGGAAATTAAAAAAGATGATGAGCAAAATGAGGTGTGGCTCCTCACAGATCAGTGTGACATTCCTGAGCTCAAGAGATATTGTCAGATTCACAGACCTTTTAAAATTTGGGCTCATGAGGCCAAGGGAGATGTGCCATGTGATTATATCGAACTTGTCAGAATGCCTATCAAGGCACAAATTGTCATTTATTGTGAGTTTGCTGCCAAAGTTGGAGGCATAACCACTTTTATATACAATTTTTGCAAGACCATGAGGCAGTATTATGACATTATTTTTGTTTATCGTGAAATTGACACACTGCAGCTCAGAAAAATATTGAAATTTGTCCGCTGCATCCAGTACAACAGCGCTATCAACATTGTATGTGACACACTGATCCTAAACAGACTCACTGATGAGATTTACTCAAACATAATCCACAAGAAGTCAGTCCAGGTCATACACTGTTGCAGACAGATGTCTCTCAGGATTCCCTCAGGTAGAGATGTGTATGTGAATGTATCACAGGCTGCCAAAGACTCATGGGGAGATGAGTGCAAGGATTCTGTGGTCATAAGAAATCCGGCTGATAATGTCAAAGATTCCACACTTTTTCTTGTCAGCGCCACAAGAGTTGGAGCCGGAGACAAAGGAGACAATGACAGCCGGATGATTAAGCTGGCAAACATGCTAAATGACAAAGGAATCCCTTTTTTGTGGCTCAACTTTTCAAGTGGTCAGATAAAGAATCCACCAAAAGGCTTTTATAACATGCCAGCAATTCCTGATGTAAAAAGAGTCATAAAATCTGCGGACTATTTAGTCCAATTATCAGACGTAGAGGCCTATTCATATGCAATCCTTGAGGCGCTGACAAATAACACTCCTGTCCTGGCAACACCATTTGACTCTCTTTTTGAGCAAGGATTTGTTGATGGCAAGACAGGCTATCTGATCCCAAAAGACATGGACTTTGATGTCACAAAGATCACAAAGGTGCCAAAATTTGACTATGATTATGAGCCTGAGAATTGGAATATAATAGGCCAATGGTTCTCAGTTTTAGGGACTCCAAATCCAACAAAAGGCTTTTATGACTATAAAGAGGTGACTGTCAAGGTCCTAAGTGGCTACACTGACATGGAGCTAAAGCGTTGGGTGGATGCTGGTGAAGTGCTGATTATGTCAAAGGACAGAGCAGCATATATTATGGACCAGTTAGGAAATATTGAAATTGAGGGGTGAATATGAGTAAGTATAGATTGCCAAGCGAAAACTCAAAATATTACATACCAAAAGAGGACTATCTCACAGCCATCCACTACTCTTTGAGATATCCTCTTTTGAAAGAGGACGTTGAGTCAATGGCTGACACATCAAAAGCCATTGCTTATGATAAAGACAAAGTGCAGAGCTCTTGTGACTATGACAGCACAATGGAGACTGCAATCAAGATTGCAGAGTCTGACAAACAGCATAAGATGCAGATTATTGATGACACAATCAATAAGGTTGCCAATGGCCTTGATTACTGGCTAAGACTTGGAGTGTGCTATGGTCTCACATTTGACCAGCTAAAAGGCAGAGGCATTCCTTGTGAGCGTGATTGTTATTACCTGATGAGGAGGAAATATTACTTTGAATTAGTCAAAAGAATATGATTTTTGTCAGAAAATGACAAAGCGGAGGGCATTTTAAAAACTACCATACTGAGGGGACATATTTTGATGCTAAAGTATTAACAGAGGAAATCACAAGAGATGACCTCACCCTTGTAAAAATGAGCACAAAGCCATCAGCAATCCTGATGGCTTTTGTGTTGGAAAAAATAGGGGTAGGGTAAAAGATACCCAGAGGGAGGGAAAAATGCCCAGGGGCTCCTATTTAAACAGACCCACCTCCCAGCTAAGGCCAGAGACCGACCCAGCAAGGAGCCAGGTCTTTAAGAAAAACAAAAAAATAATTCTTGCAACACAGAGCATCTGTGGGATTTGCGGACTGCCTGTCGATAAGTCCGTCAAATATCCTGATCCGATGAGCCCAACAGTTGACCATATCATCCCATGTGCCAAAGGTGGAAGTGATGACCTGGACAATCTGCAATTGGCTCACAGGAAATGCAACAGAGACAAATCAGATCAGATGCCATCAAGTAATCCCAAGAAAGTAGAAAACAACAGAGATTTGCCACAATCAGCGAATTGGAGAACGTTCTGAGACCTGGGGGGAGTGGACCCAAGTCGGAGGCTTTTGGAGG
>Ga0265298_10001584_pt1 | contig 33712 bp, 23 predicted proteins | sample AusTroGonzalo_MG_3_FD_193486 | JGI IMG/M metagenome (GOLD analysis project Ga0265298, IMG submission 193486) | Bovine rumen microbial communities from tropical cattle in Woodstock, Queensland, Australia - Gonzalo_01 | ecosystem: Host-associated > Mammals > Digestive system > Stomach > Rumen ... | reverse complement strand
ACTACGGGTCGTCTTGACTATTGCAATGCAGGTCACGAAGCACCGCTTGTTGCAGGTCAGCCGCTGGATATCAAGCGTAATCTGCCTGTAGGCGCGCTGTCGGATTGGAGCTATGAGGGTCAGCAGACGCAGTTGAAGCCTGGCGACATGTTGTTCCTCTATACCGACGGACTTAGCGAGGCCAAGAACAGCACAGGAGAGTTGTTGGGCAGAAAGCGCGTACAGCAACTCGCCAGCGAGCACTATCAAGACACAGCACAACAGTTGGTAGGGCTGATGGAGGCTGAGGTGCACCGTCATGCAGGCGATGCGGAACAGAGCGACGACATCACGATGTTGGCCATCAAGTGGCAGCCCACCTCTCAGTCCTCAGTTCTCAACTCTCACCTCTCCATGCGTGCCTCAATGGATGATATCGCCTGTATAGAGCCCTTCATTTCCCTTATTGCTAAACAGGCAGGGATGGAAGGAAGGGAAGCCAAACGCCTGCGACTGGCCGTAGAGGAAGCCGTGGCAAATATCATCAATCACGGGCAGGCTACAACCATCAAGCTTCAGGCAACGATGGTTGACAACCAACTGGTGCTGACCATCGACGACGACGGACAACCCTTCGATCCGACGGGCGACTCTGCTACAGACTTCTCTGTGCCTGCCGATGAAAGACCTCCAGGTGGCCTGGGCATCATGTTCCTGCATGAAATGACCGATGGCTTGGAATATCAGCGAATAGACGGACATAATGTATTGAAAATTATAAAAAAGAGATAAGGTTATGTTGAACATCACGATTAACGAAGAGTCAGGAAGGCTCGTAGCAGGTCTCGTAGGCGACCTTGACAATGCTGCCAGTACTCAGGCAAAACGTAGTCTCGAACCAGTATTTGAACGTACTGACTGCGATGTGGTCATTGACTGTACGGAACTGAACTACATTTCCAGTAGCGGTCTGCGCATCATTCTCGACGTCTTTAAGCATACACGCAGTAATGGCCGCAAGGCCATACTCAAGAATCTGTCTGAGGATGTGAAGGAGGTTTTCGATCTCAGCGGATTCCTGCAACTTTTTATTGTTGAATAACGATAGGTGTTGTTATGACTGAGAAAGATATTAAAAAGTTGCAAGACGAGGTCGCCTTTCTGAAAGGAGAGGTGGAACGGTTGAAGGACGAACTGGTGCGCATGGTGAGCCGAAACCTCGACCTGTCGGAACGACTGGAAATGGATGTAGACCTACGTCGACGCACAGAGGCGGCTCGTGAAATCATGGAGGCGCGTGTAGAACGTCAGCGTAATGCAGACCTTCAGGACGATGGACAACTGATGGCACTCATCGAAATACAGGTAGAGAAGGAACGTCCGCATCTGCGCCCCGATTTTGGTCCTACCGATTTGGCAGACATGTTGGGCGTATCGATGACAAGACTTTACCAGCTCTTCCGCCATCAGACTATCCACCGTACCCCTGAAGCCTATATCGACAACCTGCGCACCCTGGCTGCCCTGCGATTGTTGCGCGAAAAGCCCAACTACACCATTGCCGTCATTGCCGAGGAGGCGGGTTTTGCCAATGTCCGTACACTTCAGCGCCGCATCCAGGATGCCATCGGCATGTCGCCCGTAGATTATCGTCTGATGCTTAACCGCGACTTATAAGACGCCCCACGCGTCCAGACACCAAGTTTTTGGGTAAGATAATTAGAAGAAGAGTTTTGGAACGTCCTGAGAAGTTAAATCCTCGACGACGAATCCTCGTTCTTCGACGTGGAATCCTCGTTCTTCGACGTGGAATTAACGTTCTTCGACGTGGAATGAACTATAAGTAACGGTTTACGACCTTTTAGTCAATAGCAAAAGGGCCTTTTGCTAAGGGGGAAAGGCACTTTCTCATATAGCAATTCCCTGCCGCAATAGGAGTTTGCCCCTTTCCGTCATTCACTTTACTCCTTAGCCACGCGCAAGTTTTGTTCCATGTCGCGGTTCGCCTTATCCAGCAATTCATTCCGTATGCCGTATGTATCCGTAAAATACTATGCAGCGCCCATCGCTTTAAAAAGGAGGGCGCCTGCTATAATCAAAATAGTACTTTTTCATGTCGTGTTAACGATATTACCAAACGACCGTCTTTCCTTTGGCAGGATGCTTATACCAGTCCTGACATTTGGTGCGGTCGCTAGCCCATGTGTTGAATTCTGGATAGGCATCCTTGATGCAGGTTGTCTCTTTAGGCCACTGCCACTTGCCAGGTATGACAATGCCGTGAGGATCTTGTCCTGCTGTAGCGATATGGATGTGATAGTAGTCATTCTCATAGACGCCTTTCTGGTCATCCTTGAACATGGCACCCAGAACGAATGAGCAGGTCTGGAAGTCAAAGCCCTCTGGCTTGGGACCGTCATAGACGACAACGGGGTTGGCCTTGGCACGTCCTGTGTTGACCAGCGTACCGAGGGGCACACCCAGCACAGCATGCAACTCTTTATCGATGACAGGCTTATGGTCCAAATACGACTCGGCAGTCTTTGAGTCGAAGCCTAACCACAGGTTACGGGCGCCACCTAATGCCACCAGCGTCACCGTAATCTGGCTGGCATCGTCTGCATGCTCCTGCACCTCAATCACACAGTCGTTCATGTCGTAATCGCCGAAATCCTTATCCTCCCATACGTAGGTCCATATTTGTGGTGTGGGGACTATGGGCTTGACATCCGATTTGGGTGCGGGTTTGCCACTTCCCGTAATCAGGAACACGCGGTCGAAATAGTCCCATTGGTCGCCTGTATCGAACGCCAGATAGCTGTTGTCGTTGACTGAGAAGCATGTGGCATGGTTCACGTCGTCGCTCAGGTCGCTGTTGCCATGTACCACAAAGAAGTCGATTTTCGAGTTTGCCGGCAGTTTGTATTCATATTCTTCGGGGTCGAAGTTCCAGGGAATCGTTGCACCCCACAACATGAAGAGCGGAGTCTCGTAGCGGTAGTTTTTTCCAGCGACAATGCCGTCCTTCAGCACGTAGGTCTGCACGCCCGTTCCCGACTGCCCAGGATCGATGCGACAACCGATGTTGACATTGTCCACGCCAAGACGGGAATAGATGCACTGCAGAGTAATGTTGCTTTCGCTGTCGCTGCTGGTAACGAACGAATGATTACCGAAGGCTTCCACCTTCGCGCGGTTGTTTTGGTTGGCGGGAATAAAGCAGTTGACCTCGGCCACCAGGTCGCGCAGGTTCGTCACACCGTAGTCGACGTTCCAGCAGTTGCCGACTTCTACCTTTGTGGCACCATCTGCCAAGCCTCTGGTCATGGCCATGGCAGAAGCCACTTGTTTGCCTGGAGCCTTAAACGATACGGTAGCATCCTTTCCTGGCAGGAAGGGGCGTGCTATGAACTGCTGGTCGCTGGTGATGCAGGCCGCATACAGCAGACTGTCAGCCTTTGGTGCCTTGAATGTCAGGTCTATCGTCTCATTGTTCTTGGCCGTCACCTTCAGCAGCATGTTGGTTGACCCAATGAAGGGGTTGCCGTCCAGGATGGCTATCGCATTGATGCCTTCGAGGTTGGCATCAGCTGTCACTTTGACGTTGTACTGGTTGGTCAGCACCCAGTTCTGTTTTGGGTCGATAGTGATGTTGCCCAGTTTCTTTTCGGCATAACTCACCCGCTCACTGTCACTCACCGTATAGGGCTGCTTGACGTAGTCGCTCATATCGTGCTTACACGATGTTGTTACCATCAGGCCACATGTCATCATGGTAGCCCACATACACAAATACTTTCTCATATTCCTTTCCTATTTTATTATTTGACAAATTCTGGTTGATAGATACCACCCTGCCCTGTCGGTGCCACAGTGGCATCGAATCTGGTCCACTGGATGGTAAAGATGCGGTGCAGCTTGTCGCAGTAGTACGACAATTCGATGGCTACACCCACATTGTTGCTGGCAATGATCAGCGGAAACGTCCAGTTGTCGTCATTCTGCTGGGCGGCAGCCACGCCGCGCACCTCACCGCCGATGGTTGCACTCATCAGATCCTGTGCCGAGGCATACTTGGCCAGCGTGTCCTGCAGCTGCACCTCAACAATCATGGTTTGTTCGTACAGGTCATAGTTAGGCGACTGCCATGTAGGACGTGTATCCGTGCCCGCAGGAATCTCCGTTGGCGTCGGTGTTGGAGGCGTTGGTTGCGTTGATGTTCCGTCACCGTCCGAGGAGCAGCCCCACGCCAGTAGGGCGAGGGCTGCTAATGCTAATATACTCTTTTTCATCATATCTTTAATTATCAATTATCAATTGTCAATTATCAATTACTTAACCACCACGGCCTTGCCGTTGTAGATATACACGCCACTCTGTGTCGGCTTCTTACCAATCAGCACACCGCCCACGTTATACCATTGTCCGTCGTGCGGCATCTGGTCGAGAGCCGTGAAGTTGATGGTCGTAGGCTGTTCAGGCGTACCAAGCACCTGGTCCGGCACGTAGTTGATGTGGCTGCCCGTCATGGCAACCGTCTCGCCGTCGCGCTCCAGAACGAAGGTCAGCGCCTCATTGTTGTTAGCATCGCTGCCTATATTCAAGTAGAACAGGTGTTGAGTCTCGTCGTCAATGGTCAACTCGGCTTCTGCCATGCGGTCACCATCTCTGAATACCACCAGCTTGTCGCCGGCCTCAGTCTCTACGCCCTCTACGGCAGCCACGATGTTCATCGTTGTAGCTGTGCTGACGGCTGAGCGCTTCGGTGCGGCAGCCTCACTGGTGCTGCTGTAGCGTGAGTCGTTGAAGTAGAGCGGATACAAGAACTTCACCTCGCTGTCGGCCAGTCGCTTCATCATGTAGCCCTTGCCGGCCTCCATATACTGCAGCGAGCCCTTCCATGCCAGTCCGGTAGCCGTCTGGCTGACAATGGCAAACTGGTCTTGCGACTTCACCACGTCACCCACCTGAGCCTGTTCCAAGTAGTCGGCCAGTGCCTGTGCGATAGGCAGATTAATAGTCGAATTGTAGCCAATGCGGTTCCAATTCTTATGAACAGTGATGTATTCGCGGTCTAACTCACCTTCCAGATAGATGGTCTTGTCGCTCTTCGAGAAGATGCTGTACATCTGCGCGGGATTGATGGCAACCACCTCATCCCCCTGATCCCACTTCTGGCCAATGGCATTCTTCTTGGTTGCACGGCATGTGTATTTCTCCGACTTGGTGCCATTGACTGTCGAAATCATGTCTTCGTTGTCCCATTTCGATATACTGTTCAGGAACTGCCCCAGCGTCGTACCTTTTTTCGGAATCACGTTGAAGCTTACCCAGTTCCAGCCCTTCTTCAGTTTGATGGCCTGTACGTAGTCATAGCTGTTCTGCAGGATGACGGGGTTGACATCCGTGCCGATGATGGCATCCTTCTCGAAGGTGTACTCCTTGCCGTCGGCAGGCTTCACACTATAGACCTTACCTTCTGAGGCATTGAAGAAGCGGAAGGTCATCTTGGGTAGTGAGGCATCGGCTTCGTGGTCGCTATAGATGGTCAGGTAGGCCAGTGCCTCGTTGGCATTGGCATTGTCGTTGACCTCGATATGGGCCACGCCCAGCGGCCGGTAGTTATCGTCGAATGCCGCCAGGATGTCCTCCTTCGAGCTGGCCACCACACCGTCTATCTTGACACGGGCCACCATCATCATTGTCTGGTTTTTCTGTATCAGGCTGTCGCCGACAACCCAATCAGGCTCGTCGCCACGTACACGCAGCGTGATAGGCAGCGGCTCCGACATCTTGTTGTCGCCCACCAGTGCTATCTGCTCGTTATACGTACCTATATTAATATACGGCGAGATGGTGAATGTAATCTTCTGTTCATCCAGTGCGTCGAGCACGCCCTCTGTCTGTGAAACGTTGATCCACAGTGGCAGGTCTTCCAGTGCGTAGTTCTGCGACACACCGCTCAGGTTCTTCACGGTTGCCTCGAACGTCACTCCCTCGCCGTACTTGAGATCTTTCTCGATGCGTTTCACATCCCAGCGCAATGGGTTGCGATAGACGAAGAGGTTCAGCGTGATGGGCGATGCCATCAGGTTGCCCTGCAGGTCGGGAACTTCCTTCACGGTGACGTAGACATTGGTCTTCTCAATCATGAAGTCAGGTTCGTTGATATCGATGTACAGCTCGTTGTCGTTAGCCACGAAGCCGTATCTCAGGTTGCTCAGCTGAGCGTTGCTGACCATCGGGGCATATGTGCTGCGATCTGCCAGTTTTTCCACCTCGGCTGTTGCCACCAGTGTGTCGCGACGTGCCAGTATGTTGCCTAAATCGTCTGTATAGCGTTTCACGCTGATACCTGTTGGCATGAGGAGCTGTGTATTGTCATCTTGTCTCTCCGAACGGCCGAAGTCCAAGTAAGCCATCAGCGCAGTCATCGTACCGATTGGCGTATGGTTCGAATACTCCTTGATGAGGTTCACGGGCAGTACGCTTGAGAACATACCCACCTCGTCAATGTTGCCCTTCATCGCATTCACGACGGTATTCTTGTCCTTATAGGTGGCACCCAGAGCAATATCCTGATCGCTTGCAATACCGCTCAGGCTGTCGGCAGCAAACGACTCACGGAGTTTCTTGTCCACATAGATGTTGGCCACGTTCTGTGAACGGTTCACTGTCATGGCGAAGTGGTGCCAGCTACCTTCTGATACGAAGGCCGATGTCTCCTTCTCAAAGCCCTGTGAACGGACGTAGAGTTTACGGTTCTTCACACCGATGTTAATCTGGTTCTCCTGTCCGCGTTCAGCCTCACCGTTAGAGAACAGCGTAGCATTCTCGTCATTCGTGCGGAACCAGAAGGTCAGTGTGTAGTCATGCTTATTGGTACGCACGAACTTGTTCTTGTCCAACAGCAGTCCCTTGCTGCCGTCAAACTTCATAGAAATACCTGCGGGGCGTTTCCAGCTGGTGCCCAGTAACATGAGATCCATGCTACCAGAAGCCTTGTCGTAACATAATTCACCCTCACCTTCATTCATCGGGTAGTAGTCCAGCAGTCCGCTTTCATAGCCAGTCAGCTTCTTATTGCTATAGCTGGACAGCTCGCCGCCTTCCATGGCGCGGTTCCACAGACGGAATTCAAGCATCTCGCCCTTGTACATCGTTTCGCCCTTACTGTCAGCGCCTAACAACATGAGCGATGAGCCCTCATACTTATCGGAGAGAGGCTTGCTGCCGATAGGTGTGCTGCCGTCGAAGAAGTTGACCTTCATGTCGTCACCTCTTTGGTCGAGGGCGTATGCCACCTCATGCAAGGTGTTATTAAAGTCGATGCTCTTGTCTGACGTCACGGTATTTCCGTTGATGGTAGCCGTCAGTTTGCGGTCGGCAGTCAGTCCGAAGCGCAGACCTTTCTCCTCGCCACCATGTGCGAAGACGGTCATGGGCACTGCATCGGTTGCAGGATTCAGCATCAAGTTCACCGTAAAGCTCTTGCCCGACAGGTTGCGGTTGCCCTGTGTACAAGCAACAGCTTTACCGTCGAAGCTCAGTGATGTCGATATCGAGAGATCATTGCTGTTCGGCGTGCCTAACATTTCGAAGTTGTTAATCTTGCTCAGGTAGTTGCCGGCAATGGGTTCAGAGAACTGTATCTTGATGTCATCGCCGATACCCAGGATGCCATCGGTAGGCTTTGGTGTGCCGAAGGCTACTGGCCTGCGCGTATCCTTAATACCTGTCAGGATTGGCGAGCTGCCTGTCAGGAATCCGTTGCCGTGACGACAGTAGTTCACGGCCCTCAGATCGTAGCGCTGCTCGATTTCGTGAGGATTGGTCTCACCATAGAACCTGGCCACGATGATGCCGTCACTCGGTATGGTGTCGGTGACACCGCTGGCCTTAGCCATCAGTTCCTTGTCGGCATAGTACGAGCAGACGTTCACCCAGTCCTTGTCGCCCTGCGTCGTCAGCTTATACTGCAACTCGATATGGTCGAAGCCGCGATAGTTGGTGTCGAAGCCGTCAATACGTACGGGCATGTACCATGACTCTTGTTTGCCGTCGTACGGACTCTCGGTGTTTATCACCCAGTTATAGCTGGGCGAGCTCACATTCACCAGACCTGCCGTAGGCACGAAGTGTGCCGAGAACTTGCATTCGAATACGCGGTTGGCATCTTCAGGATCGTACAGACATAGCGTCAGGTCGTTATAGTCGAACTCCTTGCCGGCCCATACCTCAATCTGTTTGGTGAATACCGTCACCTCGTTGTTTTTGTCGCGACAGGGGTACATAATGATGTTCACACCCTGCGAGTTCATTGGGGTACCGTCTATCAGCACCTTGGCACCATTGGGGTTGCTGCTCCCCAACAGGTAGTAGTTGAAGATGAGCGAAGCTCGCTCCGGATAATCACTCTCGTTAGCCATGTGCAGCGTGAAGCGGGCAGGCTGGTCAAACGGCACGTTGCTCACCACCGGCTCGTCAATCCATATTCTGGGCTTGTCGGCAGCGATAGTGGCTGCATCCAGCACGGTACCCGGCTGATACCACTTCGTCACGCGCTCACCCTCGTAGGGTTCGCAAGTGACGCCGGCACGGGTGCGGAATACAAAGTTAGAATAGACTGCCGTCGTATCCTGTACCCAGCTCAAGCCGCCTGTGCTGCCCAGACGTCCGTTGCGCACGTCGTCGAGCACCTCTTCAGTCAACTTGTAGAACTGGTTTTGGTCTTTGTTATATGTGTATTGCGTCTCCGTACGATAGACATCCACCATCAGGCTCGACTTGCTCGATGCCGACAGCGTGAAGCCCGTCTTCTTGGAGTAAGTCTCAGAGGTCGTGAACTTGTCGTTGAAGTTGACCGAAATGATAGGCAGGAAGGAAATCTGAGTGGTAGTCTCTCCGAAACTAATCGATACACTTGTTACATTATTATCCTTATCGACTGAAACTGCACCTTCCGTTGATGTAGTGGCTTTACCACTTGTCAACGCAGCCTCTATAGTCTTCATCAGCGGTTCGAAGACTCCACCTAAAACGCCAAGGTTTCCAAAGCCGGACAATAGCGGGTAGCGTAAATAGCGCGTGCCATTCGTGACAGTGCTGAAGTTCTCGCTGTACTGGATATTGGCAGCACCGTCAAAGTCGTAGCGCTTCACCAGATTTCTATCCAGAACGCTGAGCTTTTCCTGCTCGTTCTTGGCCAGCATGCTAATCCAGGCATACATCTCCTGGTTGAGGGCGCTGATGCTGTCGTTTTTCAGGGCCTGTCCCTCAGGATAGAAAGGTTTGTAAGAGCCCTTCAAACCATAGTTCTCATCGTTGGCATCCACCGTGCTGACGTAAGTCGTATAGCCACGCTGGTTGGCAAGCGCCTGGGCATAGCTGTCGGCAGTGCCCTTGGGCAGCAGCAGCGAGTTGCGAATCTTCATCAAGTCGGGCAGCAGCTCGTTCTCAATGTAGTGCTGGGTATGGATGAAGGTCGACTTCACCTTTGGATAGACCTGCATCACCTCGTCGCGCACCAGATAGACAGGCTTGCCATTATTGTCAGTGCCTGTGGCAAGCACCTTGGTCGTACCGTCGGGCACCTTAATCTTAGCCGTGTTGCCGTCCTTGTCGGTCATCTCGTACGTACCGCCGCCATGCTGCTTCACAATCTGGTACATGCTTTCGGGAATGACGCGCACGGCCATGGCGTCTTCGAAGACCACATTCTCCGTCGTACCGATGAAGATGTCGGCCTTGCCACCAATCCACTTCTTGCCGCTTGATGTCTGGATGCGCTCGGTGACGTCCATATTGTAGTTATAGGTCCACGACATGTTGAAGTTGGTCTGAAGTTTAAGGTTAAGACCATTCTCAACCTTGCTGGTTTCTATCGTTCCGGCAGTGGTACCGCTTCCTTCAGGTGCAGCAACCATACCATTATAGATGGTCATGGCCTTACCCGTCTTCGATGTGAGGGAGAATCCCAATGTGGCACCTAACTCCCAGTTGTAGCCATAGCTCAGCTTGGTGCCGGCCTCAATGTAGGCAGAACTGCCGCCGCCTGGCGGGTCGCGCAGGATGTCGAAGAGTTGGGGTGTTCCTGCCACGACTGCCTTACGGCCCTGTGCCTTGGCTCTGGTAGCCATCACATAGCCTTGCAGAATCTTGCCGTTGAAGGGCTTAATGTCGTAGAACGAGTTGTCGTACTCCAGCGTGATGCTGACGCTCTTCAGCGCATGGTCACCCTCCATGGTGAAGGTGGTGTTGTCGGGCGTGAAGATATAAGACGCACCGCCCTGCTCGTCGAGATCACACTCCCATTGTGCCGTCTTCGACTCGGTGGTCAGCGCATTCTGAATCTTGACCTTACCGCCACTGAGGTTCACGATGTCCGCCTCGCCGTTTATCTTGTTGTTCCAATAGTATTTCTCACAGGCCTGCAAGATCCATCCGTAGGGTGAGCCAGCCATGAAGACAGGATAGCCGAAGGCATAGATATCGTCCACTCTTGTGGTGTCCACCTTGTTCTTCTGCTGGTACCAGATGGTCATCTCAGCCTTGTTGCCGATATTGTCGTTGGCCGTCAGTTTCTTCACACCGTAGTATTTCTCGCCGCCCGGATTATACTGGGTGACTTCCACCGTAGGCGCGGCATGATAGATGCGGCTGTACTCGCAGGTGTCGCCCATGACGTTGAACGACAGGTCGACGGTCTCACCCACCTTGCCTTGCTGGAACAGGGTGGCATAGCCTTCGCCAGACACTTCTATCACCTTGTACTTGGCGGGGTGAAGCATGACTTGGTATTCACCCGTCTTGGCGTCGGGACGGATGGTCAGCATGTGGCGGGTGACATCCACCCGTGTCGTGTCCCCTTCGGCAGCACCGAAGACATTCTTGTAAGAGGCACTCTTCACCGTCTCGTCATCCTGCTTGCGGATGAGGTAAGAGACGTTGTCGCCCTCCAACTGCATCACAATCTTGATAGAGTCGCCCAGATTGTTCTTCGACAGGCTCTTGCCCAGGGGCTTGCTGCCCTGCACGTCGCCACCCACCACGCGACCGCGCAGCATGACGGTGGTAGAGTCCCAGAAGTACACGCCTGCTACATTCTTATTGAAATTGTATTCAAAGCGATGCTTTGGATCTGTGGCATTATGGTTCTCTAAGAAACCGTCGTTGGCAAACTTATGACCATTCTTCACCACCTGCACTTTGTGGTTACCCTTGGGTATGCTCAGCGAGAAGGCGCCCTGCGTGTCGGTCGTGATGAGATGCTGGCTGGCATCGTGAATCAACTGTCCGTCCAGCTTGAACGATGCACCAGACACAGGCATCGAGGTGTCGCGGTAATAGACATTGCCTGACAGCACATAGTAGGTGTCCATGTGGAAATTGAAGTTCTTCGCCCAGTTGGAATTCTGTCCGAAGGTAACTAAGCCCACGTCCTGTCCGCTGGGACTGGTATAAGAACCCCGGTCGCCCGACGTAGCTACCCATACACGGTAGTTGCCGTTGGTGTTACCGTTCGCATCAACCTGGAAGGGCAGTCCGCGGAACACATAGTAACCCGTAGCGTCGGATATAGTCATATAGTAAGCATCGGCTCCAGGTATCGTTCCCACAGGCTCACAATAGACGGTGTCTCCTGCAAGAGCTGTGCCATCGGCCAGTCGCAGGTAACCTTCAATCATACCTGTGGTCTCACAGGCACCCGTACAGGTCATGCTCTCGATGTTGGTGCCCTCACACTGGTAGACGCTCTCTACGCGGTAGTCGTACACCTGCTGCACGAGCACAGTCTTGTCCTCATAGGACAGCAAATTCAGGTTGGTGGCGATGGTGTCGGTCCAAGCGGCATTGGAATTGTCGGTATGGTTACGACGAAGAATGCGGAAGAAGTCGTGGTCGCCACCGGTCGTCGACCATTTCAGCTCTACGCTGCTCTGCTTCTTCGTGGCTTCGAGCGTGGTGATGCGGTTGCCGTTCTGGAAACGGTAGTTAGCCAGGTCGCCAGTCTCTTTCTTGCTGACAGCATAGACGGCTGTATCCTTCTCAAAGCCCGCAATCTTCAGAGGTGACTTGGCGCGAATAATCATCAGGTCGAAGGAGTAGTCCACGCACTTGCGCGTCAGCTCCTGCCTGAACTGATGCTTCTCCAGGGCTTCTTTGTTGTCTGACAAGTCCACGATTTTGCTTTCCACGCCCTTCTCACCGTGCATGTTGATGCGCAACTGCATCTTGGCACGCTTGTCCCAGACAGTGCTACAGTAGATGCTACCCTCAGTACGTTCGAATTGGGGTACAAGGGTGTTGCCTGCTATCTGCCACTTGTCGCCTAACTTCGAGAGCAGGTCGGCATCGGTGAGCTTATATGTAATTATACCCTGACCAATGGACTTGGCTTCCATCTTCGGAACCACCATGCCGCCTTCCTCAGTCCAATTACCACCTAACTTCGCTATCAGCGTTTGGTTCGACAATTTACCGGCATTGCGGTTGCCGCTGTACACACTCGCCCAGTCATGCGTGCTATAGTTCGTGTTGTCACAATTATATGGAGTTAAGTAATTATATGCAGGACTCATTGGGTGTTCAATTATTCTGAAGCACATAGCGAGGTTTATTATATTGGAGTAGGAACCATTCTCGTAGCAATTGTAAATAGTCCAATTGACAGAGCCAATGTCGGAATAACAAATGAAGGGAGCGGCGTAGGAGTCATTCGAATTGGAGGCTGTAATGGTACCGTCAAACAGGCAGTTAGACATGTAAGCATTGGAGCGTCCTGCATTCTGGATAAACCCAGAGGCTTTGCAGTCTTTGGAAGTATCTGTAATGTCGGCAGATACGCGGACATGCATCACATTGAAGTTTCCCGAAGTGCGAACATTCTTCACCAAACCTGCCGGATCATCACCACGAATAGTACCCGAGATATGGAGATCGTAGATCGACGATGAGCCAGCATAAGCGAACGGGGCAGCTGAGCCTTTCTCAGAAGCATCGATATTGCAATTGATGGTGTGACCATTGCCATTGAAGAAGCCGGAATAGGGGTGTGCTTCCGTGCCTATTGACTCAGTGATGGTGATGTCGGCATTCAAGATGGCGTTGACATCGCCGTTGCTTGCCTCCACCTTGTTTTTGAAGGTTTTCCAGTCGTCAGAGTTGCGAATGATAAAGAATTCCTTGCCATCGATGGTTGATGTCTCACTGCCGTCGTAGAGCTCGGAATAGTAGCAATTAATTAAATCCAACTCTATCTTATCCGTATTATAGCGGGCAAAGGTCCGACAGTTATCCAGCTTGGTGCTTATCTGCGCAGGGTTGAAGTAACAATTGTAAAAACTTGGGTTGTTAATTGCATAATCTATCCAACCAACGAAACCACCATTGCTGTGGCATTTGTCGCCTGTAAAGCTGCCATCAAAAAGGCAATTATCAAAAGATATATAGCCTCTTTTAATCACGTGGGCAACAAAACCACCATTGGTGGCATCGCCATCGACAGAACTTTCAAGGGTAACAGAAGATTGACAGTTGTGGAACTCAATATCATATTCAGAATACAAATCGGCGCCTGCTACACCTACTATACCGCCACAGAATTTCGCGCTCGAACTGATCGTACCGGCGACTCTCAGGTTTTTGAACTTTGCTCTTTGAGCATAGCGGAAGGGAGCCGTATATTCTTGTGTACTCTTGTAATTGACGGTCAGCGTGTGGCCATTGCCATCGAAGGTGCCTCTGTAGGGATTGTCCGAGGTTCCTACCATGGTCTGACTCTCGTCGAGGTAGATGTCGGCGCCAAGGATGGCATTGAGATTATTCCGTCCGCTACCTTTCACCATAGCGGCAAAACGCTCCCAGTCGGCAGCAGTACGGATGATGAAACGGTTGTCGTTATCATATTCCGGACCGCTCAAGTTGAACGAGAAGTCCACATGGTGCTCATCGTCGTTCCAGATGCTGCTGCGAGTAACCGTGGCATTGTTGATGCCATAGAGCGCAATATTGGCAGGTATCTGCACCTGCGTATATTTGGCGGCATCCACCCATCCCCACACCGACGTGCACTGACGGCGCACGCGATAAGTAACAGGCTTGCCTTCATAGCGGTCCAGCATGAAGGAGTCGATGACTTCGTAGTATCCCTTCGTACGCTCATACTGCTCCAAGGCAATCGTCGTCCATGCGGCATCGTCGGGGTCGGTGCTGCCCGTCATGTTACGCTGCACTTCAAACAGGTCGTTGTCCATGATGTCGTAGGTGTTGGGCAAATCAATCCTCCACCCTACCACCACCTTGCCGTCAGGCTTCATACTTGCCGTCATGCCTGTAGGCGTATGGAGCATGGGGACTTCTATGGAGTTGGATTCCAGCCTGCCGGGAATGACTTTGCCGTTCGTGGCAACTGCCTCACCGCTCATGACCACGCTCGAATAGGGTCGGTCCATCGGAATGTGGACATAGCCTGACAGATTCTTACTGGATTCTACTTTGCTAATGGAGACATGATCGGTTTCGGCATCCACCATACGCAGCTTGGTATCGCTCAGTGACTTCACCTGTGCATACCAGGGTATCATGATATAACCGGCACTCGACTTGTCGAAAGCCAGCACGGGATCGCTCAGTGTGATGGAGGCTTGCGAGGAATTCGGACAATCATAGGAACTGAGCTGATACTCTAACTCTCCGCCATTATAACGGCTGTCCCAACGGAACTTAACGCGGAATTTAAGCGTCTTGCCACACCACTGGTAAGGCACTTTCCAGCGAATCTTCGCCGTTTGGTGGTCATCGTCGTCAACATCGCGTTTCAGCGTCCACGACCTGCCTCCATCGTTGCGCGTAAAGCTGACAGTACCGCTGGTGGTGTTAGTTACACTGAATTCGCCGTCAGCCTTCGCCTGGAAGGTGGTTGGCTTGTCCTTTTCGCGCGAACTGTCGTAGTAATAATACAGCAGTTGTGTCTCGCTCTCACCCTCAGGCGTGACATAGATGTAACCCCACGTGACAGCATCGTTCGACGATGTGTCCCAGATAAACACGGGGATGGAAAACTCAATCTCGGCATCGCCGCAGACCATCCACGAGAAGTTCGACGCATTCCTGAAATAGTCGGCACTGCCGTCAGCCTTCGTATTCAGACTTACTGCCAATAGGCAGGCCAGCAGGAACAGGCGCCCAAGTACACAACTTAGATAGTTTTTCATTCTCATCATAATCTTATAGTTTTAAATGATTGTAGCCGCCGAGGGAGTCGAACCCTCGACGGCATAAGGGGGATAATAGTATAGCGCCCCGGGCGCTTTTTAGAGGGCGAACTTGTAACCCAGTGTAACCTGGAACAGGTCGCTACGCATCTTGCTGCCGTCTGCCTTGAACGCTTTCGAAAGGCTTACATTGTAACGAAGGTCAATCACGAAGTCGCTAATCTCGTAAGAAGCACCAATGGGAATAGAGAGGTTCAGCTTTTCACAACCATCCTTGATATCTGCACTCTCTTCCTTGGCACTCATCAGGAAACCGAACTGCACACCTGTCTTCAAAGCGAGCCCCTTAGCGACATAGAAATTAGCGGTTACGGGAATGTTCAGATAGTCAAGTTTAGTGGTCTCATCTATACCATTGTCTTTGAACTTCCAACCCTGCTGAGCGTAGTTCAAACCAGCGGCAATCCCCAGCCAATTATTGACATAGTATTCACCTTCAACACCTGCTACAAATCCTACGCGTGACTCATTACTAACACCTGGGGCCTGTTTCCATTCGCCAGACAACACACCAATGCCGACACCAACCTTAGGCTGGAGTGTAATTGTACCATTGTCACGCAATGTGTTCTGTGCACTGGCTGTCATGGCAACTGTTGCCATGATCAGCATCATCATCATTTTCTTCATTGTTGTTAGTATTTTTAAATTAAAAAAATTAGAGATTAATCCTCTAATTTGTATTCGTCATCTTTGACATAGATTGTCTTTTGATAAACCTGGCTATTGTCTGCATCAAACAACTTGAAATGAACCTTGTATTCACAACCATCACCATACAAAGGAATGTTCTTCATAGCCGAAATAGACTTATTGATAATCCCATCAACAACAGCCTTGGCATCATAAAAGCCTGTAAACTTGTTTGAGACCTCCTGGTTGAATTCTCTATTCATATATTCCAAAGCTGCCTGTGAAAGATTTCCCTCACTAATCATTTGTAGAGATACTTTCAGTGTGTACACTTTGTTGACTGGTGAATTGTCGTCATCATCACTACCACAAGAAGTAAAAACTACACTTGTCATTGTCATGCAGATTAAGGCAACTGCGGCCATCAAAATCTTTTTCATAATTGTTAATTGTAAAATGATTAATAATTTTATTAGCAAAGGTACACAACAAAACTGAAACTTGCAAGGTCAAAATCGTTTCGAGCGAAGATTTTGCATTAGCTGAGATATTTTTGCATTAGCTGAGAGTTTAACCCGATGAAATTGGCAAAAAATAACAAAACTTTTTTTGAAAACTTACCTGATTTCACAGAAAAAGTAGTATTTTTGCGGCGTAAATACCACGAGTCTGCTCACGCTCGGCCATCGATGCAAGCATCATGGCACTCGCTAAACCGCAGACTTGCATTCCAATAGGAACAATAATAAGAACGATATGCCCGAACAGATAACTCCATTGTCAGTATTGTATCTCCAGCTCCACGGCGCAGGAACTGCCGTGTCCGTCGTGCTATGTCTCTACCTGCTGTTGTGTCGGGGAAAGGCTATCGCGCCCGACATCACGCCACCCGCACGACTGCGTTGCTGGGCAGCGGCATTATTCGGCATCATGGCCCTGGCTCACGTCTGGTGGATGCTGTTCTACACATATTCGGACGACACCAGCTCGGTGATTTACGGGCTGCTCGTCGCTCTCGACTGCTTGGTGTTGCCCCCTGTCTTCATCGGCACACTGCTGACTATGCTTCAGGACCGCCGCCGACCGCTGTGGCCCATTTTCGTCGTCATGACGCCCTGTGCGGTGATCGCAGTGCTTCAGACAGCCTTGCCCGACATCGACCTCACGACCCCGAACATGATCTATGGGCTGGTCCTTGCCGTGGCCGTCATAATATATATGGTAGTGGCCGTGCGGCAATATGGGCGTTGGCTGCGCGACAACTACGCCGACCTGGAGCACAATGAGGTGTGGCTCAGCCTTACGCTGCTCATCGGCCTCGTGATACTGCTCATGAGCTATGAATATACTGACAACTACGTGATGTCCACCATCGCCCACCTCACCGGCTTCCCGCTGGCGGGCCTTCTGCTGTGGCGCGTGGAGACATTAAAAGACCTGAGCACCGACAATTCTACCGATGAAACTAACCAATCCCCAATCCTTTTGAGAGGGGAATGGGGTGAGGCTTCCAATATTGCCCTACTGCTGGCGAATCACTGTGAGGACACGCAGCTCTATCTGAAGCCAGACCTGACCCTGACGCAACTCTCGGATGCCGTCGGCGTGAACCGCTACTATATCAGCCAGTATTTCACCAATCAGGGTACAAGCTACTATGCATACATCCACGATCTACGAATCCGTCATTTCGTAGCACGCTACCGCGAGCTTGCCGCTGCACATGAGCCCATCGTCGCCCAAAAGCTGGCCCAAGAGAGCGGCTACCACAGCTACAGCACCTTCAGCACCGCCTTCAAGCAGCGCATGCAAAAGAGCGTCGCTGCCTGGATGCGCGAAGAGGTATTGACATGACAAACTTGTGGGCCTCGCTCATATAGTAGTTGGAAGAACTACGCTAGTTACTACAATAAGTCATTACGCCCCTAAAGTGACCTCAGTTAGGCAAATGTTTCCAGAGGGCTTTCAATGCGAAGTATAGCAGGATGCCTGTGGCGAGGCCTGCAATGGCATCGATGGCGTAGTGGGCGTAGATGTAGACGGTGGAGAGGCACATTAATATATAAAAAGGCAGGATGGTGAAGATGAGGCCTTTGCTGCGTGTGCGTAAGGCCAGCAACATGACGACTGTAGTGACACCTACGTGACTGCTGGGGAAGGCGGCAGTGGGACGTTCGCCTGCATCGTGGGTCAGGTCGAGCATGTGATACCAGAAGCCGTCCGTCCAGCCTGGTGCCGCCATACGTTCGGAGTGCGTCAGGAACCAGTCGCCCAAATTGGGGAAGATGCCTGCGGCGATTTTTTCTGTGCCTACTGCCAAATAATAGAACTGCGGACCTGTGACGGGCAGAAGCACGAAGACGACGTAGTAGGCAAAGAAGGATGCCAGCATGACGAAGGCCGTCATCTGGAACTCCTGATAGCGCTTGAAAAAGTAATAGAGATAGGTAATGAGCATTAGCGGGAAGTAGCTGACGTAGCCCAAGCACATCAATTCTGAGAACCAACCGTATGGCACCTTTTGCGAAAAGAGTAGGGACGGCTGACAACCAAATAGTGACTGTTCCCAACCCGCAAACACATGGTCGAGATTGGGTAATGCACGATTCATTTCGTAGGTATCAGGATACCACCAGCCTAAGAAAGCCATCTGCAGCAGGATGCGTGAAAATATGGTAAGGCGACAGGGCCAAAGATAGTGAACAGCCCAGCTGGCCAGTGTGACCAACAGGAACTGTGCGCGTCCCTTAATCATCTCGCCTGGGGCAACCAGTTTGTCCCATAGGATGATCATCATCAATAAAGTGAATGCCAGATAGCCAATGGCTACCCACTCAAATGCCAATAATCCCTTCTTGGCCTTTTTATCTCGTATAAAAAGCTCGCTAATTTTTATAGCCATCCGTTATCCTTATACCATTTAATACTGCGACGTACCCCTTCCTCTAGTTTTACTTGTGGCTCGTAGCCTAATTCCTGTCGAGCAGGTTCGATGTCACAGCGCCAGTTGCGCTGTCGCATGATATTATATTTGTCGTTGTTAAGGGCCGTCACTTTACCCGTCAGTCGTCCAACATACTCACCTACGAAAGTCACAACACGCAATACCCAAATGGGAGCTGTGATACGAATCCACCAGGGATTGCCCAACTCCTTGCGAATGAGGTTGCTAAAGGTTGACGACTGGTAGACCTCGCCATCGCTGAGGAAATACTTACGACCCGTCACACCCTTTTCGCAGGCAAGGAACACGGCCTGAACCACGTCAGTGACATAGACGAAGGTGATGTCCTGCTGCTTGTAGCCTACGGCGAAGTCGGTATGCGACTGGATGCTCTTGGCCATCATGAAGTAGTCGCGCTCGCGAGGACCATAAACGCCAGTAGGACGCAGGATGACGTAGGGGAAAGAGCCTACCCCCAACCCCTCCCGAAAGGAGGGGAGACTGGCGAGCCACTGCTCTGCCTCTAATTTACTCTGTCCGTAGGCAGTATTGGGCTTGGCCTCGTCGCTTTCCAGGATTTCTGTGTAGGGCTGTTGTTCACGGATGGCGCCCATGATGCTTAGGCTGCTGATATATACAAAGCGCGTGATGCGCATCTGTAATGCCATCAGCACACGTACCAAGTGCTGCGTGCCCTCGGTGTTGATGCGGTGGAAGTCGGCCTTATCCAAGCATTTGGTAACACCGGCAGCATGCACTACGTAGTCGAACTGGAGGCCTCGCAGCTGTTCGGTCATCTGCGTCTCTGACGAGAAATCCAGCTCAATGAAATGGATGCGGTTGTCCGTGAGAAACTGGCGTGAGCTGCTGCCGCGTACAGCTGCCCACGTCTCGAATCCCCGTCGGAGTGCTTCTTCAACTATAAAGGAGCCAATGAACCCACTGGCTCCTGTGATTAATATCCTCATTTATTGTAAAGCGGTAGCAAATTATTCACTTTTCACTTTTACTTTTTACCTGTAATATTGTCGACGGCCTCGCGGGCCTCATCGTTCAGGTTGATGTTGCGGTTCACCTTGGCGTCGATGGTACCTGCACGCATGATGTCAGCCATATCAACGCCTGTAGCCGATTTGAGTACGTCGAAAGCCTGCTTGATGGCAACGGGCACGCCACCGCTCATGGCGGCAACGCCAGCACCCGTATCCTGACCGCCGCTATAGACGTGAACATCCTTGATGGCCGAGATGGGCTTGGCCACATTCTCTACCACCTGAGGCAGAACCTCGATCATCATCTGCATGACGGCAGCATTGTTATACTTCTTGTAAGCCTCGGCCTTCTTGTCCATGGCCTGAGCCTCAGCCTCACCTTTCTTCTGGATGGCGTAAGCCTCAGCCTCACCCTTAGCCTTGATACCGGCGGCTTCCTGTTCCAAGCGGTAGCGGACGGCATCCGACTCGGCATTCTGAGCCAGTGCACGCTGTTCAGCCTCGTACTTCTGGGCTTCAGCCACACGCTTGCGCTGTTCGAGGTCGGCGGCAGCGTCGCGTTCTACCTTATACTTATCAGCATCGGCCTTCTTCTCGATTTCTGCAGCCAACTGGTTCTGGCGAATCTCAATCTGTTCCTTCGACAGAATCTGCTCGCGCTTGGTCTTCTCAATCTCAGCCTCAACGGTCTTGATATTGATGGTCTTCTGCTGTTCCTGTTGCTGGATGGCGTATGCGGCATCGGCATCAGCCTGAGCCGTATCAGCCTGTTGCTTCAGGGCTGCACGCTTCAGCGCCAGTTCGTTGTTCTTGATAGCAATAGCGGTATCGGCATCTACACGGGCATCGTTAGCATCCTTGTCAGCCTTCGACACCTCAATCTTCACGTCGCGCTCGGCAATGGCACGGTTAATCGAAGCGTCCTTCTTAATCTTTGCGGTATTGTCGGCACCGAGGTCCTTGATGAGTCCTTCCTTGTCGGTAACGTTCTGGATGTTACATGAAATGATTTCGATACCTAACTTAGCCATATCGGGCTGTGCCTTCGTCATAACCTGGTCAGAGAATCCGTCGCGGTCGGTATTCAGCGAGCGCAGATCCAACGTACCAATGATTTCACGCATGTTACCCTGCAACGAGTCCTGTAACTGTTCAGCAATCTCGCTGGGCATCATGTTCAGGAAGTTCTTGGCAGCCAGACGTGTACCCTCGTTGGTAGGCATGACGCGGATTTTGGCCACAGCGTCCACGTCGACATTGATGAAGTCGGTGGTAGGTACACTCTCTTCCGTCTTGATGTCGACCGTAATCTGTCCCAAATAAACACGGTCCAAACGCTCGAAGAACGGAATGCGGAAGCCGCCCGAGCCAATCAGTACACGTGGTTCTTTGTTAAGACCAGAGATGATGAAAGCTGAAGAGGGTGGGGCCTTCACGTATGAAATAAAGAGGAATAACACCAGCAGCAGAATAGCGCCGCCAATCAGGGCATACATTGTCATTGGATCCATAATATAAGTCTATTTTAAGGGTTACTTGCTGCAAAGGTACGAAATAATTGATAATTTACAATTGATAATTGAAAATATTTTCGTATCTTTGCGCAAGAAACTATTAAACACGTAATACTATGAGTAAGAAAAAAGGTGGAAAACGACTGAACAAGCGCATGCTGCAAGAGATGTTGCAGACGCTGTTTCAACAGAATCCTAACGAGACATTCTCGTTTAAACAAGTGTTCAAGGCCCTGAAACTCGATACGCATCCTACGAAGATGATGGCTGTCGACTTGATGGAAGAGATGGCGTGGGACGACTTCCTGTCGAAAGTGTCAGACAACTCGTATCGCCTGAATCTGAAGACGCAGGTGCAGGAGGGTACGTTTATCCGTAAGGCCAATGGTAAGAACTCGTTCCAACCCGACGATGGCGGCACTCCCGTATTCGTGTCGGAGCGTAACTCGCTGTTTGCCATGAATGGCGACCGAGTGAAGGTGGCCTATATGGCTCGCAGAGAAAAACATATCAAGGAGGCCATGGTGGTCGAGATATTGAGCCACAAGCGTGACCAGGCTGTGGGTAAACTGAAGGTTGAGAAAGACTATGCCTTCCTTGTGACTGAGGGCAATATCTTCGTACACGACGTGCTGATTCCCAAAAAGAAACTGAAGGGAGGTAAAACGGGCGACAAAGCCGTCGTCAAGATTACGCAGTGGCCGTCTAAGGACTCAAAGAATATTGTTGGCGAGGTTATCGACATCTTGGGTAAGGAAGGCGACAACAATGTCGAGATGCATGCTATCTTGGCACAATACGGTCTGCCTTACAAGTATCCGAAGGCCGTAGAGGATGCTGCTGAGAAGATAGATCCGGGTATTACGGAACAGGAAATCAAGCGTCGCGAGGACTTCCGCGATGTCTTTACCTGCACCATCGACCCGAAGGATGCCAAGGATTTTGACGATGCCTTGTCGATTCGCAAGCAGGGCAAGCTATGGGAGGTTGGTGTGCATATTGCCGACGTCAGCCACTATGTAAAGGAAGGTTCCATAATTGATAAGGAGGCCACGAAGCGTGCCACCAGCGTTTATCTTGTTGATCGTACCATCCCGATGTTACCTGAACGCCTATGTAATTTCATCTGTTCTTTGCGTCCTGACGAGGAAAAGCTCTGCTACAGTGTGATTTTCGTTTTAGACGAAGATGCCAACGTCAAGGACTACCATATTGCACATACCGTCATCAAGAGTAATAGAAGGTACGCGTACGAGGAGGTGCAGGAGATTCTCATGGGTAAGGATGGCGACTACGCTACAGAACTGCGCACGCTGGATAAGTTGGCCAAGTGTCTGCGCGAACGTCGTTTCAAAGGCGGTGCTGTGAAGTTCGACCGTGAGGAGTTGCACTTCGACATTGACGAAAAGGGCAAGCCCATCCGTGCCTACTTCAAGAAGTCGAACGATGCTACCCAACTTATCGAGGAGTTCATGCTGTTGGCCAATCGTACTGTTGCCGAGAGTGTCGGTAGGGTAAAGAAGGGCGTGAAAGCCAAGACGTTGCCCTATCGTATTCACGACCAACCTGATCCCACTAAGTTGGAGACACTGCGCGAGTTTGTAGTGAAGTTTGGCTATAAGATGAAGACCAGCGGTACAAAGGGCGCAATCTCGAAGTCGCTGAACGCACTGATGGATGATTGTCAAGGCAAGAAGGAGCAGAAGCTCATCGAGACGGTGGCTCTGCGTGCGATGATGAAAGCGAAGTATTCGACACATAACATTGGACACTACGGATTGGCCTTTGAATATTATACGCATTTCACGTCACCCATCCGTCGCTACCCCGATACGATGGTACACCGTCTGCTGACCAAATATCAGGATGGTGCCCGCTCGGCTAATCAGCAGAAGTACGAAGAGCTGTGTGAACACTGCTCGGATATGGAGCAGACGGCTCAGATGGCTGAGCGCGATAGCATCAAGTATAAGATGGTGGAGTTTATGGAGGACAAGATTGGCAACGAGTACGATGCCCACATCTCTGGTATCCAGTCGTATGGCATCTATTGCGAGATTGACGAGAATCACTGCGAGGGTATGGTACCGATGCGCGACTTGGACGATGACTACTACGACTTCGATGAACGAAACTACTGTCTCGTAGGTCGTCGTCACCACCATAAGTATCAGTTGGGTGACCCCGTGCGTATCAAGGTAGCACGTGCCAACCTTGAGAAACGCCAACTTGATTTCATCCTGGCTGAATAGGATTTAAAGGACAATTCCAGTGAGACAGTTATTATTAGTGATTCTGTTCTGGTGGGTGGCTGTGCCATACGCTTTAGGAGAAGGGACTGAACAGGAGCGGCATACATCCTGGATGTTGCCCTGCGTTGTGGCTACGAAGACCAAGGCGCATTCGGCCGAGCCTTCAAACGATTCTTCGGCATTACCCCAAGCGAATATCTGGCCAGAAATGAGGAAAATCGTTCCAAAACGCGATGAAATGGCGCATTTTGGAGCGATTGCTCACTTTCTGCGCACCCAAAACTTATGAGAACCGGCACCTTTGTAGGCGATGCCTGATGTGGGGTCGGCGACGAGCTTTGCCAGTTCTCGCGAGGCTGTGCTGTAATTGATGCTGTTGAGGTTGGCGTATTCTTGCAATGTGATGAATCCGTGCTCGTCGATATGGCTCAGTGCCCGTTGCAGCCGCTCTCCGAGGGAATAGGGTGAGCGACGGGTGGGGTCGCTGGGCTGGCGCTCGAAGGTGTTCTCCTTGTTAATCCCATCCACCAGCTTCCTGTCTACCTTGAAATTCACGCCTTTGACTTCCACATGACGATATTTAGCTTTTGGCGCATTTTCCTGTGCATCCTGCTGACTGCCAGTAACTGTCTTGTCGTCTGTAAATTGCAAGGATAACGAGAATACACCCACGTTGTCAATCTTCATCGTGTGCCCCAAAGGGAGATAGTTCTTCAAGACGACTCCAAAGGTGTCAAGCACACCACGAATGGTGGCTTGGCTGAATGCCGGGGAGTTGACGTGAATGAGTTCGACCACCTTGTCGTATTCGAACTCCGAATACACTTGCATCTTGGGGAACAGCCTCCCCTCTTTGCCGTTACCCATACCTTCGGGCATTTCCTTAATTACATAATTTGCCATACTATCAGTTCTATTTTCTATTTCAGACTTTACAATCTATATTGCAGACTTCGCAATCTATATTGCAGACTTTGCAACCTATATTGAAAACTTTGCAATTGAAATTTGTGACAAAGGTAATACCTTTTTCCTAAAGTACCAAGAAAATAATGAATATCTCGTCTAAAATAAAGAAAAAAGGTGTAAATTCCGTTGAAATGGCACATTTTGGATGATTCTTATGTTGAAATGGAGCATTTTGGAAGATTCTGCACAAATTTCCGCGTTTTCTGCTGAAGGATTTTGTGCTTTTTCGTCGTAACTTTGCAATCGAAATCAAAAAGTTACGAAACGCAGATGAAAAAAAAGACTCCCACAGACAACCCCAGCCTCAAGCATCAGGTAGCCCAGAGCTATACTGAGAATCAGGCAAGGCTCTTGCTCGCCATGCGCGACATGGTGAAATGGGAGGTGAAGCGTCAGTTAAGCGAGTTATCAAACATTATTAAATAATATAAATCATTTAAAAATCAAAATCATTATGAAAAAGTTTATGAAAGTTTCAGTAATGGCATTCGTTGCCATGTTCGCAATCAACACAGTGGCTGACGCACAGACAAAGAAGCCGGTGGCTAAGGCCAAGGCTGTTGTGAAAGCAGGTGCTAAGGCCGGAGCCGCCGCTGTGCAGGAGGTTGAAATGACAAGTTATACTGGCGATTTATTCTCCTTTGAGTATCCTGCCGACTGGAAATCTACGGATAATACCATCATGGATGTCGCATTCAGAGCCAAGGACGGCGTGACCATGGTCGAGGCTTCGTCCGAATGGAGTGCATTCGATGCTAATGACCTGAAGGACTGGGCTGCTCAGAAGAAAGAGAAGAAGGCCATCTGGTCGATGAAGGGCGGCGACGTTGTGACGAAGGGCGACATCAGCACCATCCGCTTTACTGGCGTGCAGGAGACTTATGGCTCGATGGGCTTGGTGAAGAATAATATCGTAACCATCTCGTTCGCCGTGAATAGCAACGGCAAGACTGTGACTGGCGATATCACGTATCTGCAGAAGGACGAGGCTAAGATGAAGCCTGTGGTGGAGAAGATTCTCGCATCGCTGAAGGCAAAGTCTGGAGAATAATTTAAAACCATTATCATCATGAAGACTACATTGAAAATCACTGTAATGTTGCTGGTGGCTATGTTCGCATTCTCGACCCCAGCCGATGCGCAGTTCGGTAGCCTGAATGCGCTCCGCAAACAGATGGGCATCAAGACGAAGAAGGAGAAGCAACAGGAGAAGGCGCTGGAGGAGGCAAGGCGCAAGCAGGACTCCATTCAGGCTTACATCAAGAGCATCACGCCGACCATTCCGCAGCCTCGGGCAGATGCCAAGCCAATTGACGTGAAGTGGAATAAGAACAAGGTGGGGCAGTGGGACCCTGCTACGCTGAAGCTGACGTTTGACATGACTTACGACGAAGGTGAGTATGCTGGTAAGAATATCCAGTACCAGTTGGACCCACAAACGGGTAAGTGGACCAACATTGCGGGTAATGTGGTTGGACAGATGAGCAACGACGGTACAATGGAGACGCCGAACCTGGGCACTCTCAAGCTGAACACGCAGAATAACAAGGTGGTGTGGAACGGTGAGGTGATAGGCGAGGCCACGAAGACGTCAGCCATCTGCTATGGTACAAAGATGGGCGAGTTTAGCGACTACGTCAGTCCGCTGCTTATGGCTTACGTGGTTCACGGCACCATGCTGTCGAAGGACCAGGTGGGCAAGCTGAAGATACTGAAGCAGCAAGCCGACGAGAAGGCTGCCGCTGAGGCTAAAGCCCGTCAGGAGGCTGCGAAGAAAGCTGCAGCCCAGAGTAGCAATGGACCTAAATACAAGGTGCTTTACTACAATGGCAAGAAGTGTGAGATTGACTCGAACGGTAAAATTATTTCCGGTTATAACGGTATTGGCTGGTTAAGTGGAAATCGTATAACGAGATTCTCTTCCGGTAATATAGTTGGCGAGATACGTTCGGATGGTACCATACGTACGTTAATCGGTAATACGATTGGCGAGGTTCGCAATGGTGAACTCTATCTTAACGGCAGCGATTTGTTCTAAGTATAAACCAATTAAAAAATAAGAGCTATGAAAAAGATTTATGCAATGATAGTCATGATGGCTATGACGCTGACAGCCTCGGCTCAGGAGGCAGAGGTAGCAAGTCCGTACGACAATGGACTGAGTGTGAAGATTGCCGCTGAGGCCGACAAGTTTACGCTGACGGCAACGGATCAGGAACCACTGACCATTGCCATTCCCAAGCAGGCCCGTGCCAAGAAGGGCGACGTGGTTCTGACGATGGATGGTACCCGTCTGGTTTATGCCATCGTGACCGACATCAAGAACCCGCTGAAGCCGACGGTGGTACTGATGAACGCCGAGTATGAGGATAACGACGACGGTACGCCGAAAGTGGAGAGCAAGCAACTGGAGAGCGGCACGTTTGCTATTGTGAAGGCACAGGGATGGACGCCTGGAGCTCGTGTGGCAATCAAGTCGAGTCGCTGGCACATAGGTAAGATGGTCTGCGAGAAAGACGGCAAGGTACTCGTGCTGTTGAAAGGTGAGGTGCAGGCTTTCAAGAAAGCCGACGTGAAGCTGTTGCCGCTGAAGGAGTTGCTGAAGCCTGGTGATGAAGTGAAAATGACGCGTGCCAGGATGTCGACGATGTGCATGGATGGCTGGAAGGTGAAGAAAGTCAATGCAGGTATAGGCCGCGTGTGGATTACTTTTGGACCTGATGCTTCACCGAAGATAGTCGGTCTTGTGGATGTGACGAAAGCTATTAAAGACTAAAGATATAATACCATTACAAAATTTCAAAGCCCCTATGAGGAAAATCCTAGCCCCAATCGCTGGTGGCGACTATGGTGGCGGCTTCGACTAGTCGAAGAATTTGAGCCGACTGTTTGGTCGGCTCAATCTTTTTTTGTAATTTTGCACCCAAAATCTCAGAAATATGAATATAGAAGCATTGATTAGCAAGGCTGCAGGCGAGGCTGTAAAGGCACTCTATGGCATGGATGCCACAGAAAAGATGCTGCAGCTTCAGAAGACAAGGAGTGAGTTTGAGGGAAACCTGACATTGGTGGTGTTCCCCTTCGTAAAGGCCGCCAAGAAGAGTCCTGAGCAGACCGCCCAGGAGATTGGCGAATATCTGGTGAACAACTGTTCGGCAGTAGAGAAGTTCAATGTGGTAAAGGGCTTCCTGAACCTGAGCATCGGCGACGGTGCATGGGTAGAGTTGCTCAGTGCCATCGACAAAGATGACCATTTCGGAACGAAGCGCGCTGACGAGAACTCTCCTCTTGTCATGATTGAATACTCATCGCCCAACACCAACAAACCCCTGCACCTGGGTCATGTGCGTAACAACCTCCTGGGTTGGTCGCTGGCGCAGATTATGGAGGCTAATGGCAACAAGGTGGTAAAGACCAATATCGTGAACGACCGCGGTATCCATATCTGTAAGTCTATGCTCGCCTGGCTGAAGTACGGCAATGGAGAGACACCAGAGACCAGCGGCAAGAAAGGCGACCACCTGATTGGCGACTACTATGTAGCTTTCGACAAGCACTATCGCGAGGAGGTCAAGGAACTCGTGGCACAGGGCATGGACGAGGAGAAGGCCAAGCAGGAGGCTCCGCTGATTAAGGAGGCTCACGAGATGCTCGTCAAGTGGGAGCAGAACGATCCTGAGGTGCGTGCCTTGTGGGAGAAGATGAATAACTGGGTATATGCTGGCTTCGACGAGACCTACAAGAAGATGGGCGTTGGCTTCGACAAGATATATTACGAGAGTCAGACTTACCTCAAGGGTAAGGCCAAGGTGGAGGAAGGACTCGCCAAGGGTCTCTTCGAGCGCCACGACGACAACAGTGTATGGGCAGACCTTACTAATGAGGGGCTTGACCAGAAATTGCTGCTCCGTTCTGATGGTACCTCTGTTTATATGACGCAGGACATCGGTACTGCCGAGATGCGTTTCCAGGACTATCCCATCGACAAGATGATCTACGTGGTGGGTAATGAGCAGAACTACCACTTCCAGGTGCTCTCTATCCTGCTGGACCGTTTGGGTTTCAAGTGGGGTAAGGAACTCGTTCACTTCTCTTACGGCATGGTGGAACTGCCCAATGGTAAGATGAAGAGCCGTGAGGGAACTGTTGTTGACGCCGATGACCTGATGGAGTTGATGGTCGAGGATGCCTACAAAACCTCGATGGAACTGGGTAAGTTCGACGATATGACTGAAGAGGAGCGCCGCGAGATTGCACGTATCGTGGGTATGGGTGCCCTGAAGTATTTCATTCTGAAGGTCGACGCTCGCAAAAACATGCTGTTCAACCCCGAAGAGAGTATTGACTTCAACGGCAATACGGGTCCCTTCATCCAGTACACTTACGCCCGTATCCGCTCAATTATGCGCAAGGCTGCTAATCATAATTCTCAATTCTCAATTCTCAATTCTCAATTGAGTGAGAAGGAAATCGAACTTATCCAGAAACTGAGTGAGTTCGGTGCTGCCGTGGAACAGGCAGGAAAGGACTATAGCCCCTCTGGTATTGCTAACTACTGCTACGAGTTGACGAAGGTCTTCAACCAGTTCTATCACGACTTCTCTATCCTCAACGAACCCGATGAGCAGAAGAAGGCCGTGCGCCTGATGCTGGCCAAGAACGTAGCTAAGATTATTAAGAGTGCTATGGCTCTGCTCGGCATCGAAGTACCCGAAAGGATGTAATAATAAGAAAACAACTTAAACAACTAAGGACAACATAGGTTCAATTAAGAAGTTGTTAAAGTTGTCTGTGTTGTCTTTGAAAAAAAATGAAGGTTCCTGTCAATCCTCCAGATTACCGTAACGACACGGTTCTGCCCTTGCCACTTGAGGTAAGGGCAGACGCGTGGGCTGTCGATGCTGCATGTAGTGGTAACCCTGGCCCTATGGAATATCAAGCCATCGACTTAGCCACAGGTGCCCGTGTGTTCCATTTTGGTCCCATAAAGGGTACGAACAACATCGGTGAGTTCCTGGCTATTGTTCACGCCTTAGCCCTTTGTTGGCAGCAGGGTCTATACGACAAGACGATCTATAGCGATTCTTACAATGCCATTCTTTGGGTGAATAAACGCAAATGTAAGACAAAATTAGAGCGTACTCCAGAGACAGAGAAATTGTTTCAAATTATTCTTCGTGCAGAAAATTGGTTAAATACGCACAACTTCCGCAATCCTATCATCAAGTGGGAGACACAGAAGTGGGGTGAGGTACCTGCCGATTTCGGTAGGAAGTAATCGTATTCCCGTCATAATCCTTTTTCGATATCAACGTCACCTCTGCAGGCAGCTTGGGTGCTGGTGTGCCGTCATCTACCGTGAAGGGAGCTGTCTCGACACGTATCTCGTCCCATAGTCCTGCCTCGATAAACGACTCATGTGTTTGTCGACCGCCTTCGACAATGAGTGACTGGATGCCGTGCTGATAGAGGTCGTCCATCAGTTGTGCGATAGGACGGTCGTGTGTCAAAACAATACGCTTAGGATTCGGACCGTGCCAATAGCGGACAGTTAGCTGAGGCTGGTCACGATCGTAGGTGGTATGTCCAACGAGTATGGCATCCTCCTCGGCACGAAGCTGATGAGAAAGCATTTGCGTTTGTTCGTTGCTAATCTGTAAAGGCTTGAAAAGGTCGTCAATATAACCATTGGCCGTTTGTGCCCATTTCAGGATGATGTACGGACGGTGCTCGCGATGATAGGTAAAGAAACGGCGGTTCAACCATTGGCACTCCTTTCCCAGTACCCCCACCGTTACCTCGATACCTGCATCTTTCAGCTTCTTGATGCCGCGTCCTTGTACCTCGGCAAAGGGGTCGATGGTACCAACCACCACCCGTCGTACACCTTTCTTGATAATCAGGTCGGCACAAGGCGGTGTCTTGCCATAATGAGAACAGGGCTCTAATGATACGTAGATGGAGGCATCTTTCAACAACGCTTCGTCCTCAGGACTGACGCTGGCAAAGGCATTGACCTCTGCATGTCCCTCACCACAGCGCACATGGTAGCCCTCGCCAATAATGCGCCCATTGGCTACGATGACGGCACCCACCATCGGGTTTGGTCGTGCCCCCTGAATCCCATTTGCTGCCAGTTGAATGCAGCGCTGCATGTATTTTTCGTCTACGAATATTTGGTTGTCTCCCATAAAATGATTATTTTTGCAGTATGAATTACAATGAACTGTGGCGCCAGCTGGCGCAAATCTACGACGAGGGCGAGGCCAAGGCCATTGCCCGTATGACGTATGAAGAGCGCTTTGGCCTCACGTTGTCAGATATTTACCTCGGCAAAGATACACAATTATCCGCAGACTGCCAAACAGAATTGGAAGAAATCGCCAAGCGTCTGTTACAAGGCGAGCCCATCCAGTATGTTTTAGGACAGACAGACTTTTGTGGACGCACATTTATGGTCAACGAACACGTGCTGATTCCTCGTCCTGAAACGGAGGAACTTTGTCAATGGGAGCCTCTCCCCCTGCCCTCTCCAAAAGGAGAGGGAGCCAAAATTCTGGATATTGGTACAGGCAGCGGGTGTATCGCCATCACGTTGGCGGCGATGTATCCACAGGCTGAGGTCACAGCGTGGGACATTTCCCCAGAAGCATTGGAAGTGGCCCGCGAGAATGCCAAACGTCACAACGTCCACGTATCCTTCGAACAGGTCGACATTCTCTCAATTCCCCCCCTCTACATGGAGGGGGACAGGGGGGAGGCTCTTTCTTTAATCGTCAGCAATCCCCCATATATATGTAATAAGGAACGCGAGGCAATGGAGGCCAATGTGTTGGAGCATGAACCGCATACAGCACTCTTTGTGCCCGACGATGACCCGTTACTATTTTATCGGGCTATTGCCCAATACGGACAATCGGCATTGAAGGACGGCGGCTGGCTCTACTTTGAAATCAACCCCCTTTATGCGAATGCCCTCATAGAAATGTTAGGTATGATGTCGTATCACAATATCGAAATCAAAGAAGACCAATACGGCAAACAACGAATGATAAGAGCACAAAAGCAGTGAAAAGTGAAGAGTGAAGAGTGAAGAGTGAAAAGTGAAAAGATAATGAAAACGGAGAACGATGCATATTTGACGCTGGCAGCTCTTTGTGCACAAGCTGAGCACTGCCAATATGAGATGCTGGAGAAGATGCGCCGCTGGGAACTGCCCGACGATGCGCAGGCCCGCGTGATGGCCAAGCTGATTAAGGAACGCTATGTTGACGACGAACGCTATGCCCAGGCTTTTGTCAAGGACAAGATACGTTATAATAAGTGGGGGCGTCGTAAGGTGGAGCAGGCCCTCTGGCAGAAACGTATCGACGAGGATATCCGCAAGCGTGTGCTCGATGCGGTGGACGATGACGAGTACCTCAGCATATTACGCCCGCTGCTGAAACAGAAACGCAAAACCATCAAGGCCAACAGCGACTATGAGCTAAATCAGAAACTGATGCGTTTCGCCGTGGGTCGTGGCTTTACGTTTGACATCATCCGACAATGCATAGATGTGGAAGATGAATTGGTGGACTAGGATACTCGATTTCATCTCGCCCCGTCTCTGTGTGGTCTGTGGCCGCCGTCTGTCACCCACCGAGCGAAGCCTCTGTGCCGTGTGCCAACTCCACCTGCCTCGCACGGCCTTCCAGTTCTCGCCCGACGACAATCCGATGGCCCAGCTCTTTTGGCATCTGGCACCCGTTCAGCGTGCCGCAGCCTTCATCTACTACCAGTCTCATTCCGAGATGGCTCAGATGGTGTATCAATTAAAGTATCGCAACAGTCCTGATGTCGGCGAGGATTTGGGACGACTGATGGCTACGGACATGTCGTTGGCTCACTATTTCGACGGTATCGACCTGCTGGTGCCCGTTCCGCTGACCGTGAAACGACAGCGACAGCGCGGTTACAACCAGAGTGAGATGCTGGCACGTGGCATCAGTGATGTCACCCATCTGCCCGTTGTTCCCAAGGCATTGAAGCGCCAGGTGTTTCGCGAGAGTCAGACACATCTCAGTCGTCATGAACGTCAGGAAAATGTGGATGGCATCTTCGTCACTGCTGATGCTGCGACATTGAAAGGCCGCCATGTATTGCTTATTGACGATGTCTGTACCACGGGCGCCACACTGACTGCCTGTGCACAGGCCCTAGCCTCCATTGAGGGTATCCGCATCAGTGTGCTTACCTTAGGTTTTACCAAGAATTAAGAACTTTGCAACCGAGTTGCAACACCTTTTGCCTACCTTTGCACCCAGAAACGAATAAATGCAAAAGATATGGCACATCAACACGAACATCATCATTGCGAAACCTGTTCGCATGAACATCATCATGAACACCATCATGAACATCATCACGAGCACAACCTACGGGTGCAACTTTCAATCATAATAGCGACAGTTAACCTCTTGATACTGGCCTATTTCATTGAGCAACGCCTGACGTTGCCTACATGGCAGCTGCTGCTGGTATATTTGGTCCCCTATCTGCTGATAGGATACGAAACGCTGCGTGAAGCATGGGAAGGTATTACCAAGGGCGACATGTTCAACGAACATTTCCTGATGTCGGTGGCCACCATCGGTGCCCTCTGCATAGGTTTCCTGCCTGGTGCCGAGACTGAGTTCCCTGAGGCCGTCTTCGTTATGCTGTTCTTCCGGGTTGGCGAACTCTTCGAGGGCTATGCCGAGGGTAAAAGTCGCGATAGCATTGCCCACCTGATGACTATCCGGCCTGATGTGGCGCATGTGGATGTAAGAGGGCAGATGGAAGATGTAAGACCTGAAGAGGTTGAGGTTGGTGCAACCATCGTCATTCGTCCTGGCGAGAAAGTACCGTTGGATGGTGTGGTTGTTGAAGGCACATCTGCGCTGAATACCGTTGCCCTGACGGGCGAGACACTGCCTCGTGACATTACAGTTGGTGACGAAGTTATTTCTGGCTGTGTCAACCTGTCGGGTATGCTTCGCGTGCGTACCACGAAAGTCTTTGGCGAGAGCACCGTGTCGAAGATTATCCGTTTGGTGGAGAACGCTGGCGAACACAAGTCACAGAGCGAGACCTTCATTACCCGCTTTGCCCGTATCTACACGCCCATCGTGGT
>Ga0265298_10001583_pt1 | contig 33720 bp, 34 predicted proteins | sample AusTroGonzalo_MG_3_FD_193486 | JGI IMG/M metagenome (GOLD analysis project Ga0265298, IMG submission 193486) | Bovine rumen microbial communities from tropical cattle in Woodstock, Queensland, Australia - Gonzalo_01 | ecosystem: Host-associated > Mammals > Digestive system > Stomach > Rumen ... | reverse complement strand
CATAGTAAGTGACCTCAGCTACGCAGTTCTGAGGAATCTTCCACTGGCACTCGTAAGCGAACGAGATAGTGCACTGCTGTTCTGGATAGGCGAACGGAACGACATCATCACCATAGAGTCTCTTAGCCTTCTTGATAGGAATGTAGTTGATGACAGCGCCTTCTTCAGCATCAGATCCATCACATGTGACGCATGTAGGATCCATTGCTATAGAATCGATGTGCTTTGCTGACTCAAGAACAAGCTTTGCAGCTCCATTGTACTCATCCTGAATAGTCGTGATGATTCCAAATCCGTAACCAGTGAGACATTCTTTTCTGAATGCGTCGATCATTGCAGACTTAGAGTCTGAATCTGATTCGAAGTTGTCGATAGCTTCCTGAATTAGATCCATCGGTTTTTCTTTGTCGACGAGCTCACAGTGCCAAGGTGAGTTAGATACTGGAGATGAGATAGCGTTAGCCATCGTGTTCCAGTTGTTCATAGCGAGATTTCTTCTCTTCTTTCTCTTCCATTCAGAAACTAGAGTGTCGTCCCAAAAGTCACCTGAGTATCTTCTCAGATCGGTGAGAGCACGATTGATGGCTCTAGAGTAACGTGAAGAAGATCTCTTCAGGAAGTCGTTACAATCCTGAAGAATCTTGTTCTCATCTAGCTCTGGTTGAAGAGTTTCGTTTGTCATTTCATCCATTTTTAAACCTCTCAAATTCCTCAGTTATTTATCCTGCTGGTGTGGTCTTTCCTAGATCGTCGAATCTGTATCTGTACGTTACACTTCCGTGGAAGCAATCTCCTCTTTCACGGTAATTGTAGAGTGCATCGTTGAGTGAAGATGACCAGTCATCGATGTCGTCATGGTCACAATATCTGATGCCAGTGTAGTGATACTTCAGAGGACGAATACTACTGAAAGTAGCCCTCTGAGCGTTTCCATCAACAGCAGTCTGAAGCATAGAGCTACCTACTCTGAACTCCTGCATGTAGAATGGCCAGTTGTCATTTTCTGCTGGTCTCAAGAACACCTGAACAAAAGCTTCGATCTGAACTGGAGTTCTCGGTCTCAGATACGGAAGTCTGAACAGTTTATCGACTGGAATTGTAACATCCTTGAAGTTGAGAATCCAGTAGATGTCGTAAGCTACATCTCTCTCAGGCGCAGATCTTCCATCCCTGACAATCCAACAGCCAGTAGAGTCTGTAGTTCCAGGAACATTAGTCATGAAGTTGTTCTGATAGTCATAGCGACCCTGAGAACATGTAGTGTATGTATAAGGTATGAAGTACGTTATCTCATCTTCGAAGACAGGACAGCCACCAGTGTTTCCTTGATACTTGAAGCCAGAGTTGTCAGCGAATCCAGCCTTGCTAACTCCGTTCCAGAGACTATCGTCGATGAAGTTATGGTCCGAAAGGTTGTTACAGAACTTACCATAGAGACCAAGGCTACTAATAGAATAGTAGTCAGCTCCACTTACTGGTGCAAGAAATACCTTAGCGTTCTCGCCGACGAATATGTTAGCGAAGAACTCGCCACACCAGAAATAGCCTTCATAACCGCTCGGTGGAGTCCAGAACTCAGGATACTGATAGATTCCAGTATGAATTCTACATCCTATCATCTTCACCTGTCTGTACAGATTCTGACGATTGTAGATAGAGCAGCTGAGATACTGAGGTTCGATTCCAGGAGTGTTGAAGGTAGCATGAACTTCTACATTGTCAAGGTAGAGCGAAGTGAGTGCCTGAATAGGAACTGAAGATGTGATGGATCCTCTTCTGAGAGCGAAGTCACTCACAGTAAGTTGTGTTCCATTAGTGATGTTCAGCCAGCAGTCAATGAAGTTCAAGAACGGAGTCGTTCCTGCGACATTGATTCCACCAGATACGTTGTGAAGCTCAGCGTTTCCAGCTAGAGTTACGTTGACGAAAGAAGCATTCTCAGCTACGCATCCTGCAAGAAGTGTCTGACCAGTGATGGTGCTCTCGTTAAGGTCACCATAGTTAGACTCATTCTGCTTGTTCTTCAGAATGATGTAGTTGTTCGGATTGTTGAAGTTAGTGAGAACGATTCTGTTGTTGAATGACTGAAGATTTGACCAGTCATAGTCCTCTATGAACCACTCTTCCTTCAATTCAGTGTTCTCGATAGTGATAGTCGAGTTGAACTTTCTCACAGACTCGATGTCACAGTCGAATAGTCTCGTGTTTGTGTTAGGAGAAACCTCGAAGATGACATGCTTGTACTGAAGGTTGATAGGATAGTTAGTGTCAACGATCATCGTGTCGAAGTTAGAACTCTGGCTCATCTGCCAAGAGAGTCTAACTGTCTTACATGTAAGAACGGTTGATCTGTTCATGAAGAACGGATCACCATTCCATTCACCAGTGATGCTTGAGTTGCCAGAGTCAATGAACTTGACTCCATCAGCGATGTCAATCTCATCAACAGTAGCGTTGAGAGAGTCATACTTGTAGTACTTGTAGTCACCATATCCAGAGAAGTAAGGACGAACCTTCATCTCGTCGCAGTACTGGAACCAGACGCTCATCTGAGATGTCTGATCTTGCATGTTCTGAGTGTTGCTCGGAAAGACTCCGAAGTGACGACAGTCACAGTGTTCTGTCGGACAAACCATGATCCAGCGTCCAGTCAATCTCTCATTAGACTTGATTACTGATCCGCCATTGTCGTTCGTCTCTAGTCTGTCATTCCAGATGTAGTTGATAGGCTCTTTGTCGCCTGCTGAATTGTAGCCTAGAAGCGTAATGACTTTGTATTGATTGATCTCTGGAACTGCTGTAGGATTGAGAGATCTCAGGCTAGCGATAGAGTCAACAGCCATAGCAGCATCACCTGTTATGTGAATGTCGAGGTCTTGCTGAGATTCTCCTGTGTACTGTAGAAGCCATAGAGATGTGTCAGATGTGTCGATAGAGTTTCTCTCGATGTTAGCGAAAGAACCTGTACCGATGTACTTGTAGAAGTATGCGACTACATCTTCTTCAATGAAGATCTGCTTCTCGGATCTTCCATACTCATCAGTCAATTGAGGATTCTGAATAGCAGTTCCGTCAGAGTCGTAGATGTCAGCATTAGTGTTGCCATCCTTGACCATGACCTGAATGCATCCTTGTAGAATCTTTCCGCTATTGTCGAGATAGCGATTCCAAAGGTCTAGATTTCTCACTTCTTACCTCCGTTTTTCTTTAGCCAGTTAGAGTAAGACTGGTTTGGATCCTTTAGCCATCTTTCATAAGCTTCCTTGACCATCGGATCGTATGAAGCTTCTTCTGGCGCAAACATAGGACTCCAACTATTTCCATAAGTATTTATCAGCCACTTGATGTCAGCTTCTCTTGTGTCCTTCGGCATGAAGTCGAACTTTTGAGGAACAGTCTCTTGAATTAGATTTCTCTCTATTCCTCTACCACCGAAGTGAAGTCCTAGCTTGACAGCTTTAGCTTTCCAATCTGGCTCAATCATAGATCTCTCATACTGAGCAAGATCTTCAAGAGATACATCCTTGTATCTTGGATTGAGATCACCAGCTTCAGAGAACGGCTTAACTGTAGGATCGCCAGTTCTTAGGTCAATCTTAGGCTCTTCATTTGCTACGGTCTTGATGTAGTCAGTGTTTGCAGCATCGAGTGCTTCATCAGCTTCTCTGTTCATAGAGCTAGCAGCCTTTCTGCCTTCTCTTGAAGACTGAACCTTTGGATTCTCTGCTATCATGACTGCTGAAGATTTCTGACCTCTAGCGCTCTTGATAGCTTCAAGCTTTGCCTTGATTGCTGGATTCTGTGTCTGTTGATAGAGATCAAGAAGTTCCTTCTCTGTAAGATTGTCAGGATTTATGTTCTTCAATCTCTCAAGCTCTTCTCTAGCAACCTTTTGAGCAGCCTCGATCTCATCAGCATTGACAGATCTTTCAAGATCCTTCATGAACTTGGTGTTCTCGATAACTCTTCCACCTTTGCCTAGCTTACTCTTCAGCATACCATAGCCAACCTTAGCTGGCTTCTCCAAGAAGTCTGGAATGACTGCTCCACCTACATCGAATAACGTAGGCAAAACTTCTACTGGTTCATCACCATAGATTTTCTGACCAGCTCTTATTGCTGGACCTGCTAGAGAGAAAGGAAACGGTGCGAAGTCAGCTGCTCCTGCAGTCTTACCTAGAGCTTCCTGAATGTAAGCCTTTGTATCATCTCCTTCGATGTGAGCCTTTCTTGCAAGCTCATTAGCTAATTGAGAATTGAAGTAGCTGTCATCTTTAGCTCTAGTTACTTGTCCATAGTTCTTAGATGCATCTTCATATCTCTGACGATTGATCTCTTCGACAGCTCTTCTCTGATCCTCACGGAACTGATAGTACTTCTTGAGATCGTCTTCAGTGAAGTCATTCTTATCAAGAATGCTTATCATCTTAGCTTTAGAGATCTTTGAAAAGTCTGGATTCTTATTGTAGATCTCTTCCATCTTCTTCTCTGGAGCCATTGTAAGATCGTCGATAGAATCGAAGTTGTTATTCCATAGACCTTCTTCTTCAAGAACGTTCCAGTTTCTCTCAATCCAGCCAAGCTTGTCTTCTGATTTAGCAAACATTCTAGCTACTTCAGGATCGATGTTCTGAAGTACTTCTCGGATCTTTGCGATCTTCTTGTCTGTCAATCTAACAACATTTGACATTTCTTACCTCGATTATTCTTAGTTCTTGATTCTAGATGCTAGACTAGATGAACCTTTAGATCCAGATCTCTTCTTTGGAATAACTACTCTGTTTCCTTTCGGATCAATAAGGCTCCATTCGTTTCCGCTAGGAACTGAAGAGTATCCTAGATTGTGAAGAATTGGTGCAACTTCTCCAGTCTTTGTGTTGAAGGACATGATTGCATTATTTACAGCTTCCTTGTTCTCCATCATCTTTCTAGCCTTCTTCTCAGCTACATCTAGATCAGCGAGACGACTGATTACTTCATTAGTCTGATATGGAAGAAGAGCCTCTCTAGCTTCTGCGATCTCGTCTAGAGTACTGTTCTCGTTAACGTTCTTGTAGAATGCGAGATTGTATGCAGGAGTCTTCTTCGGATCATATTCAGGAGTCTCTACAGCTGTAGATTCTTCAGGCATTCTTCCAGTAAGCTTCATCAGATCGTTGTACTCGTTGTTGGCGAGATCAAACTCCTTCACTGCGCTAGCGATAGCTACTGGATCACCTTCAGCTTGAGCCTTGCTGAGCATTGACTGAGCAAACTTTCTTCTCGTCGAAGATTGCTGAAGTTTAAATTCAAGATCAGATGCATTCTTAGACTCTTGAGCAGCACGAGCTTCCTGAGCTAGACGAAGAGCATTCTCAAGCTGTCTCTCCTGCATGAGTCTCTGATTAGCCATCTGAGCATCCTGCATCTCACGAGCACGGACAGCGTCATAGTAGCCTTTGTAGAGATCACTCTTGCCTTCGGTGATGTAGTCGAAGATTCCTGGAGAAAGCATTCCTCTCTCAGGTAGAGACTTCTCCATCTCTACTCTTGCTCTAGCTTCTGCGATCTTCTGATCCAGATCTAGCATCTGTTGAAATTTCTCATTCATTATCTTCCTCCAAGGAGCTTGTTCATTGCAATTCTGTAATTGTTCCAGTCTGCCTCATTAGCGTTAGAGTTTCCAGGAAGAGCATAGACTTCACGACCATAAGTCGGAGCATATCCAGTATGTCCATAGCTAGTCGAACCGACGATAGAGCTGTAGTTGTCAGGAACAGCCTTCGTGTAGTCAGCCATCTCCTCAGCAGCTTTCTGTTGTTCAGCTTCTATGAGAGCAGCTTTCTGTGCTTCTAGCTGAGATAGTTCAGCAGCAGCTCCAGATCCGCCATAAGCCATAGCAGCTGTTCTTCCTAGCATCTTCAATCCTTCGACGATGTGCTGTGTTCTCTGGTTGTTGAGCTCTTGCTCTTCTTTGAGTCTCTGTGCTCTTCTGTTTAGCATGGCATCTAGAAGAGAGCCATACTGAATGTTGTCACGATTGTAAATTCCAGCCATTTTGAATTCTCCTTCATCGTTAGTAGAGGCTCGCCATGCTTGTTCCGTAAGCCTGAGCTGCAGCCTGCTTGTCTTGCATAGCCTTCAAGATGTCAGACTGTTTAGCATCCATAGTGTTGTAGTAGTCAGATGCAAGAGAACCTTGTAGACCGAGCTTATACTGAACAGCGTCACGAATAGCGTTGAGACGATTCTGGTTGTTAGTGATAGCGTCCTGATACTGCTGATAGTTGAACTGTCTGTCTGTGTTGAACTCAGACATAGCAGTCTTGTTTAGCTCATCAGACTTCTCAGCGACTCCCTTAGCGATGTTGAGAGCAGCACCAGTTCCTCTTCCTAGACCAGCTCCTGCAGCAGTGTGCTGGAGAGATTCAGTAGTGTCACCGATGATTCTGCTGTAGTAAGGATTGAGGAAGTCTTCCTTCGTCTTTTTATAGTTGAAGCCAGGATCTTTTGCTGCATAGCTTTCTGGATTGTAACTAGCGATAGCGTCTCTGTAAGCAGCTACATCAGATGCAGAGCCGAGCATTCCACGAGTGTCATAGTAGCCTTCAATCTTTCTGAGCATCTCGTCATAGCTCTGATTGCTCTGACCTAGCATCTTGGTCAACTGTTCAAGACCAGCAGCTCTAGAAGCTTCAGCTGCCTCTCTGTTCTTAGAGTCGTTGTATAGATTCGCCGCAGTAGTTCCAGCAGCGACAGCGCCTCCGATGATTAGTGCAGGAATCATATTTCAAGTTCTCCTTTTTGTATCAATTCCATTTCTTCAATATCAGCTGACCGAAAGCAGTTTCGTCTGATCTTAATTCAGCTGTCAAAACATTGTCAACGACCTTGAATCTTCTTCCTTCAGATGAGACTAGGAATCCATCATAGACGTTAGGAAGTCTTATTTCTACTTTAGCGCCTTTGTATAGATTTATAAAGAGAATGTTCTTAAGGATCGTAACTGAGTAGTTTGTCTCTCCTGTCTGAGCGTACTGACCTCTCAATGCCTCTAAGTTCTTGTTAGAGTCATCGTATCTGACAATTCTCAGTGTGTTGTTGAGAAGATCCATTATCAGTACCTCATCATTGGTGTAGGAGTCCAGTTGATCAGGACATTCTGAATAGAGAACGGAATGTTCTCAGTCGTAGAGATCTCGATCGTGAAGAATGATCCGAATCCAAGGCCGAATAGAGATGTGTCATACTCATATTGACCTATCTTTCCGAGATATGCATCTTCATAGTCTGACCAAGTAGATCCGTCCCAAGAGTATCTGAAGGAGACTCTCGGATTCAATTCCATGTTGTCATACTGATCGTTGAAAGAGTGCTGACCTTGGTTAGCGATCAACTTGAGCTCGTCGATGAAGAACGGCTGGTCGTTAGATACTAGGACTGCACCTCTTCTCATCTTCAGAATAGGTCTTCCATCGTGCTCACTGTACTTGTTCTCGTCCATGTAACAGAGAGCATCTTTAGTTCCTATGTAGATCTTTCCGTAAGCGAACGTAGCGTGATTGTATCTCCAGTACTCTAGTCTGTTCTTCTCGTCATAAGAAGATCTGTAATGCCAAGCATTCTGAGAGATGTCGTAGACGAAAGTCTTCTGTGAATCTTCGAATGTGATAGAGTAGAAGAGATGTTGATGTTCTTGCCAGATAGAAGAGTAAGCGTTCTGAGGATTGACGATCTGAGCTATTTCTCTTTCAATATCTTGTGTTGATACTCTGCTCAACTGTGTGTCAGAGATCATGAAGATTCCGTTTTCACCAACATCTGAAGAACCAAGGAAGATAGCTGTAGTGCTGAGAATAGCTAGAGAGTTAGGTGCCTTGATGCCGATGTTACCAGCTGCGTTGTCAGGAGAGCTGAACGGATTGTTCTTGTCGTCATTGTATGAGAATACTTGCCAAGATCTCTCACCGAATGTGTACAGCTTAGAGCCGTTAGAGCAGAGAGCGACTGTGTTGTCTGGACACCATTCAGAGTATGTGATGAATCCGTAACGAGCGAACTGAACAGTCCATACTCTGAAAAGGTCATTCACTTCAGGTGTGTCATCTGCTGTGCCGTCAATGAACTTCTTGTAAGCATCGTAGTTCGGATCATTGATGTTTCCAGCCTTGTAGTCTTCTTTCTGTTCGTCGGTTAGTGACATCCACCAGTTTATGAAGTTCTGTCTCTGTTCATAGAACAGATCAGATTCTCCATTCTGAATTTCGAAAGGATACTGATAAGAAGTGTAGAATGCATCAGTTCCTGCATCGTTGACGATCAGATAGCCATAGAGATATGCGCAATGAGTAGGTCTAATGTACTGAGACTTAGAGTTCACTCTCAACGGAAGAGCGATTCTCTTGAAGTCAGTCTGCTGATCACCAGTAGAAAGACCAGTGTCAACAGCATAGACGTTAGTTCCGTCTGTGATGATCAAATGAGGATGAGCGGATCCATAACCACCAGTCTCGACCATGTGGCATTCAGTGCCTACAGTCTCGATCTTTCCTACGCTCTCGACTCTCATGTCTTCATGAATGAGATATAGTGTCTGGTCATAGACAGCATAGAGAACTGGACGATTGTCGTATCCTCTAGAGACTCTGTACATACCACGACATTTTCCTTCAATGTCAGCAGCTTTCACAGCGCCAGAGATAGTTCTCATAGCTATGTCGCATGAAGAGTCAGACTGTTGAAGTTCTGGATACATGTTGAGAGACTCGCCAAGACCTATCTTAGCGAGATTGCTCTTAGTGATACCACCACAGATGTTAGAGATGATCTTTGCATTTGCCATGACTCATCTCCTCTAGAACCATGTTCCACCTAGCAGCTCATCTTGAGTCATCGTATGTTCTCCAATGCCGAAGTTATACGGAGATCTTGATAGGATTCTGTCTTCTGCCTTTGGCGTTCTGACATTGTCGACCATGACTCTCACTTCAGTCTCAAGTCTCTGCATCTGAGCATCATCCAGTCTCGGGAACTGAATAGCGAGCTTGTGAGCTAGAGCAACGATGAGAAGCTCAGCATAGTTCTCTGGAATAGGAAGTTCATCGTCGATGTCGAACTGAATAGTCTCATTGTAGTTGATCTTGAGCATCCAGTTCTGAGAAGCTACGACTGGCTTGATCTGCATGAGCCATTCACCTTCAGCTTTCTGAGTGTAAGTGAAGACAGCAGAGTTTCTTGAGTATCTGTCATAGTCAGCTGGAGCTACATACTTCAGTTGACAGTTGTCTCGATATTCAGATCCGTTAGTAGCGACGTAGATAGAGTTGATCTTTCCTAGATTTCTGATCTTGATGTGCTTGCAGTTTACGTATCTCAACATCTCTTGGAATCTCTGAGATTCATCAGCTTGATGCCAGGACCAGAGATAGCTTCCAGAATGAGGAAGAACAGTCCAGTAACCGTTCAGATTGTCCTTAGATACTGCCCAAACGTAATTGTTGTAGTCATCTTCAGTGAGTGAATATGCGTTCAGGTCATCAATGTTGTCAAAATAGAGATTGTTTTCACCCTTAAGTGAGTCGAATTCGTCGTAGATGTGAATGTGAGGAGCCGTGTGACAAGTGAAGTAGTTCTGTGTCCAAGCAAGAAGATTGTCGTAGTTGTACTTGTCTACTACACCTTTCAGCAGTCTGAAACCAGTCTCTTCGATTCCGCCAGAAAGAGGCTGTCTTCTAGTGCCGACATTGCATCTGATAGCGGCCTCTTTGATTATGTCTCTTACTGCTCTCATTGATAGAGCCTCCAAATGTTTTGTTCATGACAATAAATAGAGGATCTTTCGATAGAGGCATTCTCTCACGAGAGCTCTACATCTCTAAGAAGTTGAGTCGCTTCAGCAGAGGTCGATTTTGGAAAAATCATGTCTCGAATTTCTCAATATGGTCGCTGTGTTGGTTTGTTACATACTTCGTTACAGGTATACGCATCCAATGTTACAGCATAGAAACCCGGTGGTTGACAGGTGTTACAACGTTACAACGTACTTGAGTCGGATCTTTTTATTGTATGCATACTATTACTATTCTCATTTTTTATTCTATAAAATACTATTGAGAAGTAGGTAGTAACGTAGTAACAAATAACACTCAACTACTCTTAACTCTAGCAATGGCAAGGACTTATCGCTGATACAACCTTTTAACGGTCAGGAGGTATACAGGTGACATCGGATCGTAACACAGATTGTAACACACCAGCACAACTCTCATGAGAGTTCTACATCTCTAAGAAGTTGAGATACCTGTCTGAGATTTCTCTAGCTCTATCAGCTTCTTGTAAGACAGATCCGTGATTCATAGCATAGACGCCTAGAGCGAGTGAGTCTGATTCATCAGGAGAGTGTCCCAAAAGCTCTTTTATTTCAGATTTCTTTACAAGTTGAAGCTTACCAGACTGATTAACGAAGCAAGTCGTATAGCTGAGCTGTGTCTTTATGTCATCGTTAGAAATGTAGAGTCCTTCTTTGATAGCGATAGAAGTCTCGCCATACATCTCAGCTCTAGCGTTAGCGTATCTGTCTTTGTCATAAGGAGCATTAGCGAAGTTGATTCCTACAGCATCATGATGCTTTGCTTTGAGAAGATCAAGAAGGCCACAAGATGTAGAACCAGTGACATCTATGTAGGTGCACTTGATGTTCCATTTTCTGATCAAATTTTCAGCTACTTCACAGAGATGAATAGAGTCAGCCACTTGGATCTTGATCTGTTCTTCGATTCTGAACTTAGAAACGACAGTGAGTACGTTGTTGTCGCATCCGAGACCAGACAAGTCGATTCCTAGATAGTAGAACTTTGATGTGATTCCAGTGTCAGCTCTCGGATAATCTTTGAGCTGAATGATAGATGCGTCAGAGTCTAGATCAAGCATCACGCCTTCTAGCTCTTGTTGGAGCATATCGTCGTTTACGATGCTCTTTTTCATCAACTCAATCTGTTCATCCGTGATGAATGTATTGTCTCTAGTACGTGCGTGTATGAGCTCTACATTGTCAGGATGCTCTTTACAGTACAAGTTCAGCCAAGATCCTCTTCTAGGAGTCGAGAGAAGTCTGATGTAGCCTTTGATTCCTTCACCTCTCAAGCAAGGAGCTAGAACTGTGAATAGGTTATTTGGAGATAGTGCAGCTTCGTCACATACTGCTAGAGAGATCTTAGTTAGACCACGAATTGCCTCAAGATTTTCATAAGAAGCACCATAGATTACACTGTTTCCGTATGTGATCTTCATGCTCTGTCTGTGAAAGTAGTAAGGAACTTTCATTTCGTCTAGACGAGCAAGGATCTCAGTGAATAGAACTTCATGCAGCGACTTGAATGTCTGAGCTAGAGCGATGACTCTCTTTCCTTCCAAGAAGTACTTTGAGATGAGAAGAGAAGCAGCGTATGATTTTCCTGCTGCTCTTCCGCACACCATGTAGCAGATCGGTGCAGTGCTCTGCATCAACTTCATCTGGTGACTGAATAGTTTGTAGTTTAGATTCATATTACATCATAGAGAAAGTTACGTTTATCGACTTTCCTTCAGAGTCAGTAGCAGTAGCTTTCAATTCCTTTGTCTCTTTTTGCCATCTAGACTTGTCTCTGACAGCTAGAATGTCCATGTACTTCTTAGCGAGACGAGTGTTAGTCTCGGTCAATGCTCTCTTAGTGAGTTCATTTCTAGCACGAAGAAGCTTGTCCATGTACCACTCATCAGTGATCTTGTCTCTGACAGTGCCTACTGGAGCATACTTCATGCACAGCTCTTCATATTCATCTCTAGAGTCTGTCGAGAATAGACCAGAAGTCAAGTCGATGTTGATCTCTGGAATCTTGATTACTGAGCCATTCTTTCCGACATACTCGTTGCATAATGTGACATGAGTGAATGTCTGATTTAGCCAAGCTGTTAGGGTCATACATCTTCTCCAGCTCTAAGAGCGTCTCTGCGATTCATTTGAACGAGAAGCATTCTGATAGCCTGACACTCTTTTAGGATCTCTTCAGCGAAGTTGATAGTGTCTTCTCCGTTGTCATCCGTTAGCTTCTTAGCTTCTCTTCTCAATTTTAGTCTCTCTGCATGTGTCATTTGATTTACCTCATTTCAATAGAGGATTTCTTCCTCATTTCAATAGAGGATTTCTTCCTCATTTCAATAAATAGAGAGCTTTCTCTCGAAATTTGAGAAGAGCTATGAGAGCTATCGTACGATCTTGTCACCGAATCTCAGCTTCTCACAGCACTCATTGTTGATGTCATACCACTCTTCTTTGGACATGTATCTCTTGAGATTGTGCTCTTCGTAGTACTTGTCTACATTGCAGAGGAGAGGTCTGTCATCGTAGATCCTGCAGATCCCCTTCTGCTGATCCAACCATTTACAGACGCCGTCACCTCTATCTAAGAAGTCTGATTTTACGTGTCTGCAACATGGCGCGTCACATTTTGAACAGTCTAGTGGCATATTACACCTTCTCCTCTTCCTTCATCTTCTGGTATATGATCTCGTCCAAGTCTCTCCAGCACGGAATGTAGCTCGGAATCTCTGCCTCTGACTCAGCAGGATAGCGCTGTTTCCACTCTTCAGGTGTGAAGATAGGTCTAGTGTAGTACTGAGCGTCCTTGATCTTCTGTAGCTGCTGTAGAATGAAGATGTCTTCAAGCGATCTTTTCTTCTTGTCCATTGATCTTACCTCTTTTCATTGCTAGTTTTACTAAGTTAGATAAAATTCTTGCCCTAAATATTTGAGGTGTTTCACTAAAGTTTCCATATTTCCAGACCTCTGGAAGAACATCAGTGCAAGATAGAAATTTGCCATTTGCCCAAAGTGATATTCTATATGTCTCAGTCATCGGTGTTCGTCTAAATAAACGTTCTAGAATCTTCTCTATTATAGTAAGAGAAGATTTAGGTTTTCTATAGGAATGAACCATGATACCTGCACATTCATATCCATATTCAGTTAAATCTATGTATCTTGCTGCAATTGGTTTTAGATCTTCTTTTCTAGGAAAATTTTCATACGTTTCATTGTCCATTGTTGTACCTCTCTTAAGCATCCTTACTTCTCTGTCGAGGATACTATTCAATTTATGATTGATGCCGTATCTCAGCTCTATTCTAGATTCAGGAGATCCACTAAAAAAGAATGAATAATCGACAAAAATTTTAGCAGTCTTGTTAATCATGTCGTCGAACATCGTGAACTCTATACTGTCAAGCTCTGGATGCCTGATCTCATTTGGTGTTCTCATTGTTGTACCTCTACTTTATATATCAGATCTTCTGACCTTGTTCGAGGAGACGAACTGAGAAGACGATAGTAGCTCCATTCTCATAGACTTCCTTAGTGAGCATCTCAGTGCCTTCTTTCTTGTGTCGAGCGAGAATCTCGTTGTGCTTCTTCCAGTACTCAGTCTCTTTGATGTTCCAGAATAGAGTGTTGAGTCTCTCTGAGATGAATGCGTAGAATCTTCTCTGATAGTCAGTTGATATGTTCTTTCCTTGTCTCTGAGTGAATGTATCTCCACCTCTCTCTGCATAGTCAATTCTGAGCCAGTACTCGATGTCTGGTCCTGTTATGTCAACCATCTTCTTGATGTAGAAGTTCTGGAAGTTGAGCCATTGCTGAATGATGGTCTTGTCTGCGTAGAACAGGTTGTATGGAGCGAATAGAGTGCTCTTAGAGAGCGAATCTGAGTACTCCTTAGGTAACACCTTTCTGAGCAGATTTACCATCGTAGAAGAGTGATAATAAGCCGTTTGAGACATGACATCCATCGGGAATTTGAGATATGCTGCATGTCCATAGACTCCTTGTCCAGTTCCGAGAAGCTTTCTTCTGTAGTGATGAAGAGTAGCTGTATCTCCGTCTTTGAGAACTGAGACGATGTATGTCCAGGCCGGAATCTCTCCTAGCTGCCAATTGTTCACTCCTTTGACGACAGTTCCTTCCTTGACGACAGGAGCTCTGTTCTGATTCTCGAAGATGAAAGTGCACTTGACTGGATTCTCTGAGATGATAGTGAAGTCTTCTGGTTTCTCATGACAATCGAGTGGAAATGTGAAGTCCGACTTGTGCGTAAGGATAAAATGACGATGTGACATTGATGTACCTCTTATTATGTGTTATTTACAATAGTGACGTACAATAGTGACCTACAATGAGAGAAGCAGTCGTTCCGTTCGTTCCGTTAAAGCTCCATGCCCGTACACTTAGCATCCAGTTCATCATCGCTCGCTTACTATTTTGATTTCCCGTTCGCTCGCTCTTCTTCATGGATGCGTACAGTTAGGGCATTTCGCTCACACTTCACTCATCTTCACTCTGCTTCTCTTCGAGAAGGTGTTTCTGACGAAACACGATACTTTTTGATAAAAAATGAGAGAAAGAGACGAACGAAGAGAGGATCTTTCTCGTAAAGGTTAACGTTTAACTTGCAAACTAATATAATAGTGAAAGTTAGTGTAAGTTAGTGTAAGTTAGTATAAGGTTGAGATTTAACTTGCAAACTAATATATCTTATCTTTATCATATTATATTCTTTGGCAGAATAAATCTCAACCTTAAGCCAAAAATGAAAGGTCACACTATGTGATACTTCTTCTTGAGTCTTGACTTGATCTTTTTGCTCAATCCATTGTTCTTGCAGTAGGCGTTGAACTGATCAATAGTCATTCCTTCTACATTGTGCTTGCATCTTCTTGTTCTCTTGCTCTCGCACTCATAAGCTATAGTCATGTGTAAGCTATCGACGTATTCTTTGAATGTTCTCGGATCAATCATCATCTCTTCACAAGAGCTCTTCATCTCTTCCTTGTCTGTGAATAGCACTGTATTTTCGTCATAAAGGCGGTTCTGGAGGAGAGTTGACATTTGTGATAGGGTAAATCCTCTTGACTTGTATTGGCGCTTAGAACAGTCAAAATAGCCGTCGTACAGCTTCTGCTGCTCTTCATACGGCAAATGAGAGAGAACTTCGAATGACTTGAGTAGCCAGCTCTTCAGCTCATCAAGATCCTTCTCGAAGTCAGGAGTCATGATTACATTGTTCCTGAAGAGCCACTCAGCTGTGTACACCAGATCAGAAGATGTCCAGGACTCGCCAAAGTCGTGATTTAGATAGAATAGTCTCATCATTAGCTTTCCACCTATCATTCTGCACCACTTGTATCTGTGGCCTACAGCTATCTTCTTGAGTCGTCCTCTGGTCATAGATGGCGTTATGATGTCATATCTCTTGTTCTCTGCCACAGTCATCAGACCATGCTTCTTGCAGTAGTCAGCAGAGTTGAGAGAGAAGAACTCTCTCTTCTCAGTCTCTATGTAGAATCTCGGCTCTCTGTCCTTCTTAGTCCAGTTGAAGAGTCTTCTCGATTCAGGAAGGATGAAGTCTATGTCAGTATCGACAGATTCTCCGAAGAATGCTTGGTAGAAGTTGTCAGCATCTTCATCAAGAACCATGATGTCAGTTCTATCACAGACTCTCTTCTTGATCTCTTCGAACTTAGCATGAACTGCTTCTTGATAGTCGTCTCTGTCGATCGTCTTGTGAATGTCCACTAGAATGTGATACTTGTTAGGATTCATAGAGGCGCTATAGCCGACATGAATGTCCGGATCGTCTCTGAATGCATCTCTGACCTTGTCTATAGTTACTGAAGACTGATCGACATCTATCATCAGAAAGTCAGTCTCTCTGCCGACTCTGCCAATGATGGTTCCTGCGTCATGTAGAGTGCACAGATCGTCGAAAGAGCAGTCCTTCAAGTATAAGTTGTGTAGTGTGTTGCACATCTTCTTGAAGTGCTTAGCACGCTCTTTAGAGCTGTGTGTGGCGCTTATGTACTGTATCTTGCTCATGGTTCTTCTCTTCTACATGCTAAAAAGTCTTCCTCCTCCAGTACAAGCCTTTCAAATCTCGCTGGAGAAGGAAGACGAAGAGAAGACACTGATACGTGCCTGCATGAAACTCTATCATCATGAGCTATCCGAGATTGAAAGGCTTGTAGACAGCTCATCTTCTTTGATGTAATTATAGGTTATTTATAGGTGATTCTAGTTCGCAAAATTGACTTTTTTGGTCATGTTGAGAATGTTTTACATAGCATTTCAAATTCTGTGGCCATGAGAATTTTGTGGCCTTATAAATAACTTAAATTAAGAACAAGGCCATAAACGAAGGCCTTCAACAATAACCAAATGAGGTACTAAAATGATAAAAATCGAACAGCGATACAGCCAGATGAAGCACAGAGTAGAACACACCAGCGAATACTTCCAGAAGAAGGTAGAGGAGATGCATCAAGAATACCTATCTACCGGTACTCCAACGAGGAAATATCGTGTCTGGTGCCGCAAGAACGGACTCCAAGTTCCACCTTGGGCTCAAGAAGCAGCTAAGAGATACAAGGTCGAAGTCGATGTAACTGCTGATGGAACACCGAGAAGAAACGTCAGATCCTCGTCGAAGAAGTACCTGAAGAGGTTCGGAATCGAGAAGCAGAAAGGATATGTCATTCATCACTGCTTTGGATACGAGAATCGTGACAAGTTCGTCTATCTGCCAGTAGAGCTTCACAACGAGATCCACAAGTTCCTGAGATCTAAAGACATCATAGCTGACTCGAATCACTATGAGTTGATCAAAGATATGCTAGAAAGATCAGAAAAGCCGACATTCGTACACCTATAATGAAGAGGAGAAGACACAATGAAACGCGGACGTAAACCACAAACAGATGAACAGATTAGAGAGAAGTATGAAGGAAGACCGTCAAGGACTCCATATCAGATCTTCAAAAGAAGAGGAGTAGAAGTACCGGATTGGGCGATAAAGTGCCAGAAGCTCTACTCGATGAATCACTACTATGGCAATCTCGACAAGATGAGAGAGTACAAGAACAACTGGTTCAAAGAGTACAGGAACAGAGACACTAACTCAGAAGGAATTCTTCTCAGCAACATCCGAGTCAGATCACATAAGTATCTAGTGAATGAGTTAGGATTCGAGAAGATTCCAGGCTATCACATTCATCACTGCTTCACATACGATGATGCAGAGAGATTCGTCTACCTTCCATCTTGGCTTCATCACAAGATTCACAGATTCCTGAAGAGGAACGGAATCTCTGCAAAGGACGATCACTACGAAGAGATAGCTCCAATACTGAGAGAATCTAGAGTAGCTGTCTATCTGGTCAAAGATGGAAAGATCAATCAAATCCAAGCGAGGCTGTAATGACGGATGTTCAACTATCAGATGCATCAATGAAGCAGCTAGAGAAAGAAGTCAAAGAGAGGAGAAAGCTATTCGGAATCGTCTCTAAGACTTACTGCACTAGGTGCTACAAGCTCGACGCTACCTATGTATCTTCTTCAGTTATGGACGGAAGTACAGAATGTGAAGAATGCTACATAAACAGGAGAGCAACTGAGCTCTCCCGTACGATAGAGAATATCAAGAAAGTGAGACTAGAGAATGTTCGAAAGTACTTCACTACAAAGCGATTAGCTCGTGATCAAGAAGATACTTGAACTCTTTCTGGAACTCCTCTGACGGATACTCACCTTGACTCAGCTTCGAAGGATCCAGATCTGGATAGAAGTTTCTACGGAACGAGAATCCAGTTCCTCTGCACTTCGGAACTGAGTCGATCTTTTCTCCTCGTATGACATCTTTCAACTGTCTGATGAGATGGAAAATCACAAAGTCGTCTAACGGACATTCAAGCACAACTTCATTAGTGAGCTTGTCAATGATCTGTTCGACGACTTTCTGTTTGTACCACATCCACTGTCCACCTGTGAGACGGTTGTGCTGTGTACATCCCCAATCGCCATTCTCAGCGGCTTTTACAATCCTCTCGATGTAGTTTCTCGGATAGTCTTGATCGTCATCGAGAGTGATGTTGATCCAGTCTTCTATGTCATCTTTGTGAGATCTCCAAGTAGGAATGAGCTTCTGCCAGCAGTGAAGATCTTTGTCCTCGAAGTGGAACTGAACACCGAAGTCTTGAAGCTTAAGTAGAGACTCGGGAAGATCACTCAATCCGTTAGGAAAGTTCTCTCTGTCAAGATTGACTTCGACGATGTCTGGCTTTCTTGTCTGATTGAGAATAGACTGAATAGTGAGATGAGCCTGATCGACTCTCTTTGTCCATGTTGTCAATGATACGATAATTTTCATATTTTGTACCTCAGGTTTATTTACAACTGTCAAGAAATGACTATATTTAAAATGTTGTTATCCTACTCTTAACTTTAGTCCTCTGATCAATAGTGAGATTCCTTTCGAGTCGTTGAGCGTAAAAGATCAGAGGACTTTTACGTTAGAGAGAACCGATATGCCGATAGTTGACAGACACAAATCAGAGAGAATAAGCGAAGATGACATGCTAAGCAAGATGCTAGAGCTAGGAATGATAGTGAAGTCAGACTGTGGATATGTAGCATCCTACAAAGAAGATCTCGGCTTATGGTCTAGAAATAAAGCGTCTAAAGTTCTGTCAGAAGAGTTCGGGTACAGAAGGAGTACACATCATACTCCAATAGCCTTCATGAAGAAGTTCAACAGAGTATGTGAAGAGAACATGATAAAGTGGCCAAAAGGATCTGGCGGAGACAGGAGATTCTATGCTCAGAACTTCTACTCAGTATATGATGCCGAAGAAGCATTCGGAATAGATCTTGAGAAGTGCGACAGAACTCTGAGACTGAGAATTGGAAAGAGGTGGAGCAAGATTCATAGAATCAATGTCGACAAAAAAGCAGCTATCGAGAGATACAGACAGACACTGATGGCTAAGAATCCTGAGATCTTTGTGAACCCCAAGTGCCATCATTCGGATCAAACATCAGTCTTCCAGCCAGAAGACATGTCAGCAACCATCCAAGCGTTATCAATACGTTCACCTGAAGTACCTATCGAAGATGCCTCTATCGTCTGATCATCAACTATCCTTTATGAGACGTACAGAGAAGGCGTCTGTCTTATAGGAGTAGCCCGAATTCATCGATGTGCCCGTATTGAAGTAACGGATGTAGGCGTAGGTGGACGACGACTGATCAGTCGTCGTCCAGAAGCACGCGCGGCTACCTAAATAGTAGAAGGAGCCTGCGATCAGGCTACCAGCAGGAAATGCCGTAAAGCCGTAATCATCTGTACCGTTTCTGTTTTCGTTCCAGCCATACGTACTCTTAAGCTTCTTTCCTGGAGCTGATCCTATGTATGTAGCCAGAGCATCAAATTCTGCTGTTGAAGGTAAATGCCAACCTTGAATAGTAGCAGCAACTCTTACAGCAGCAGCCCAAGTGTAGTAGTACTCTGTAACGTCTCCTTGTCCATAGTTGACTGTCTGAGTGTAGATTCCTCCTTGACCATCATCAATAGCCAAGTTCTTACTCATCCAGACCTGATTGCCTATAGTAACTTCATCGAATGAAGGAGGTTCTTCTATATAGGTTCCAAGTACACTGTTTCCAAACTTAGAGACTTTGCCATTGAAGAGATATAGAACTGGTTTAGACATCAAAGACCTCCTCTGTGATTTATCCACAGATCAATGAATAGAGCGACGAGAATGATGCTCAACATCGCAGTGAAGAACACAAGAGTCGCTTGTGTCTGATTCAGAGAGTTCCACCAGTTGATCAGAGCGTTACTTTCTGTCATCATTCTTCTCCAGTGATCTGAGCATTATCTGATTCTGTCTTTCGAGAGCATCAGCTAGATGTTCAACGGTCATGTTCAACTTTACGAGTTCCTGATTGACGATGTTGAGCTGCTTGTCTATCGAATCTAGTTTGTCCCTGTGTAAATTGACAATTCCTTTCAACTCACTCACTTCAAACTTGAGCTTCAGAACATCATCATGCATATTCTGAGAGTCGTTGTCTCTCTCGACTTTCGTCTTCGCTCTCTCATTCTTGATCTTGATGTAGAACAGAACTACTATCAAGAGTGGAAGAGCAGATGGTCCTATGTAAGGAAGAACTTGTGGTACTAGAGTCTCCATCACTCCTCCTCATCAGGAACAGGATCATCGTAGAACTGCATGATCTGCATGTTGTAGATGTCGTAGATCTGACCTGACTGGCCTTTCAGAGTCAGGTAATGGATTCCGAAAGCTGAGTTACTCGGAGAATCGCTTACATCGAACATGAAGTTGACATGATCTCCTACTCCGTCAATTCCTCCATTGAGATACTTAGCGTTGTAGACTTTGCTCTCTCCAAGCTGATCCCAATGTGCTCCAGATTCACCATTGTGATGGTATGTTCTTGTAGGAACGACAGACATCGTATAGCCAGCACCAGAGACCGGATCACCTAGAATGTTAACATCGATATGTCCGATGACCTTAGTCGGATAGCGTCCATTCCTCATGTCAAGCTCTCTTGAATAGCCAATGACGAAGTCATTTCTCACATCAGCTAGCACATCGTTCCAGAGTTTGACATAGTCTCTGTAGACGAACTGTTCAGGACCATTTCTCCATGTAACGACTCCGTTCTGAGTAACACCGAGGAACTTTCCTTTGTCAGCGCTTGTAGGCTCAGTAGCTACGAAGTACTTCTTTGAAGCGTCAGAGTTCTGAATTCTAGCACCTTGTTCAGATTCCACGACAGCTGGAGAGCTATACTCGACTATAGGTGTAGGAGTACTCTCGTTGTAGTAGACGAAAGGAATCTTTCCATCAGAAGCGTCGATGTTAGTTCTAGCCTGCTCTTTCTGTTCATCAGTGAATGTCTGTTCGTTCACAGAGACATAATAAGAGAGATCTGGAAGTTCAGGAATGTCAGCAGTGCCAACAGCTCCAATGTTCTGTCTAGCCTGTGCCTTCTCAGATTCAGTGAATCCGTTGTGGTTCGGATCCGTCTGATCGATGTTTACGCATACTTTGTTTTGTTTCATAAAATCTCCTCCTAAAGCCTTAGTAGTAGGTTGGAACATTCATGTGATTGTTGTAGCTGTTGTCTCTATTGCAAATTGAGAAACTTGTAAGATTGAATCTTACTCCATTGACATAATCTTCCGATGGAATAGAAAGAGAACCTACGCCAATGTATCCTTCGTTGCAATTTGCATATAGCTCATCTGGACTAGATCCATACGTTGCGTCATTGAGATGGATGTGCAATATCAGGTTTCCATCCAAGTAGATGTATAGATTCCTATCGTCAGTTCTTATTTGCGTAAGCTGATGCCATTCATCTTCTGAGCAAGGAACATAACATAGATTCACATCATCGCCATCTAGTTCAGAAAGTAGTACAGCTCCATTGTATGTAGTTGTGTCATAGTACGTTTTCTTAACAAATTCATAGTTAAAGTTGAGTGTAGATACACCGTCAACTTTACTGATCTTTTCTATACCATGCCATAAGCCTAGTCCGTCAAGTAATACACTTCCGTGAAACTTGAACCAGCAGTTAGTCTGGATTTTCTTGTATTTAGGAACATAGGTGCCATTGACAAGAACATAGTTATATGGCGTTTCGTTAGTTGGACCAGGAGATCCAGTGTAACCATTCCATGTAATAACTTCACCATAAACACTTTGTGTATAGATTCCAAAGTCTAGACCTGTTTTACCGCTGAAAGGACCATCAGAGAAAGTTACAACATCGATTCCGTTAGTTCTGTTTCCATTTTTTGAACAGAACCACTTGTACTTTGTTCCTCCAGTAGCTGGAACGATTATGATTTCTTCTAGTTCACTATGTGGCTTAAGCGCTACATTGTTTACTACTGGATTGTCCTTGCAGTTGTTAGTATAGCCGTTTCTGTTGATGGTGACATCAAAGTATGTCTTGTAGATCAATCCGCGAGTAGGTCTCACAACAGGACCTTTGCTAACAACTGGCTCTATCAGATCTCCGTTGATCTGAGCTAGTTTATTGTTGATAGTAGCTAAGCTCATCTTATACCTCAGTGCGTGAATTGATACGAGTAGTTAGGCTCATAGTCATATTGGTTCGTCTTTACGTAGAGAGGAACATCTCCGTAGTGAAGATAGTCTCCATTATGATAAGAGAGATCATTTGAGAATACTGCGAATTCAGTAAGATCTATTCTCCAGTTTCCTAGCAGCTTACATGAGGTCATTTTACCTAATGTAGTTGAGTCGAAGTACTTAGGATTCAGAGATAGATAGAGCTCTTCAACGTTCAGATTACCACTGTTAGGCTGATACCTTGCCATTCTCTTTCCATTGACATAGATGTCCCAAAAAGCTTCTCCAAGTCTGTGTACGATGCCGAAGTGATACCACTGATCTCCTCCAGCTAAGCTTACAGTACTGTTAGAAGCATTTGAGAATTGTCTACCTGCTGGTGGATAAGCAGTCGTTGCACTGTAGCCAGGATCCTCGTATGTTTGGAACGATGTGTCGTTGTAAAGCGTGTAATGTTGATGACCAGGATAGAGATAGCCTAGAAGTACCTTTCCTGGATATCTGCTATTGTCATAGTCACTTATGCACAGAGTTTCATAACCAACAGATGGAACACCAGTATTTGTCGAAGCGATGCCTACTCTTGGAAGATTCCAGTACTCATCGATGTCGCTAGAGCTCTCATAGACTATTCTAGAGTAGCCATTGGTGTACATCTTAGTTCTGAATGTGATAGTGTACTCACGATCAGTCGTGTAAAAGAACCAACCAGATGTTCCGAGTGGAAGCTTAAGAGAGGTCTTAGAGATCGGGTACTCGTACAATTCTGTGCCAACATCGTTGAAAGTAGCACTCATGTAGTCAACACCAGTGAATCTACTATCGAGACCTAGATTAGTGCCAGATAGTTGATCTATGCCTACATCGAGGTGATAGTAGTTGTATGTGTTAGGAGACTGAATTGGAGAACTCATGCTTGATACTACAGGATCATCGTGGTCTGTGTCCTCTTTAATACCATTCATCATGAAGTTGTGTCTGAAGTACGTCAAATACAACAGACTGGAGAAGTCAAAGGGCTCATGCCCTAAGTACTTCCTTCCATTCTGACGAGTTAGCATTCTGTTGTTGAATCTAAGATACTTAGACATTCAGTACTCCTATAGACATTCAGTACTCCTATAGACATTCAGTGCTACTTTAGATGCAGATTACTATTACTTCCAACCTGATGGAATCTGAGCAAGTTCAGCGGCACCAGCAACAGTATTCGAACCACAGTTTTTGAAGCAATGATGGTAGTACTCTTCGTTTGGAAGATTTCTAGCAGCTAGAGAGTTGTATGCATCAAGTATTCCGGTCTCTACGTTTGTGCAACCATAATACATCTGTTGAACGAGGATTTTCGTTACTGTTTGATTAAGAGTAACGGATGGTATTGATGTTAGGCTAGAACAATTCTTGAATAGAGAATTGTACTGTGTACATCCACTTAGATCAAACTGAGGTACACTCGTAAGAGATGTACATCCGTTAAATAGTTCGTAGCAAGCCGTACAAGAACTCGTATCGAATAGAGGAACAGTTGTAATAGAAGAGCAATAAGCAAATAGAGCTCCAATGTTCGTTGCTTCACCTATGTTTACAGCAAGGATTTCTATTATCTTGTTCATATCGCCGTCACTGCTACCAGCAAATTGAGTTAACCAGTTTAGTGTACTAGATGAACTGCCATTTGGAATAGTAATGTCCCAAATGTTGTTTCCTGCGTCTACGCATGTCTTTGTTAGTGTAGGTCCAGATGTTCCAGAAGGATCATAACCAGACTGAAATTTCATTCTCATAGTATATGGAGAAAGAACAATTGGTGCAGGACCTGCACCAGCGCTAAGCCACTTGTTGTTAGATCCGTTGATAAGGATCTTTCCGTTTGATGTGTAAATCGTTGTGCTCATTTAAAAGCTCCTTTGGTTATTTATCGTAGAACGGCGAAGCCGTTATAGATCTCAGACGCTGATCGTGTAAGTCTTGTCATTGCTGTTAGTTCCTGATGTGTACCCGAGATCAGTCTCAACTCCGTCCTTGACACCAGCAATATGAATAGTGACAGTCATAGATCCACCACCGTACCAGAGTCCAGTGTGAATCTGAACTGTAGTGATAGGATTAGCTGGCTCAAGATTGATGTCAATTGCAGTTCCGTAGAATGACTTACCATTGTTGTTGGACCAGTCAATAGCAGAAGCAACATCTGTTGAAGATGCTTCATTCCAGCCACCATTGTAGTACCAGATAGAAGTCACTTCTGAGGATGTAGCTTGAACTCCATTGATCTTCACACCAGCCATGTTGAAGTTGTCATTAGAACTCCAAGTGATGTGAACTTTGTAAGAGTCGTATCCACCAGCGTCAAGCTTGAAGATCAAGGTAGAACCAAGATAAGCTTCCTTGATCTTGGTGCTACCGAGATACATCTCTTTGATCTTCGTATTTCCTAGACTGAAGCTCATCTCTTATGCCTCCGGAATGAGATAGAGAGTCGTAGCTACTGGAGAAGCCGGAAGTGCGTTGACGAGAACTGAGTCACTGAATGCCGTTATCTTGTTCTGCTTTCCAGATACTGCAGCTGCCACTTCGTTATCAGTTGCATAGGTGCTCATTCCAGAAGTCGGCTGGTAAGAAGCGAGATCAGTAAGCTGTGCATAACCACTCATGTTAGCGACGGTCTGGTAAGCGCTCATAGCAGATGTCGGCTGGTAAGCACTCATGTTAGCTACTGGCTGGTAAGCTGAGAGATCGTTCTGTTCAACATAGCTTGACAGATCAAGCTCTTCGAATGCTACAGCTTCAGTGCTTGGCTTATTGAGAATCTCAGCTAGGCCTGATGAAGCATTCCAGTCAGAGTTGACTGGTGCTGTGTAAGCAGAAGAGTCTAGCTTTCCAGAAGTAGCAGATGAGATGTCTTCAAGAGTTGCGAACTGAGCAGAGAGGCCGATGTTCATGTGATCACCAGCATCTTCGATGAAGACTCCAGATACTCCAGAGATTCCAGATACTGCATATTCGAACGGATCAAGACCTGTGACAGAGATCGTATCGTTGTCGATAGAGATGTACTGACCTTCGCTATATGTAGTTCCAGCACCAGCAGCGATAGCTGAGTTGTTGATAGCAGTGATCTCATTAGAGCCGTTGTAGCTGAATGAGAGTTTCTCCTGAAGTCCAGATGTTGCTGATACAACTTCTGCATGAGTTGCATAAGCCGAGAGATCACTCTGTTCTACGTAGCTAGAAAGATCGAGCTCCTCAAATTGAACCTCTTCAGTTGTAGGCTTGTTCAAGATCTGAGAAAGACCAGATGTTGCTGACCAGTCAGCATTCTGTGGTGCTACATAAGCCGAAGTGTCTAGCTTTCCAGAAAGATCATTCTTAGAAGCATAGCTCGATAGATCCAATTCTTCGAACTGAACTTCTTCTGTAGACGGTTTGTTGAGAATCTCAGCAAGTCCGCTCGTTGCAGACCAGTCAGCGTTTACTGGATTAGCGAGACCGGAAGTAGCCTCTTCAATAGCGTTGTCAACATATCCTTGATCAGCGAAGTTAGATACATCGCCTGAAGTGAGGTAGTCGCCAGACGGCTGAAGTCCAGTTACTGATATGACATTGTTGTCGATACTGATGTATTGTCCTTCAGTGTAAGTGGATCCACCACCAGAAGCAGAGCAGCTTATGACAACTCCAGCTGAAGTATCAGTGATGCTAATTCCACTTCCTGGAATCAGGTCAATTGGATCTGGCTTATTGAGGATGTAAGCGAGATCAGTATTGTCATCTTCGTCCCAATCTGACTGAACTGGAGTTCTGTAGCCACTGCTAGGAACATAAGCGCTCATCTCAGATACTGGCTGAAGACCAGTAACTGATATCTCGTTGTTGTCAATAGAGATGTACTGACCTTCAGAGTAAGAAGAGCCACCAGGAGCAGCTGAGATAGCATAGCCACCTCCAACCGGATAGATCTCTACGTTAGGACCAGCAGATAGAGTACCAATGCCTGTGACATTGATCTGATTCTGATCTGTGATCTGAATGTGATCACCTTCAGTGTAATGAGCAATTCCAGAAGTTGCTGAGTCAACATATTCCTTCGTTGCGTAATCTGAGAGATCAAGTTCCTCAAATTGAACTTCTTCTGTGTTAGGTTTGTTGAGAATCTGGCTCAATCCAGAAGTAGCGCTCCAGTCTGCATTAACTGGTGCGACATAAGCAGAACTGTCCAACTTGCCAGATAGATCAGCTACAGTAGCATAGTCACCTGCAGGTTGAAGTCCTGTAACACTTATGGTGTAGTCATCGATAGAGACATACTGACCTTCATTGTACTCGTGATAAGCAGAACTGTCAAGCTTACCAGAAGTAGCAGAAGTTACTTCAGCATGAGTAGCGTAAGAGCTCAGATCAAGCTCTTCGAACTGAACCTCTTCTGTGTTAGGCTTATTGAGAATTTCAGAAAGTCCACTTGTAGAGTTCCAGTCTGCATTCACTGGAGCTACGTAAGCAGACGAATCAAGCTTACCTGAAGTAGCAGAATTGAGTTGAGCTTCAGTTACGTAGTCACCTGCTGGCTGAAGACCAGTGACTGAGATAGTGTCACCATCAATACTGATGTACTGACCTTCCTGATAGACAGCTCCAGATCCTGGCTCAATACCAGTGACAGAGATGACATGATCCTGAATGCTGATGTACTGACCTTCAGTGTAGTTCTCTAGTCCAGATACAGCTTCTTGAACATATTCCTCAGTAGCGTAGTTGCCAGCTGGCTGAAGACCAGTGACATTGATGACGTTAGTGTCTGTGATCTGAACGTACTGACCAGCAGTGTAATCTCCAGTTCCGATAGCTCCGTGTGGCATCTGAAGCTTGACGATCTGAAGAGTCTGGATCTTAGCGTTCTTCCATTTTACATCGTTGGAAGGTGCGAAGAAGAGTACATTTGAGCAGTCTACTGTAGATGTTTCACCTTGAGATAGAACCTTTCTGACGAAAGTTAGCTTCAAGCAGTGTCTGTCAGTGCTAGAGTCTGGACCAGTCTCATCGAGAATGAATGCTTGATCTTCATCTCCATTAGAGTTTCCAGTGTAGACCTTGACCTCATCGAGAGTGTTCTGAAGAGCTGTAGGATCCTGTTTGTAGTCAATGACGCAGTTGATGAGATAGATACCTGCAGTCAGGTACATGCAGTTGCCATTCTCGATTCTCTCGATGAAAGCACCTTTGTAGTCTGGTGTAGTCGGAAGAGGAAGAATGTTGTACTCGATAGCTGGATCAAGATTCTCAGCTAGAGGACCATCCTGACCGAGCCAGTGCTGAGTGTCCATCAGAGATACAGCAGATCCAGATCCGCCTTTTCCAGGCATCACGTTGTATCTGCTCATCTGGAGAGATCCAAACTTGTTGTAGACGTATACGTCGTATGACTGCGATGGATCAGCTAGAACGACGTTAGCGCCGAGAGAATCAAGTGGAATTTGGAAAGGATGAAGATTGCCATTCCAGTCAGAATAGCAGTAGTACTTGTTTCTGGTGCCGTGAACGTAGCACTCGATCCAGCCACCCGTCAAAGGCTTTCCGTTCGTATTTATCAGCTGGAAAGCTGGATCAAGCAAATATGCAAGAGATAGTTCTTCTTGTTCGGTGACCATCGTTAACTCCTAACTATAGCAGCATCTGATGCTTTTTAGCGGCATCACATTGATGCATGGTTCTTTTCATCACAATAAATAGAGGCATCTTCTTAGAGGCTTTATGATTCTCTCAAATAAATACTATGCAGTGAAAACCGAAATGTGAGGTACACATGATAATTCCAAGATGGTCTAAGGTAAATCGAAAGAGACAGATCCAGATCTCATACAAGGATCCAAATTTCGTTCGATATTACGATCTAGACTTAGAAGATTTCACAGACATAGTGCTCAAGTTGAAGAGAAATGAGGATCTATCAGTATCAGAAAACTATCGCTATGGTCTCTACATAATGACTATGTGCATCATAGTTCAAGAAGGTCCAAAGTTCGTCATGAAGACTAAGGACGAGAAAGAGAAGATGATAGAGGTTCAGTACTATGAGCTTCTCACTAAGATACATACTTTTGATCCAGCACTAGGATCTATCTATTCATACTCGTACAAGATAGCTTGGAACGCTGGAATTCACTACTTCAAAGAGCTAATAAAGAAAGAGAAGAGAGAGAATAAAATTAAGAAACACTTAGATGAGTGTTATCAGGACTACATGAGTGAAATAACACAAGGAAAGAAAGAATCCGGAGGTACAGATGAGTGATACAAAGAGACAAGTGAACTTTATTCCAGCAGACAGAGGAGCCTGTGGATACTACAGAATGATCAAGCCAGCAGAGCTTCTCTATGACTATCCTGATGTAGATGTGACAATCTCAGAGCCTTCTGTGTACAGATTGCCGTCAAGAGATGTTCTCTTCGTTCAGAGACTGTTGAAAGAGGATCTGATGAAAGATTTCATCCAGTACAAAGGCAATACGAAGGTGATAGTTGACTTTGATGACGCTATCTTCGGCAAGAATGTAAAGATTCCTGAATACAACTACAAGTCAGATCAGATCGATGTGAATGTCATATCTTCCAATATGAGAAACTATCTCGACAAGCTAGCTGATCATGTCATAGTGAGCACAGAGCATCTCAAAGAAGTCGTGTCAGAGTACATCCCAAATGAGAGAATCACAGTCATTCCGAACTGTCTCAAGTACTCAGACTGGTACTTTCCTTATAAAGATGCACCGAGAGATCTATCGTTCTTCTTCGCTGGATCTGACACTCACTATCACGACAAGAAGAGAATGAGAGGAGACTTCAGTGACGCTTTGGTCAACTATCTCGAAGACAAGAGAGTCGGCGTTATGGGCACAAAGCCTCAATGTCTGATGAAGAGATACATGGCTTATCCACCAGTCAACATGTTCAAGTATGCTCCTTACTTCTATCAGTACGCTGGACAGTACAGATTCATCATCGCTCCACTTGAAGAGAATGAATTCAACAAGAGCAAATCTGATCTGAAGTATCTCGAATCATGCGCTGTCGGAAGAGTATGTCTATGTACTGATTTTCCAGGCTCTCCTTATGAGAATGCTCATCCTCTTCAGAAGATTCCATTTGGTGCATCTGAAAAAGAGATCAAAGACATAGTGAGAGTAGCTGATCAGAACTATAATGAGATTCTCAAGTATCAGTACAAGTACCTACAAGGAAGATGGTTGGACAATCACCTCATTGACTATCTCAACGTACTCAATAAAGTGTAACGTAAAGTAAAGTATAGGTTACATAAGCGATAGCTTCTCTATAAGGTTGAGATTTAACTTGCAAACTAATATATCTTATCTTTATCATATTATATTCTTTGTCAGAATAAATCTCAACCTCTACACAAAGAAAGAGCTGGATTCATCGTCCAGCTCTTTTTAATTGAGGTACACAGTTTGATGAGATCTATCTCATTAGCGAAAGGTGCCTTAGTGAGCGACCAAGTTAGCCGTAGCATCCTTGACGAGCACGTAAGAGCAGACTCTCGGTTCTACCGTACCAGCGACAGCTGCGATAGCGTATCTGGTAACGTTTGTGCCCTTGAGCACATCCACTGCACGACCCGTGTGCATCGTGATTCCCTGAGGAGAGGTAACTCTGCTGTCTGCGTTAGACCAGTCGAGCTCCGGAAGAGTGTCGAATTCGAAAGCGCCCTTACAACGGAAGATGCCCGGGAAGTAAGTACCAGCAGTGATCGTGTTGACGAGCTTCTTAGAGTTGAAGCTAGTAGCAGCGAGTGCATCACCATCAGCATCACAGAGTTCCTTAGTTCCTTCACCAGAGAGATCCGAGTGACGAACCTTTACGACGCCACCTTCAGCCTTCTCGACTGCGATGAATGCCTTGAGAGCAGAAGTCTTCTCACCAACGAGGTCAGTTGCATAGACTTCCTCAACGAAGATCGGAGTGCCCTTCGGAATGTCCTGAGTTACGCCGCTGAGCTTGATGTAGTCGAAGCCAGTCGTGGTCGGTTCGAAGCCAGTAACCGTAGCAGTTGCGAGTTCAGCAGCGAGGTTAGCGCTGATGATCACAGACGGCATACCTTGCTGAGCACGAACTTCAGCGGAAGCAACCGTACCCTTAAGGCCCTTCTGATACATCGGCTCAACGCCATTGGTCGGAGCGAATCCCTTACCAGTAGACTGCATGACAGATTCTACTGACGGATCCACGAATGCGAACTGAGCATCAGAGCTGATTGACTCAAGGAAGTTAGAAGCCTTGAACAGCGGCATCCAACCCTGACCGACGAATGCAGTGTTCTGCTTACCGATTTCGTTCTTGAGAACCTTCTTGACGAGACCCTTAGCGATCTTTTCGCCCTGAGGAATAGCAACTTCTTTGTCCCAATTGACATCAGTTACCTTCTCAAGGAAGTTCGTCTTGATAGCGACGTTACCAATCTCGATGTTGAGGTTGACCTTTCTCTCAGTCAGATCAGAAGCGCCCTTTCCGCCTTCTGCAGAACCTTCGGAAATGTCCATGCCTTCCTGGAATTCTCCAGCATCACGGATCACGAATTCATAAGACTGACCATTGCGCTTGCCAACGAGCTGATCCTGAAGACGAGAATCAGAACCTACAGTGAGGAACGGAGCTGCTTCAGCAGAACGAATAAGAACGAGCTCGGTTTTCTTGTTTGGACTAAATGTATTTGCCATGATAAATTCTCCTTAGAATTTTCTTTTTATCGACCACTCGGATGGCTTCTGAGATAGTCGTTTATGTCTGCCATGCTCGTGAAGAGACTGTTGTTAGTTCCTCCGTTAGAGCCGGCAGTTACCTGATGACCTAGAATAGGTACTGTACCCGTAGGTACTTGATTTTGTGGCTGTGATGCCACTTGTGCCGGATTCTGTGCTGGAGCTGGATTCTGTTTTGACTTGTACCAGTTTTCCAGAATTTCATCTGACACTTTAGCGATTGATCTGTGGAGAGTGTAAGGATCCTTGCTTCTGAAGAGCCAATCAATCATCTGCTTGTTCTTCTGAGGCTGGAGGAGTTCTCTTAGAACTACTGGATAGTCACGAAGAGTGTCTAGATAGCGAATGATGACGCCTTGCGGATCATCCTGCAACAGCTTCTTAGTGAGTTCTCCACCGATAGTCTGTCGGAGATTCTCATATTCCTGTCTCTCTGTCGGATCTGTGAAACAACGCTCTGTAGCTTCTCCGTCGATCTCAATGTCCATCTGTCTACGCTCTTCAATAGACTGATTTGTCAGATTCTGAATCTGGTTCTCCAGATCTTTCTGACCATCTCTGTAACGAAGATATGCCTCAACGTTCTGAGTGCCATCTTCATTCTTGAAGTGCCTCAACTCAAGACCTTGTCTCTTTTCGAGTTCAGCTCTGAGCTTCTTGATCTCAGCTTCTTGTTCAGCTATCTTAGACTTAGCTTCCTTCAGCTTCTCATTCTTTCGAGCGAAGGCATAACTCTTCTGCTCTTCTTTGGTCGGCTTTGGATTCTTGTCGGATTTCTGTGAAGTTGGATCTTTCTTTTCAACGACCTTGTCTTCTGCTGGCTTTGGCTCATCACTTCCTTTGTCAGTGGACTTAGCCGGATCGCCATTTACCTTTTCTGGTTCAGCTGTTTCTTCAGGAGCCTTGGCGCTAGAATCTTCTGATTTAGTAGTCTCTTTCTCGGTTTCAACTGATGAGGTATCTTCCTTGACTTCCTCTACTTTGGCTGGTTCTTTTGTCTCTTTCTCTGGAGTCAGATACTTGAGAGCTTCTTCTGTTGACATGCTCACGGTTTGTCATTCCTTACCGAGGAAAATTGTCGAATCATATCGCCTCGTTCGTTATGATTCCTGTTCATTTCAATAATTAGAAGAGATTATTGAAAAAATGAAAGAAACTCTCATTTTTCTGATGAGAGTTTTTTGTTTATCTGTTGGTTCTGTAGTGAGAATCGAAGAACTTCTCCATTGAAGGAGAATCTACGAATTCAGCTACTTGATACGGCTCTTGTGCAGCTACTGGATAGGAGTTTCCTCTACCTGTCAGAATCACCATCATCTTTGTGTTAGGATCGTAGTTGATGCCGTTGATCCAAGAAGATGACTGAGAGACTGGCTTTCTAGGAATCTCATCGTCCCAATAGCGAGGAAGAGAGGCTTCATGTTCCATAGCTTGCTGTTCAAGAATAGACATGAGATACTGCTTCTCTGGTCCTTCTGGCATAGCAGCTACAGTGTAGTAGCCAGGCTGATTTCGAACATCGAGTGCTTCTGCATGTTCAATCTCAGTCTGACGGTTCACTGCATCTCTGTCACCAGACTTCAGAGCATTGTTGCCTAGTCCTTTGCCTTGAATGACATCGAAGTGCATATCTTATACCTCCGGATTCTGAACTGGCATTGTCTTGTCAAGCATCTGTTGAGCGCCATCGATGAATGCTTCAGTTACTTTCTCCTGAGCCTTCATATCAGCTTCAGCAGCCTTGATAGTGACTTCCTGTTCTTTGAGAATGCTGTTCTCTTCATTCTTGATAGCGTCGTTCTGGATCTTAGCAGTCTCTATAGCTACCTTGTCCTTCTCAGATACGATGAACTTGTTCCAGTCTTGCTGTCTCTGTTCTCTGTTGTTGAGCATAGACATCTGAGCCATAGTGAGCTGATTTCTGAGATCTTCGCATTCAGCTTGTTTCTTCTCGAGTTCCATCATCGTCTCGTCCATAGCGAACTTCATCTGGTTGAGCTGATGGATAGCAGCAGGATCAACTTCGTCTGATACGAACTTGACATCAGGCGGTAGGTTAGCTACGATGTTGCGAGACAGATCCTTGCCAATGTCGTTCTTGAGAGTGTCTGCGAAGTACTTGGCTAGAATCGGCTTCATGTTGTCAGGCATGATCGTTGCGAGAGCAGAGAGTTCCTGTCTGTTCTTCATCTGTCGAGTGATGATAGAAGGACCATTCTCTAGCGTGAACTTGAGATCCTGACCACCGTTTATCATCTGAATGACGATCTTAGCGATAGTTCTCATTGCAGAGTAAGCATGATTGTAGTAGTTGGCAGTGTTAGACTCTTTAGAAGTCTCTTGACGGAGAATCTCAGTTGCAGTTCTCTCACGCTGGTCGATAATGCCAGTTAGAGGAATGCCGAGAGTGTCTTCCATTAGAGTTCTGCATGTTGAGATAGTGTTCTGAAGATCACCAGTCTCGAATGCTTCTGTCAAGAGCTTAGGCTCATGCTCACCTTTCCAGAGATATGCGACAGTGTCATCTTGGTTGATAGCTGCTAGCTGTCTCTCTAGGCCATCTACTGCATCTACATGAGCCATTACGTTAGGCTTTGCAGATCTTCCGACTCTTTCGATGAGAGTTGAGTAAGCGATGTTAGCGCCAAGCTCAAGAGACATCGTCTGACGGATGATGCCGTTGAAGTTTATCTCATTGTCCTCATAGACTTCGTTACCAGCGAATCTGATAATCGGAATGATCTTGATAGGAAGTGTGAGATTCTGAACGATCTTGTCGCCGACGATCTTGTAGTAGTCAACAAATCCTTGATCGTTCTTCACATAGTAAGTGACCTCAGCTACGCAGTTCTGAGGAATCTTCCACTGGCACTCGTAAGCGAACGAGATAGTGCACTGCTGTTCTGGATAGGCGAACGGAACGACATCATCACCATAGAGTCTCTTAGACTTCTTGATAGGAATGTAG